>Ga0307948_1003890_pt1:0-7500 | contig 11016 bp, 11 predicted proteins | sample OrgLakmetagen280_FD_201824 | JGI IMG/M metagenome (GOLD analysis project Ga0307948, IMG submission 201824) | Saline water microbial communities from Organic Lake, Antarctica - #280 | ecosystem: Environmental > Aquatic > Non-marine Saline and Alkaline > Saline | place: Antarctica: Organic...
CAACATAAGCACAATAACTACGAGCACCAGCACCCCACCACTGCAACCATATATAGCAGCACCCCACCAGCAGCAGCAGCAGCAGCAGCAGCACCACCAAATTTACCATCACCAGCACCAGCACCCCACCACCGCCACCAAATCTCCCAGCACCAGCACCCCACCACCGCCACCAAATCTCCCAGCACCAGCACCAGCACAGCACCACCACCACCACTGCCACTGCCACCAGCACCATAAGCACCATCAGCATCAGCACCAGCACCACAAGCGATAGCATCATCCAGCAGCAGCTGCAGCAGCAGCAGCACCACCACCACCACCGTCACAACCAGCACTAGCTCCATCCATCTGGATTTGACAGTGAATGCTAGTAGCACAGGAAGCCAGCTCTTAGCGAGAAAAAAAAAGAGCGAGAGAGAACAAATGACAGCCTTACGCTAGTCATTCCTTCTTATTTTTCTATCAGTGTACATAAATTATATATTTTTTTAGGGTTTTAGGGTTTAGCAGGGTTAGCCCTAGCCCTAACCCTAGCAGGGCTAACCCTAACCCTAAACCCTAAACCCTAAAAGCCTAGCAGGGCTAACCCTAACCCTAAACCCTAAACCCTAAACCCTAAGTAAGTCGCATTACTTGTGCACATGGACACGTTTACCAGATTACTTGTGTATATGGACCGTGTTGACATGCACATGTGTGTTAACTTGTGTATGCATGCCATGTATGCATACATTGGTCTGTGTCGCACCCTGCATTTACTCCTTGTACAATCCTACGTAACCATATACAGATCTGCTCACTACACATGTTTGTGCCCTATTATTTAATAATTATATATTTTTTATAATATGCACACTGATGCACACTGATTACAATATTGGTCACCTGGCAGGGCTGTATATTTGCCTGTCATTTGTGTGTGTGTGTGTGTGTGTGTGTGTGTGTGAGTATTGCTTGTATTTGTATTTTGTATGTCACCTGGCGGGATCAGAGCTTCCAGAGGCATGAAAAAGGGTGGACGTGCTGGGTAATGAAGGAAGCCTGTGTGTGTGTATGTGTGTGCGTGTGTGTTTGTGTGTGTGTGTGTGTGTGTGTGTGTGTGTGTGTGTGTGTGTGTGCGTGCTTGTGTGTGTGTACGTGCTTGTGTGTGTGTATGTGTATGTGTGTGTACATGCTCTCTGAGGCACGGAGAGGGGTAGGAGTGCAAGGTGCTCAAGGAAGCCTGTGCGTTTGTGCATGTTCACGTGCTTGTGTGAATATATGTGTGCAAGAGCTTGTGTATCCTTGTATTTGCATGCGTGTGTCAGCCTAGTTTACATCATTGACTTATGCTCGTGCGTGCAACAAAACGTGTCATGCACGTGGCTTGGGATAAACAGAAGCACATCTGTTTCATGTTTCCTCTAGCTTCCGTTTCTTTTGTTTAGCCATGTGTAGTTTCAGGCCTTTTCCAAACTTCTGCTGAGATGCCCTTTGAGGCATATATAGTGATGCAACCTTACCTTACCTTAACAGAAGCACATAGAAAATGAGGACAATGCAAGGAAGCAAAGACTAGCTGTGGGATCAGCCATTTGTCAGGATTAAGGCAAAAGCCATAACTAAGGCAAAACATTTGCTTCATCAAATTTGAATCAGGTAAACCATCTACCTCTACTTGAACAGAGCCGTCAGACCCACTCTTACACCGTTTAAAAAACAGGACACCACTTGGGTGTTACGGTGAGATTTTGCCAGCAGTTGGTCAACACTTTACATTATATGCTCATTTGTGTGTTAAAATGAGGTTTTGCCAGCAACTGCTCAACACTCATTATAATTTGCTCACTTATGTGTTATAATGAGGTTTTGCCAGCAACTGCTCAACACTTTACAATTTGCTCATTTGGGTGTTACGATAAGGTTTTGCTCGCACTTGGTCGAGACATTCAGGAGTGTTTGCTCCGAAACCATCTTTAATGGCGGTGTGAGCCACAAACGCGTGTCTGTACCCTGAGGGCTAAGCAAGACTGTATTGACAGAGCTGACTGATGCTACTATGGCTGACTAGAGCTGTACTACTATACTGCTGACTAGGTCTAGGACAGTGCTAGTAGGACTAACTAGTACTACACCATGGCTGGCTAGGGCTATACCATGACTGGCTAGGACAACACAATGTCTGGCTAGGGCTACACCATGGCTGCCTAGTACTACACCATGGCTGCCTAGTACTACACCATGGCTGGCTAGCGCTAAACCATGGCTGGCTAGGACTACACCATGGCTGACTAGGACTACACCATAGCTGGCTAGTACTAGACCATGACTGACTAGGACTACACCATGGCTGGCGAGGACTACACCATGGCTGGCTAGGACTACACCATGGCTGGCTAGGACTAAACTATACCCTGTACACAATCATCTTCACTCCCCAGTGATCCCAAGTGTAGCAGCACAGTGCAAGCGCACAGCAAGCCCTTCACAATCCGTACCGCACACACTCACTCCCCGTTTAGTTGTAGCGCATGGCCCTGGCACTGTGAAGTATAATGTGCTTGGCCCTGGCACTGTGAAGTCTGTGCATGGGCCTGGCCCCGTTTAGTTGTGGCACATGGCCCTAGCACTGTGAAGTCTATGCATGGCCCTGGCACTGTGAAGTCTGTGCATGGCCCTGGCACTGTGAAGTCTGTGCATGGCCCTGGCATGTGAAGTCTGAGCATGGCCCTGGCACTGTGAAGTCTGTGCATGGCCCTGGCATGTGAAGTCTGTGCATGGCCCTGGCACTGTGAAGTCTGTGCATGGCCCTGGCATGTGAAGTATACTGTGCCTTCAGGCTACTACAGCACAGATTGCGTGCGATGCATAAAACTGTTGTCGCACCTTGTTGGCACGCGTTCCTTGTTTTGTACCAAAGGATATTCCCAGAATGATTGATGTTGTGATTTCAAGCTATTCAAGCACAGATCGTGCGTAACTGTGGCCGCACCTTGTTGGCACAAATCCCTGTTTTGAAGCCGAGTATTTGGTCCTGGCACTAAATTAAAGCGTGCAATAATTCCTAGTTACCTAAGTACATATCCATGGAATTTCGCCAAAAGCACGGCACCTTGTCAGTACAAACTGGCCGCACCTTGTCAGTACAAACTGGTCGCACCTTGTAGTACAAACTGGTCGCACCTTGTAGTACAAACTGGTCGCACCTTGTCAGTACAAATTCTCCATTCAGCTGCAGAGGGTGGTCTCGGCACTGGATCATAATTGGCATGTTGGTGAGCGCAGCCACCTGATCAAAGGACCACGCAGCACCTGTCCCACTAGGTCGTGGCAATCGCAGCAGAAAAGCATCCCCCGCGTGTGCACCAGGTTGCGCGTTGGGTAGCTCTCTTGATAAGGCCCTCCCAGCCTGAAACGGACGTGTGGATAAGAACAGACGATTCAAAGCGGTGCTTGCGTTCACACTCCAAGCCTTGCGCTGGGTAGCCTCGGCCTAAAAAAACGTGTGGACATGCTCATAAATAACAAATAGCCGTTGCCTGCTCTAGCACCAGGCTTTGCGCTCAGCAACGCTCTCTCTCTTGCTGAGAGCATCTCCTGAGACTATTGCTAAACTCTCCCGCAGCTGTGTGTGTGTGTTTGTGCTCAAATCTGAAAACTGCATTACATATGCCCCTACTTAAGCAAGAGCATCACATATGCCCCTACATGGGCAAGAGCATCACATATGCTCCTGCTTGAACGAGAGCATTACATGGTGTCCATGTTGCATCAAGATGTCTGAAGTGGCCACGGGGTGATGTTACTGAAATTAGTTTGAAGGGTGGGCCAGAACCATACATACGGACGTACCTTTGTTAGATACCTATACACTATTTTTAGGGAGCGGGAATACCACCATGTTAAGGTACGGTCATATGCAGTGTGTGTTGTATGGTTTTGGCCCACCCGTAGTAGGTGGCAATGGGCACACTCACCTGAACGATGTTGCACTCCATGTCCAGGACAAAATGGAAAGGGTTCAGCCGGTGGAAAGTAAACGGGTCCTATGTGGTGAATTCTTGTGTGTGTGTGTGTGTGTGTGTGTGTGTGTGTGTGTGTGTGTGTGTGTGTGTGTGTGTGTGTGTGCGTGTATGCGTGTTTGCATGTGTGTATGTGTGTGTGTGTGCGTGTGTGTGCGTATGTGTGTGTGTGTGCGTGTGTGTTTGTGTATGTGTGTGTGTGCGTGTGTGTGTGTGTGTGTGTAAAATTGCGTATATGCACATGAGCATACTTGTGTGTGCAAGTGTTCTTGTGAGCATGTACATGTGTGTGAATGTGAGCATGCATGTGTGCACCGGCTTGTTTTCAACAGTGCGTGTCTTTTCAAGCAGCTGACGCATGGCAGTGGCAAGCCTCATACTTTGCAAAAGACGACGCTAAGCCGCCAGCTTGCTAAATCTAACCACTTCATACCCATACCCATCACCATCCACATCCCGACCCCCACACCGTTACTGAGGTGCATATATGTGCCTTCACCCAAACGTTGCCCATCACAACTCAACCCCCCACCAACAACACCCCCTTCCTACACACCCACACCCACACACCCATCTTTGTTTTCTACTTGCGGTTCATCCATTCAAGAGCCACCCACGCGAATCACTCACCATACTGTAGGTTGCTGCTGCTGATTCGGATGCCAAACTGGCATCTAGTGCGGGCTTCTGAGTGGGGTACGACACATGCCACACCTGTGTAACAAGTAGATGAATGTATGTTAAAATCATCATGTTTGCATGTGTGCGTATGTGTGTGTGCATGTGTGTGTGTGTGTGCGTGCATGCGTGTGCATGCGTGTGCATGCGTGTCCATGATTGTATATTTATATTGCCTATTTACATATGTGTATGTGTGTACGTGTATGTGTGTATGTGTGTACGTGCATGTGTGTACGTGTATGTCATGTGTTTGTGATGTGTATATGTATGTGTATGAGTATGTGCATGTGTGTGTGCGCGCTTGCTTGGGTCGAATCAGAGAAGCAATCAGCTTTGGCAGTGGCAGCACGTGGCAGCACATGCAGACTTCTGGGCCGATGAGCTGTGCATCACAATTGACAAGCTTAAAAAAAGGGGGTTACATCTTTTTCTTATTCTTTTGCACAGGGAACAGTGCGGTTATGTATGCAGTTGTATTTGATAAACCTGATTTTTTTTATAAGGTGCTGCTGTTGTAATAGTCAACCCCAGAATGCAAGACCATGCAAAGTCACGATTGTAGCTGTGCACGCAACATTTGTTAAACAATGAATGAACGCACATATGTACACAAGTACACAGACACACACACACACGCACACACACACACACACACAAACACACACACACACACACACACACACACACACACACATGCACAAACCTCAAGGTTTTCTTCAGTGCCTGCTACTTTCTCCATTTCAATGACCTGGCTGCCGAAGTGTTTCCTGGCAAGCTCCTGCATTTATGATGGCAGTGTTACGTATGCTCACGTGCATGTAAAGCGGTATTTTCAGTCGCAGGTAACACGCTGCCAAGTGTTGATATACAATCCATCAAGGTGTCATTGGGTCAGCTTGCAATCCTGACAGCACAGGCTTTTCCTCATACATGTATGCACAAATGCGTGGACATCTCAGCAGTTGAGGTCTCGTCAAAATTGTTACAAGGCAGATGTGCGGAGTGAAACAAAGCGAGACGGACTAGCCTTGCCAAAGCAAACTGCCTGTATGCAGGGCATACTAGTGTGTGTGTGTGTGTGTGCGTGTGTGTGTGTGTGTGTGTGATTCGGCCCTACCCCAGTCTTTAATTTATCCACCAAGACAAACAGTATACAGAGCGTACTAATGGTTTGGCCCTTTCTTTAATTTACCCACCAAGGGAAAATGCTTATATGCAGGGCAAACTAGTAATTTGGCCCTACCCCTTTCTTTGATTCACCTACCAAGGCAAACTGTATGCAGGGCATGCTAGTGATTTGGCCCTACCTCGTTCTTTGATTCACCTACCAAGGCAAACTGCCTGTATGCAGGGCACATGAGTGATTCGGCCCAACCCCCCCTTCCTTAAGGTCACCCACCAGGACTGCTCCCTCGATGACCCCTCCCCAACTTTTTATGAGGCCAGGCCGGTAATGGAGCTCGCATAGAGTCACGTCCGGCAGCACGCAGACCTATAAAAACGTGGAAAGAGTGCAAAATAAGCTTTTCGCTACACAGCTGATTGGCTCTGGCCTTCTGCAGGCGTGCCAGCTGTTGCTGCTGCTGCTGCTGCTGCAGCATCCACTTATGAAACCGGCCAAGCGCGGGCGCAGGCGTAAACGGTGTGTGGCAATTGTGCAACCTGATTTGATAGACCTAGAGCAGACGTGAAAAACATGTTCTCTTCACACTGCAAGCACTCTCGCATGATTTCTCTCCGCAGGAAATACGCCTAATTTTCACAGGCAGGATCCCAGGATGTGTCTGCTACCAGGAAAACAACAAACTCCATCGAATCCTGCGTGGTGTTATATTGCTTTATGAACAGACGAGCAGTCATGCTTCTTGACTGAAGGCCTTTTCCTTGTAAACCTTGTAAACCTTGTAAATCTTGTACAGCAAGTTAGCCACAGGGAGAGCTGCCAAAATGTGGGCTGCCCTCCTGAACAAACAAATAATAAGCTTCTTGTGCTCAACCTTCACCCTCAGAGACTCTAGCTAGCTGAAGTACCCTGTATGTAGGCTTGGCCATTACCATATAAATAAATAAATATATATATATATATATATATATACGGTGTGTATACGGTATTTTTTGCAGGGAAATCACCAAATATACGGCCATACACGGTGTGTGTGTACAGTTGTGGCCAACCCTACCTATATGCTGCACATACCCGCCTGAACCCCTTACCGGATGCCTCCTTGGGACTGCGTGCGTCTTTACCTTCTCCCAAACGTCCAAGGCTGTGCAAGCTGCTTCAACAAAACGACCTCTGCAGCGGGCTACCCTCCTCGACAAAAAGACACCAGGCTTGTTGAGTTCAATTGTCAAATCTAGAGGCTCTGACTAGCTGAAGTGTGGGCTAGTAGCTCTCTCTCCTACTGCACACTCAGCTCAGCATACAAGCTCGTATTCCCTACCTACACTTTTTGGGCCTGTCTGCATCTGGGCCTTTTCTACAAAAGTTCAAGGCTACGGCACTTTTTTCACGAAAGATTCCTTTTTGAGCCTGCATTTGTACCTTCTCCACCCGTAGGTCCGAAACCATGGGGACTGCTTCGACAAAGCTAGCCAATTCTGCAGTGGTGCCTGCTTTCATGCCCTCCCAAGTTGTGCCAATGAAGCCTACATGAATATCAGTGTGTGTATGTGTGTGTGTGAGTGTGTGTGTGTCCGTGCGTACGTGTATGTGCGTATGCATGCATGCATGTGTGTGTGCATGTATGCGTGTCACGAGTTATGAATGTGAGTGTGTATTGTGTGAGTTTGTGTGTATGCATGCATGCATGCA
>Ga0307948_1003892_pt1 | contig 11014 bp, 11 predicted proteins | sample OrgLakmetagen280_FD_201824 | JGI IMG/M metagenome (GOLD analysis project Ga0307948, IMG submission 201824) | Saline water microbial communities from Organic Lake, Antarctica - #280 | ecosystem: Environmental > Aquatic > Non-marine Saline and Alkaline > Saline | place: Antarctica: Organic Lake...
GCGCTTCCCCCTGGCAATGCTCAATGTGTCGCTGCCTGCGGTGTGGATCAGCTTGCCAAGGTCCCTGCAAAGTGCCTGGATCAGCCTTAGCCACACCAGGCGCACACAAGGAAGGGAGAGGTCCAGAGGCTTGCAACGACGGTGTCAGCTTGGGCCTCCTGCGCAGCATTGCTACCTTGAAGGTGAGTCTGCGTGTTTTTGGGCACGTGTTTTGGGGCGAAATTAGGTGAGGGATGTAAATATACATCAGACCCACACAGGACGTGCAAGTGCATGGCGCTTGGTTAGCATGATTATAGCACACCTCATACGTTCTTCCCCCTGCGCCTCATAAATATCATTACAAACAGTTCCTGCAAGATAACTACCCAGCCTCTTGCTCGTAATCCTGTATGGGTCCCTCCACGTGCATTTGTCCCACCACTCACCTTGCACCGTCATGACAACTTATGTGCTTATGTGGTGTGCAGATGCATGGGCAATGGACGCAATCACAGCCTCAAGCCCCCCTGGCGCTGACCACGCGATGCCAGCAGCGTGCAGCTGCATGTACCAATGCCTCTGAGGTAGGTTGTGCACCTCCAACTGAGGCACATTTATGACAGTGAGGGTACCTAAATTAAGACATCCCTGTTATTCCCACTGCAAAGTGAAGCCAAGTGACCACATCATCCTACACCGCCAGCCCATCCACTAACACCAACTGGCTTGGTATTGGCAACGCTGTATGGAAAGAGTGGTGCCATTGTGAGAACAGTGGAGAGATTACGCCTGACCTTGCCTTGCTTCTTACCTGCCCTGTCACTCTCTGTTCACTGTGACCAGGTCCGTGCTGAGCTGGAGCAAGTGCTGCAAGGAGGGCAAGACCCAGGATCACCTCGCAATGACTTACCCCTCTGCAACTTGGCCGCCAGTATGCTACCCCAAGAGACGTGGAAGGTGCGGGAATAGTGGCTTAGAACCAATTTGGCATTGACTTGTGCGCACACACAACTTTCGTTCCTACCTGTGCCTGCACGGCGGATGAGCTTTGTCAGGCTGATCACAAATAAGCAGAGAATGAATGGTTCAGGGAACATATGTCTTGATCGTGCGTCTTAAAATTTAGTGGTCAGGAGATGCTAGGTGTTTGTTTTACAGAGCAACCGGTCTGTGTCTGCAGCAGTGCGATACTGGCATCCTTACGTGCCATGTGACCTCACTCATTACCAGCGCAATGAACCTGCTTCAACCCTACCAACAACACACACACACAAACACACAAGTTCTTTCCTCCTTCCCTCTCCCCTTTGCAGGGCCGGCTCTGGGCTTTAGACGCCCTCGCCCACCGCTTCTTCCATGCTGCTCACCCTCACGCCAAAGCCAGCCCCGTAGCTCCTTGCACCACCAACAGCAGCAAGGCCAACAACACCAACAGCAGCAACGGCCTCTCCTCACCCGTCCGCACTCCTCCAAGCCTTCCTCCCGTCCAGACCTCAGCCCCTATTGCACCTGCCCTGACAATGCAAGGGGAGACAGGCACCACGCCCTTGCTTCTCCCTATGGCTCCACCCTCTTCCTCCGTCCGCCTGGGCCCGTTCCGTCCATTGCCAAGCCTCACAGGCGGCAGGCCCCACTCCTCACTGCCAGCAGGTGCGTCAGTTTTGTCTGACCAAATAGCCACCCGATAGAATAAAAGGACCAGTCCTGCTCTGCAGAACATGCCTTCCTTCTAAGAGAGAACGAGCCCCACACCCCCTCTCCCTCAACGCATCACAGACACCATCATGAACTGGTCTATACCCCTGTACCAACTGCAGAGACTGCAAATGCTGCTGGGGGGGCATCTCAGGAGCCCTCGCCGGTGTTACTGCCCATGGCCCCTCCCTCCGTCAAGCCCACCCACACCTCGTCCCCCTGCTATGCGTCATCAGGACCTCAGCAAGCAGGGGGGGAGCAAGGAGAGATGAGTGGGGGTGGAGGTGGTGTGAATGCCTCACTACTCCCTCTGCCTGGCAGTGCGGGTAGCACCAACAGCCAGGTCCAGCAGCAGCAACAACAGCAGCAGCAAGGCTCGATGGAGCACGTCCAGCTGCAGTCTCAGGAAGAGCAGCAGCAGCAGCAGCAGCAAGGAGGCGCGGGGGTAGGCCATGACGCGGAGAAACTCCGCGTGCGTGCACTGAGCCACCGACGTAAGAAGTGGTACGAGCGCCACAAGGCTCGTGCGCTATCAAACACGCTGGAGCTGCCGTGTGACCCCGACGTTCTTTCTGCTGCTGACACTGCCCTGGAGACGGCAGCCCTACAGCAGCAGTCCCAACACCAAAGCACCAGCACCCCTACCTCTCACCTAGCATCATCTGCGGCGCCAACAGCCTTTCAAGAAGGAAAGCATCACCCCCACCCGCTTGGAAAAAATGTCCCCTCCTGCAGTGGCCACAACCAGCACTCGGTGGGCAGCTGTCCGGCCCTTGTGAGCAGCAACGGAGGCTGCCAGCAGGTGCCTCCTACAGATGGAGGAGGGGGAGAGGATGGTGCGGGTGCGTCTCAGGCGGAGGAAGTGGTGGTGTGTGACTGCTGCTGGCGGCCGTGTCACATTGCCTGTCTCAGCCAAGAGGAACGCCAGCGGCTCACAGCCTGCTCTAGCACCCTGTCACTCGCCCATGCTGCTGCACCGTCTCACATGCACCAAAACGGGCCAGAATCTGGTCACGACAAAGGCGACTGCCAACCGGGTGCAGCCGCAGCGGCGACAAAGACCTGGTACTGCAGCCCATCGTGCCGGCAAGTGGCGACAGCTTTGGTGCAGGTGTGCGCGCAAGGCAGGGTGGAATTAAGGCCAGCTGGGCAAGCAGCACGATCAGGTGCGAGCACCTGGGGGGCAGATGGAGAGGGCACTGTAAAAGAAGAGGGTGTGCCTGGTGCAGGGACAAATGGGGGTGATGCAGCAGCAGCAGCAGCAGCAGCAGCAGCAGCAGCAGCAGGTGGAGAGAAAGGCGCGGCTAGTGGTGGTTCTGAGGTGGCAAAGGAGGAGAGAAAGACAGGTAATCCGTCAGCAACGCACTGGCAGCTGTTGCCCCTTGCTGGCGGCAACCCTCAGAGCGGCCTTGATGAGAAGGAGGCTGCACAGCAGGAGGGTGGCGCATCGTCATCTGTGGTGGCCCAGGTAAGGGCTTGAGGCTCCCCCTGTTCTCATGAAGTTGCACATGTATTTTCACTGTTGGGCAACTGCTTGTCTGATACACGAGAGGTGCATTGCACACAAGTGACAATGGCAGTTCCAGATTTGTGTGACAAGGCCTTGGTACAGCCGTTTTCTGAACATCACAATCATGATTTTGAAGGCAAGGTGGCTACACCAAACGCACTCTTCGCTTCTGATTGCTCAGCTGCTGCAGATTCCCTTAGTTCCTTTCTCTTGCATCTCTGCTATGGACTCCATTGGCCCATGGTGTCTGACCTTTGTTTGGTGGTCTGACTCCAAGCCTCCTTGCAGTTTCCACAGTTAAGTAATGGTAACATTGAAGACCCACTTCAGGAAAATTTGAACTTCCTTTCTTCATTGTTTTAGTTATTCCCTCCTTTCTCTCTTCCTTACGCATGACAGCTTTTCAACTTAATGTCATTCAAACAAACACCATCTACCTGCCTCCATCCTTCCCCCATTTCTTTCCCATACGAGTTTTGGACTGGAGCTGGAAGTGAAGTTGGATGTGGAGCTGAAGATGCTGGAACTGAAGACTTCCCCTGTACCGATGACACACACACACACACACACACACATACACACACAGGCTGTAGAGCAAGCCTGGCTGCATGCCCTCGGTCTCCTCCCAAGCCCACGCAGCCCTCAGCCTAATTTGGCCTGCCTTCCCCCTGGCGCCCACGCAGCAGCAGCGTCCGTACAGGTAGGCTTCCCTACAACTTTTCAGACCCCCTCAAGATTCTAGCATCAGGTTTGTTGCTAATACTTTTGGTATTGCAGTTTGCTCGCAACCAGCAAGGCTGCACTTTGTTGTTTGCAAGCATAAGGTGCTCAATCTTTCATATAAGCACTGGTAGTTTGGGCTGGATGGCTTTGCTGTGATCAACGAGCAGAGCAAACGAGTCTAATAAGCACGCCTCTTTGTCTCTCAATGCCTTTGTACAGGAGACCAAGGCGCTGCAGGCACGCTGCCTCAAAGCCATGCTCATGCACATACAAACCCAGCTGTGCCTCGGTGCTCCTACAAGCAGTGAGGCAAAGAGTACAATGCAGCAGCAGCAGCAGCAGCAGCAGCAACAGGTACCACTCTCACATTTAACACCACAGCCCTCCACGCAGCCGTCCCCACAGCAGCAGGGGGATGGGCCTGCTCCAATGGACTGTGACGCTGGTCGTGAAGGTGATCGTACTGCTGCTATTACTGCTGCTGGTGGCGCATCTGGCAGCATGCCAGAGCCTCCTGCTGGCCTCCCCCCAAAGGCCCCCGCTGCCCCCCCTCCTAACCGCACTAGCAGCATGGAGTTAGGAGGCAACGTGTACTCTCCTGTTCCTCCTGTCCCTGTCCCTGGCCACTATGCCGCCCTGTTGTGGGGTGTACTGACTAAGGAGGGGCAGCAGCAGCAGCAGCAACAGCCGCCGCCGCCGCAGCAGAAGCAGCAGCAGCTGCAACCTGAGGGTGAAAACACGCAGAAGGGTGTTGCAACCCGTCCCTTAGACCACTGTGTTGTTCCCCTAACGCTGGCAATTGTGAGAGTGCACGGGGCTGCTGCTGCTCAGGTGCTGCTGGTCCTGCCCCTACAGCCTGTGACTGCACAGCCCCCACGTACGGCCCCGCAACAGCAGCAGGAGCAGCAGCAACAGCTGCCGCAATCTCACACAGGAGTGCTCTCGCCGCAGGATGGGGTGCTCCAGCTGTTGGGGGTGCTAGAGCACACATTGCGTAACGCAGGCGTGGCGAAGCTGCTGGTGCATGCGCTGCCTGCGATGGTAGATGGTGGCAAGCGTGTGTCAGGGACAGGTAGCCGTGCTGTGGCAGACCAGGAGAAGTACCAGGTGGGAGCGCTAGCAGTTTAGTCTGGATTATAAAGGTATAGGGGCGCTGAGTGCAGGCATTCACAGATGGGTGTGTGCACCTGGGTTCTAAACAGACAAGACTGCAGAGCTTCCTGCAGATCTGTTGTTTTGTTGCTGACTCCTCCCATTTCATGAAACCTTGCCCGTTGTCAAAGGGAGTGTTGCAAAACACACTCATCGTCTCCCTGCCTCCTAATTGCGCAATCTGCGGCTTTCAGACACACACAAATGCTCAACCCGCACACACAGGGCATGACCATTAAGCTCAAAGTCCAGCCCAAGCCCAGCACATCACTTGCACGTGGCTTTGGCCCCGACTCCCCCCCTCCCCAACCACCCCCAACCGACGGCTCACCCGACACACATTCCATTCCCCCGCCTCCGTCCTCGGCTGATGCCACAGCCGCAGCTGCTGCGGGAGCTCCTCCTGTTGGAGGCAGCACCACAGGTACGGTAGCTGACCTTTTGAGCTGCAGCTCCTGCCTGTTACCCCTGCCCACCCTTGTGGGTGCGCATGGCTACTGCGAGCTGTCACAGCAGGACTTGGCCAGGCTGCAGGGGCACTCGTACTTGAGAGGGCTGCTGGGAGGGACGCAGCTGGTGCTGCTACAGAAGGTGCTGGCAGCAGGGGAGCAGGTAGAGAAGGGCGCAGAGGGGCAGGGGCCAGCCGTGGTCTCGGAGCCTGGGGGTATGCAGGCAAAGCAGCAGCAGCCGGAGGGGCAAGGAGGAGAAGAAGGGCAGCAGCAGATGGCTCATGCTGGATCCAGCTCGCGTTCTGCCTCTCGCTCCCGCTCTGCCTCTCCCACCCCCTCACACTCTCGCTCTCTCAAGTCCCAGCCTTCCTCTGCCGTCCGCCCCCACTCCCGCACCAGGTGTGTTGCTGCGTTATTGGGTTATTAATATTACCTTGCAGGACATCAGGTCTGCGCTCGCCACACAAAGCTTCAAAACGCCTGTTGGTAACGTGCTTGTGCTCGTACGCAAAGCTTTTTTGACCTTGCTCACAAATTTGGTCTAGCTCGCGCTCAATACTCTTTCTCATGTTCTTGATTCTTGCGCAAATGTCTTGCACATTCTTTGCGTACATAATTCCTCATACTCCTCCTCACATTCAAGCTCCTTGCCCCCCCACACATGCTTCTCCCAACACCATCCAACCATGCTAACTTAACTTACCTATATCTTATCTCCTTCAGGTCCTGCTCGCGTTCAAGATCAAGCTCGCGCTCGCGCTCAGTATCACAATCCTCCCAGCCACGCTCCCACTCACACTCAAGCGACCACGGCAGCACAGAGGACCCCGACAACTCTGCGCGACCAAGCGGCATGCAAGGCAACACAAAGCCTCAGCCCCCTCCTGGCATTGCTCCTGGACCTGGGTTGCAGGGCCAGCCACAGTCTAAGGTGTCTACAGGTCGCCAAGGGAGCACTCAGGTAAAGCGGCTTGCATGCGTGCGTAATACAAGTGTCGTATGAAGTAGAAGAGCTGTTTTGGTTGCGCGCACTTTGGCAGCAGGGTAAGAGCAAAGACTTACATATACACTGCCTGCGTGCATGTATAAGGTAAGGGCATAGAAGAGAGTTCTGTAGATTAAAACTGTAGAAAGGGTACACACGGGGCGATGCATAGGAGGGTGCTGCGTTGCTTTTTGATGTATGATCTGGCGTCAATGGATTAGGATGGACCACACCAGCAAATAGAACAATTGTTTCACGCAGTTATAACTGCAAATCTTTTTACATTCCTCCAAGGGTCTCTGCATAATATGTATCGATATACAAACATACTTGTATGTGCGCAGAAGTCCCTGCACGATCCAGGGAGGTGCCACAAAAAGGAAATTGCCACTTTCCTGTAACGCCTTGCAACTGAATTGGATAATTTCCCCACAAGAAAACGTGTGTAATGCATTCCTGCCTCAACAGGGTGGCCGTAAAGAAAGCCTGAGTTGTTGCAGATACAGGCTGACTTAACCCCCGCGTTATAACCTTGTACACTTGCTCTGCCTCTGCCTATACACTGTCTTTGCAGGGTGGCCATGAGGAGGGTGAGCTGCGAGAGCTGTTTGCAGATGCCGGAAGCATTGGGGGAGAAACAGGCGTCAGTGCGGACGCCTCAGAGCTGGCACCCCCACCCTCTCATCATACCCCAAAAGGTGCACGCGCGTTGTGGTTGGTGTGTCTCCACATTTGGCAAGTGCGTTGTGGTTGGTGTGTCTCTACATTTGGTAAGCATGTTATGGTTGGTGTGTCTCTACAGTTGGTGTAAGGTGTATGCAAGGTGGTCACTTTCACCTCACTAGCACTAGCGACTCTCATCCTGCACCCCTGCCCTCTCATCATGTCCTATGTGTCTTTCTTTTGTGTGTACACAACTGTGATGCACCTCGCTTGCTTGTGTTCTATTCATGTCTTTTACATAAACTCTGTCACTTTAGCACCCCTCCAAGATGTGTGCTACTGTGCTAGGAAAAAGGAAGAGGTAGAAAAAAAGAAAAGCATGCAGGCAGTCATAAACGCTGCTCTCTCACTTAACTTGGCACACACCCCTACACTTCCAACTATTCTGCAGTTAACAGTGGGTGCTTGTTTACAAAAGGTTGCACATGCCCCAACCATTGAGTTGATCATTGTACTTGTTTTGTAACATTGCAACATAGCCTACGTACAATGCCTTCTTTTCCAACATTAAATCTAAGGACAGAAGGTGATGAGTTACACTCACACTTACACGCAGGTCAACACGCACACACTGAGACACACACTCTTAAACACACACGTGCACACACACACACTCACACACACACACTCACACATAAACACAGAGGAGGGAGGTACCGCGGCCATGGATGAAGAGGAGGAGGGAGAGGCAAGTGCTATGCAGCAAGCAGACCCTCCACCCCCCCAACAGCGACAACAGCAGCAGCAGCAGAAGCAGAAGCAACAGCAGCAGCAGAAGCAGGTCCAGGGGGTCGTCACACGTTCAGCTGCAGCAGGATCAGCCATCAGCCCTAGGCACAAGCTTGGTGCTAGTGCTGGGAGTGCCGTGCCTGCCGCTGCAGGTGTGCCAGCTGCACCTGGGCTGAACCAAGGGGTGGTGCGTAATGCAGCTGGGGGGGCGCGTGCCGGTGTCGCTGGTGCTGCTGGAGGTGCAGCAGTGGCAAGCAAAAGCCCTGCTGTTACACCCCCGTCTAAACCTGCGACTGCAGCAGCTGCAGCAACGGCAGCATCTCAGGCATACTCACCCTTTCAGCCCACCGCCGGCCATCCCTCTTCAAGGCCCGTTCCCAACCAGCCGCACTCCCAGCCACAACAGCAGCAGCAGAGGGCAGCAACCGTGCCTGCTAATACTGGGGGCCCTCAACAAGCAGGAGCCGCACGGCCAAACGGCAGGCCTGGGTCTTTTGCACGTGCTCCTGGAGCTGGAGTGCCACCTTCGCAGCCTGGCGGGCCTCCTCAAGGTGGGCGGGTGGGCGTCTGTGTGTGTGTTTTGAGTGGGGATGGGGTGCTTGTGTGGGTGTGCGCTTGGACGCGACTGTTTGTCAATGTTGGCTAGGAAAATGATATTCATAAGCTCCAGGTTACCAATGATTTCATGACACGTGTGCTAGACACTGGCCAGATTTGTGCAAATCGTGCATCCTCACTTGCATCATATATCATACGAAGAGATCAGCTTCTGCTTCCTTGAGATTGTACACGACAATGCTATAGGATAAAAGAGTGAACGTAGGCGTTCGCCCCAGATATCAAAGTCAAGTCACTGTTGCGCACACCCTTCAAGCTGCACAGGAGACGCTGCAGGCTTGGTTTGCGTGGAAAGTTTTGTCCCAGGTCTTACGGCCACCCAATAGAAATTAGTAACACCGTTTTTTGTGCATTTCCTATGTTTACAGGAGGTGCTGTGGGCGTGGGGGGTGTGGGTGTCGGGACGGGCCCCGCCAGTGGCAGAGCCTTCGTGTCAGGAGGTAATTGGGCAAACGGGTGTGGGCTGAGTTTTGCACTATCTAGATACTTTTTGTCGCAAACTTTGTCAGCGCACAACTTGGATTTTGTGTACACTTGTGCTTTATTTTAATAGTAGCCGCACGGGTGCAAAGGTGATGACTTGCTATTTTTGCTCCAAGTTCTAACTGCTGAAGGATGAGAATTCAAGCCGTGTGGGTGTGCTCGTGTGGAAGCGGCACCTCGTGTTCTTCTGTGTCCATCCGCAAGGCATCTCTCCTTTCACATGTCTTCCAAATCTCTACCTCACACACTGAACAAGTTCACGTAACTCATCTCATGAATGTTGATCACGAATGCCATCCACCACGCCTAATGCTTCTCATCTCACAACTCTGATTATTCGCCCGATAGGATTTTACGATGCCACTCCCCTCCATTTCCCTCCGTCAAGTGTCGGACCGCAACTTTCTTGTCCGCCTGCCTTTTCCGACCTTCCTAACATTCATTACTTGCTCCTTTTGTGGTCTACGTGGGGGGTGGGGGGGCTCTTGTCTTTAGCCTTTGCTGCCGGCTTCTCCTGAATGCTAAGCCGGTGCTCAGAGCTTTTCCCTGCAGAAACACCATGCGTGCTCTTTATCGTGCAGGGCCGTTTTTTGTAACAGCAACACGCGCACTCTTCGTTGTGCAGGGCTGTTTTCTGTAACAGTACCATGCATGCCCTTCACCGTGCAGGGCCTGGCTACCGCCAGCAGGGGAACCAAGGGGGCTTCATGCCTGGGGGACAAGGGGGGACGGGCCACCCTATGGGTCGAGGAGCAGGTGTGTAATTGGGGGAATACGGGGATTAGTTGTGGGTAAGGGGGCGGTCCTGTGCTTCTGTATTCCTTTTATTATGAGTTTCTGGCCAACCTTGGAGTGAGACAGAACAAGCGTCAAACGCTTCTGAAATGGCAAACAAGCAAACCCACTACATGTACACAGGCACTGAGCTTGCACACAACGCAAGCGCACGGACACTTGTGCATGCGTATTTGTGCTTATGTGAGAATACACTTTTGTAAGCACCTGCACCTTCATTGCATAGCACCTGTAAATACAATGCATGCGGGTATGTGTACATGTACGTACGGCTATGTGGACATGTACGTACGGGTTAGTGTGAGCACATGCACGTAGGTGCGTAACACTCGTGCGCACACACTCATGCACACACACAACCTTGCTTTTTCCCCCAGGTGCTGGGCGAGGTTCGGCAGGGCATGCTCAGCACGGTATGGTGCACCCACAAGGAGTGGGTATGCGCCCTCATCCAGCGACAGCTGCCGCTGCTGCTGCGCATCGGCAGCAAGTAAATGGTGGGTGGGGATGGGCTGCAGAATGCCAGCTGCAAGCAGGTGTGTTTGCGTGCACTTGTACATGCATATGTCTTTCTACTTTGCAGTGTGCACGCGTGCACACACACACACCACTAACATTCACCATAACGCACGAACGCACACACATGTCTCCACACAGGTGGGATGCAGCAGCAGGCGCACGGCTCGCAAGGGGCCGTGCGTGTGCAAGGAACGGGAGGAGCAAAGGCTGGGATGAACGGGGGAGGTGCCGCACGACCGGCAAAGCCACAAGGTGAGAACGAGTAGGGTTGAAGATCTTCTGCCGTTCAACAATTTGTTAATCAGAGACTACAAGTATTAACCAAGGGATTAAGCTAAATGAGGGAGGAGGCTCCGCTGTGGCCAAGGTAGTATTGATAAGGCCTTGTGATGGGCTGTAAAGGCAAAAGGCACTGTAAACAATTACAGAACCAGGATTTGTACAGGAACGAATTGGGGATATAGCTGACTGGCGATTACTATAGATTCCGGCTTCATGTAGGCGAGTTGCAGCCTACAATCCGAACTAGAGCTGAGTTTAACAGATTATTAAGGGTGTGAGCACTTGGCCGCGCTTTTGTAGGTGTCTGCACTTCCAGGGGTTGTACACCTTTTAAAGATACCACCAGGGCCAGAGAGCATCGAAGTAAAA
>Ga0307948_1003895_pt1 | contig 11012 bp, 11 predicted proteins | sample OrgLakmetagen280_FD_201824 | JGI IMG/M metagenome (GOLD analysis project Ga0307948, IMG submission 201824) | Saline water microbial communities from Organic Lake, Antarctica - #280 | ecosystem: Environmental > Aquatic > Non-marine Saline and Alkaline > Saline | place: Antarctica: Organic Lake...
TCTTATCTGTCGCGCCGCATTCTGAGCAGGTGTGCATTGCATCATCAGCGCTCAAATTTCGCTCAGCCTTATATTCAGAGCGGCGTTTCTTCGCTTTAACTGCCTGCGCCATCGCGTCTTTGAAAAACAAGACATAGCATAAAAAGGGGGCAGCAAATGCGATTCGATATCCCATGCTGGGCAGACCTAAAAATGCGAGCGATCCAACGCCGAAAACTAGCCAGGCGATCCACTTGACCTTCACTGGAATGATGAAAAACATTAAAAATTGAACGTTGGGTTGGAGCGTCGCGAAGGCAAAAAAGACGCACCAGTAGAGGAAAGTGGTCGAGACAACGATAACACTAGCAGGCGATATCAGCTGCCCGACAAAGGCTCCGACGATGGCAAAGAATACAGCGGCGAGCAGGTAAAGATTAAACCGAAACACGCCCCATGCTGCTTCCAGCGCCTGGCTCATGAAAAAGAGAATATACCAAAAAAAAGCGAGAAACAGAGCACTGAGCGCACCTGTTGCAATATCAGGTGGCACAATCATGAACGAGAATAAGCGCCACCATTCGCCCGCAAAAACAGCTTTTGGGATGAGCTCAATTGATTGCACATCCAATCGCCCGACCATGATGGCCGCGTAGATGAATAATTGAGCAACAATTAAAACCAAAATCACATTGGGCACTGCAAGGTGGCCAAAGCGTTTTTCGAGTGAATCAAGAATCTTCATATGTAAATAGTCATGTATCTATCTTCCCGATGCTAGAAATAGTGAGAGCCGGGTGCCAGCAGAAATAGAACCGAGCATTTCGGAATCGGTATAATCTCACGATGTAGACAGGGTCAAACTGGCTATTAATATCCACGCGAAACGGCCTGGCCAATCAAGGGGCGTTTTACTGAACCAGCAGCGCAACCTTGTCAGCCTGCTTCCGGACTAGTGTGCGGGCCAACATGTGTTCAAAGACGCGCTCGTCACCATTCTGTGCGACCCAGTCGAGATGCATCTTAGCCACCTCGGCTTTATCTTGGGAACGTAATTGCAGACCTATGTAAGTATGGGCCTCGGTTTCCTGCGCAGTATCTCGCACGTAGCTTATAAGATCGGGTGCATTAATGATTCCCGCGAGATAATCAAAAACCGGCGTAGGCCACTGGTTGTTGGCAGGCTTGTTATTCCGGGCATATTTAAGAGCAATCGCGGCTTCGCTTTTATCGCCCGAACTGAGATTTGCAAAATATGAAATGAGTAAAGGGTAGGAGGGTGTTTCTCCGTTGTGATTGTAAAGCAGGGCCGCGCGCTTGGCCGCTAAAGCAGCTTCACTGTAGTCGCCACGGCAAAGCTGAACCCAGGCCAGAGATTCATAAAAGAACCCATTCATTGGCTGGTCGGATGTCGCCTTTTTGAAAGAGCTGAGCGCCTCGTCAAAATCTTCGAGATTAAAGGCGGCTAAGCCACGGCCGTTCCAAGCGAATGCGTTGTTGGGATATGCTTTAATGATCAAATCATAAGATGAAAAAGCATCCTCGTGTCGGAGTTGATCCGAAAAAATCATTGCCTGTCCGAGGCGAGCCGAAAGATTTGTAGCGTCCTCCTTCAAAACAGCGTTAAATCCGTCGAGCGCCAACTCGCTGTCACCGGATTCTAAAAAGTCGTAGGATTTGGAAATGAGGGCCTCGGAACTCTCAGTTGTAGCAGATGCGGAATTATTATCGACGACGCCCGTAGTGGCATGAGCGGAAGTTAAAACAACAGTCGCTGCTAAAATTCCGAGTAAGATTGATCTGTGAGCGTTCATTGAGTTTAGAGTGTTTATGTATACTTGAGGATCTTACAATGTCAATTTGCGGGAGATTTTGTTCCTAGCCGGCCGATGGTTGCCACTGATTTGAGTGCCTTCTCTAGTATACAGATCGGATTTCTACGCCATCTACCGGTCTAAATTACACTCAATTTCTTTCCTTAATTAGGACTCAACTACCTGCATCCGCGATATTTGAGTCGTCTTGAGGTAGCGACTAGCGTCCTCGCTGGTCACCGCATAAGAGATCGTTTCATGGCTGGACTTCGGCGAGCTCAGTCGAGTCGCGGGGACGCCATCCGCTACCTTGACGAGTTTAGCAGGATTACTAGTTGAAAGCCAAGTCGAGTCCTGCATCTTACTTCTACAGATGATAATCGAGACCCAGGAATTACCACCAATCGGAACCAACGCGATCGCACTCATCGATTCAGATCGAGGGGAGTGTGTCATTATCGATGCACCAGCGGAGGCCTATGATTGGGCGACGCAGATTGCGGATCAACATGGGTGCAAGATTATGGCACTGATTTTAACGCACGGCCACTGGGATCACATTCTCGATGGGTGGAAGTTCGCTGAGGCGGGCATTCCGACTTATGGTCATGTAGCGGACACTGAAATGTTCGCTGAGCCCTCGCGTATGGCGAGCTACGCAATGCCGGGCCTTGAAATGAAAGCGGTGCCAATCGATTATTGGATAACACAGGGCCAGAAGCTTGAGTTCCTCGGCGCCGAGTTGGAGATCCGCCACGTGCCCGGACATTGCCCTGGGAATGTGCTCGTCTATCTGGAGGGCGAGTCCGCGGCCATTGTCGGCGATGCGATCTTTGCGGGCAGTGTCGGGCGCTATGATCTACCGGGGGGAGACTTCTCTGTTTTGGAGAAATCGATCCGCGAGCAAATTTACTCTTTGCCGGATGCGACCACCATCTATCCGGGCCACGGCGGGACAACGACGGTTGAACGCGAAAAGGCGACCAACCCAATTGTGCGTCCATGACGTCTGCGCCCGACAGTGATACCATTTTTATGCGGCAGGCTATTGGCCTGGCTAGCCAAGCTTGGGGGCAGACGCATCCCAACCCGCTGGTCGGGGCATTGATCGTCGAGGGAACTGAGGTCGTGGCCGAAGGTTGGCACAAAGGTGCCGGTCAGCCACATGCTGAAGTCGAAGCCTTCGCCGCGCTCGGTCGGGCACCCGCAGAGGGCGCCGTGCTTTATGTGACGCTGGAGCCTTGCAGCACCGTGGGACGGACGGGGGCTTGCACCAATGCTATTATAGACTGCGGCATCCGCAAAGTAGTGGTCGGTGCGGTCGATCCGAATCCAGCTCATTCAGGCCGCGGCCTGCAAATCCTACGCGAGGCAGGTGTCGAAGTGGAGCAGGGTATCCTTGAGGACGAATGCAACGACCTGAACCTGATCTTTAATCATTGGATAACGAACGGCACACCGCTGCTGGCTGCCAAGATGGCAATGACGCTCGATGGTAAATTCGCAGCCGCATCGGGCCACTCACAATGGGTGACGAATGAGGCTGCTCGCGAAGACGTTATGCGGTGGCGGCGTTACTTCCCTGCCATAGCTGTCGGCGCGAATACGATTTTAAAAGATGATCCTAGTCTGACGAGTCGATTAGGCAGCGAGGTGTTTTGTCCAACACGTTTTGTCTTTGATCGTCATTTAAAGACGCTAAGTGCGCCTGCGCTACCAAAACTTTATTCTGACGAGTTCAAAAAGAACACGGTGATCCTTTGCCTGGAAAATGCTAAAGCAGATCTAGTTGAAAAAGCATTGGGCTGCGGTGTCGGAGTTTGGATGCTTCCCGAGGATGATGGCCATATTGACTGGTCGGTCTTCCGTGCTCGCTGCGCGGAAGCGGGTATTTGCGGAGTCTATATCGAAGCTGGGCCAACTTTAGCGACTGAAGTCATTGAAGCCGCAAAGGTGGACTACCTCTTTATCTATAAGGCGGCTAAATTCCTTTCCGACGCCGCCGCGTCAGGCATCGGTTCTAATCGCCAAACCGTTAAGATGACTGAGGCTTTCGAACTGGCCGATGTGCAACACGCCATTTTCGGCAGTGATGTGTTAACACGAGGGCGTTTATTAAAATGAGACAGTTAATCATCGCTACCGGTAACGCGCACAAGGCGGACGAGTTTGCCCAACTGCTAGCCGAATCCGACTTTGACGTTCAATCCGCTGCAGCTTGTGGCGGCATGCCGGAGGTCAATGAGACGGGCACCACCTTCGCGGCAAATGCAGAGCTGAAATCGCGGGCGCTCAGCCTATTAGCCCCGGAAGGCGCGTGGGTGCTCTCCGACGATTCTGGATTGGAAGTGGACGCCCTCAAGGGTGCGCCCGGCATCTATTCAGCACGTTACGCAGGCAGGCAGGCAAATGATCTTGAAAACCTGGAAAAACTACTACGTGACCTGTCTCATGTTCCGCAGGCCGAACGCACAGCGCGATTCCGCTGTGTTTTGAGTCTGATCGGCCCGAATGATGAAGTTCACTCGTATGACGGCACCTGCGAAGGGCATATCAGTAACCAGCCCAGCGGAACGAGTGGCTTCGGCTACGATCCGATCTTCGTGCCCGCAGGTTACGACAAGTCCTTCGGGGAACTCGGCGAAACTATCAAGAGCCAGCTAAGCCACCGCGCCAAGGCGGTGCGGGCCCTGGCCGCCGCTGGTTTGTAAAAGGGAGGGCCCGCTCCGTCCGGGCTGAGACGGCACAGGCGATTCCGCTTTTGCCCATTAGGTTCAAGCCGGAGCCAGGACATTCCTGTCCTGCCTGCACCGTATTAAGTTCAAGCGGAGCCAGGACATTTCTGTCCTGCCAGCACCGCAGTGATGCTTCCCTTAGCTGCGGCGGGACAAGAATGTCCCGGCTCCGTAAGACCATACCAGCGCGCCATTCGTCTAAGTTCATGGTTATCAAAACAAGCGCAGCCTCTGCGAATTGTAGCTTACGCGAACCCCAGCTGTTCAAGGATTCGATCAAACTCCTCCTCCGGCCCCGCCTCCAGTGAAAGCCGCTGCCCGCTTGCATGATGCGTAAAGCTCAAACTATCCGCGCGGAGCATCATCCGCTGGCAGCCACAGTGCTCTCGGAGAAATCGGTTCTGTGCGCCATCACCGTGTCTGGTATCGCCGACAATAGGGTGCCTGATATGAGCCATGTGTCGACGAAGCTGATGCTTGCGTCCGGTCTTCGGAGCTAAGCCGACCAGAGAAAAGCGGGCGGTGCGGTAGCGTCCGACTGCATGCGGCAATTCACTCTTCGCCAAAGTTCGGTAGTTTGTCTGGGCAGATTGTATCTTGTGTGGTGCCTCTTCACCTTTTAAATCGTTGTCGATCTCGCCCTCATCATTGGCCCAGCCACGGACGACTGCCCGGTAAGCTTTGTCGCAGCCTTGCTCAGCAAACTCCTTTTGTGTCGCGCGTAGACTGTCTTGGTCCAGAGCAAAGAGCAGCACGCCGCTGGTGGGGCGATCCAGCCGGTGGCAGGGGTGCACGACCCGGCCGATTTGATCGCGTAACATTTGCAGCGCAAATTCCGTTTCATGGACATCCAATGCGCTTCGATGCACCAGCAGGCCCGCCGGCTTATCGATAGCGACATAATGCTCGTCCTGATAGATTATCTTGAGTGGCGCAGCCATATTTAGAAGGGAGGAGTAGGGGCAGTCGGTAGCAGTGTTTGAATACTGCAAATTAAGCGATTCAATGTATAAAATGCCAAAACATTCGAAATAGGTAAAACCGGCTCGACAAAATGTGTCTGCCTGAGACCCTTTTCGCTTCCATCTTAACCAGCGGAATCATGCAAGAAGAGTTAAACGCAATCGTCGCCAATGTAAGGGAGCAAGCTCCCAAAGTCGCTACACGCGCAGAATTTGAGTCCTACAAGGCCACTATCTCAGGCCCTAAAGGCTCTCTGACTGATGTCATGAAGGGCATGGGCAAGGTGCCCAAGGAGGATAAGCCCGCCATGGGTAAGGCCATCAATGAAGCCAAGAAAGCCGTAGAGGCCGCCTTTGCTGTGGTCATCGAACGCCTGGAAGCCGCAGAACTCGCTGCCAAGCTAGGTCCCGCCATCGATCCGACGCTACCGAGCCCCGACGCGACGCGCGGCACGCTCCATCCGATCGCTCAAGTTCGCGAAGAGATGGTTGAACTCTTCCGCCGCATCGGATTCTCCGTCGCCGAGGCCACCGAGGTCGAGACTGAGCACTACTGTTTCGACGCCCTCAACATCCCAAGCGACCACCCGGCCCGCGATATGCAGGATTCTTACTACCTGCCCGATGATTTGACTGTGAGCAACGTCAGCAAAGAGGGCGACGAGAAGTATCTCCTCCGCACCCACACCTCGACCGTGCAGATCCGCACGATGCTGAAGGAGAAGCCTCCCATCCGTATCGTAGCGCCCGGTCGCTGCTTCCGCCGCGACACGCCGGATGCCACCCACAGCGCCAACTTCCATCAGATTGAAGGCCTCTACGTTGATAAGGACGTCACACTTCTCGACCTCAAAGCCACCCTCGATCACTTCGTGAAGACCATCTTCGGCCCCAAAGCCAAGACACGCCTCCGCCCGAGCTTCTTCCCCTTCACCGAACCCAGCTTCGAGATGGACTTCTTCTCCCCGGACTTGGGCAAGCTCAGCAATAAGTGGCTCGAAATAATGGGTTGCGGCATGGTCGACCCCGAAGTCTTTAAAGCCGTCGGCATCGACCCCGAAGTCTACACCGGCTACGCCTTCGGCATGGGCATCGAGCGCATCGCCATGATCCTCCAAGGCGTCGACGACATCCGCTACTACTACCAAAACGACGTCCGCTTCCTCAAGCAGTTCGCATAATATTCAAATTTATAACCACGGATGGACACGGATGAACACGGATACTTTGCGCGGCTTTTATCCGTGTCCGTGGTTCAAATTACTACAGTATAGTCAACATCAGAGCAGTCACCCATTTCAACCTATTTTCTTATATTTGAATTTCCAACAACTGGCCTAAAACTACAAAAATATTTTAAACCACAGATTCACACAGATACACACTGATTTTAAGACGTGGACTGGATCCGTGTTCATCAGTGTCCATCCGTGGTTAAAATTATAATACCTGTCTAAAATGAAAATCTCCTACAACTGGCTTAAAAACTACATCGATCTCGATCCTGTCGAGCACTCACCTGAAGTGCTTCAGGAGGTGCTGCCTCTGCTTGGCTTCGATATCGAAGAAATCGAAAAGCTCGGCCCGCCGCAGCTGAACAACGTCGTCGTGGGTCAAGTCATCCAATTCGATCAGCACCCGGACGCCGACCGCCTGCGCTGCTGCAAGGTATCGACCGGTAACGGAGACGAGATTCACGACATTGTCTGCGGTGCCAAGAACTTCGTCGAAGGTGACAAGGTCATGGTCGCGCTCCCCGGCGCCGTCCTGCCTGGCGATTTTAAGATCAAGGCCTCCAAGCTCCGCGGCCAGCCCTCCGCCGGGATGATGTGCTCGGCCAAGGAGTTAAAGATCGGCCAAGACCACGACGGCATCATGATCCTCGACGGCGAAACGCCCCTTGGCACCCCGATCAACGAGCTCTACACCGACGGCGACACCGTCCTTAACCTCGAGATCACACCCAACCGCGTCGACGTGCTCAGCCACATCGGCGTCGCCCGCGAGCTCGCCGCCAAGTTTGGCCTCGAAGTGAAATACCCCGAGGTGAAAGCCAGCACGGAAAACGCTTCCAATGGCGATCCACTCATTACTGGCGTCGAAGTCAGCGCCCCCGAGGTCTGCCCGCACTATACTGCCTTCAGTATCAAAGGCGTCAAAGTCGGTCCCAGCCCGAAGTGGCTTAAGGCTGCCATCGAAGCCACCGGCCAACGCTCGATCAACAACATCGTCGACGTCACCAATTACGTCCTGCACGAGACCTGCCAGCCCTTGCACGCCTTCGACGCAGCCAAGATCAAGGGCGGCAAGCTGCTCGTCCGCATGGCAGGCGAGGGCGAAGCCATCACCACACTCGACGATGTTGAGCGTAAACTCACCGCCAACATGGCCGTCATCGCCGATACCGAGCGCCCACTCGTCGTCGCAGGTGTCATGGGGTCCATCGATGCCGAAGTCGACGCCACCACCACTGACATCGTGCTTGAAGCCGCCTACTTCGCACCCACCTCTGTGCGCGCCACCGCCCGCAAGCTCGGACTGTCCTCCGATAGCTCCTACCGCTTCGAACGCGGCGTCGACCCGAAGGGCGTCACCTACGCAGCGCTCCGCGCCGTCGATCTCATCCTCGAAGTCGCGGGCGGCACCGTCGATGGCAACATGATAGAGGAGGGCGCCGAGCCCCCCACCATCAGCGAAGTTAATTTGTTCCCCGACCGCGTCCGCTCCTTCATCGGGTTCGATGTCAGCGACGACGAGATCCAGGCTGTGCTCGAATCCCTCGGCCTCGGCGTTTCCATTCACGATGAAGCCGACGGCACCACTCGTTGGGAAGTCTCCATTCCATCCTATCGTCAAGACCTGCAGCGCGACGTCGATCTGATCGAAGAATTCATCCGCGTCTATGGCACCGATCGAATTCCTGAGTCCGAAGTCGTCGCGCGTGGCATCAGCACGCAGGATCACCGCATCTACACGGTCAACGAAGCCGCGGCCGATTATCTGACCGGGCAGAACTTCAACGAAGCCTTTCTCTATTCGCTCCGCGATCCGCAGGAAGTGCAGACCATCTTCGGCGAGGCGAGCCACAAAGTCCTTGCCCTAGATAATCCACTACAGAGCGACCAGAGCCACCTCCGCCCATCCCTCATGCCGGGCCTCCTTGATGTGCTCAAACTCAACGCCGCACGCGGCACCGGTGCCACGCGCTTCTTCGAGCGCGGCCACGTTTACCGCGAAGTCAATGGTCAGATGGTCGAGCTCGTCTCCATCGGTTTCGTCATTGTCGCTGATCAACTCAGCCGCGAGTGGCGCCAACGTGAAGTGGCCGACTACTACACCGCCCGCACCATTTGCGAGAACATCCTCGAACTCGCCGGACAACCCGCTGCTAAGCTCAACTTCCAGCCACTCAACGAGTGCAAACTCTGGCAACCGGGCCAGACTGCTGAGTGTGGCGACTTTACCAAGATGGGCTTCCTCGCCACCGCCGGTATGCTCGACGTCGCGCTAGTCAAAGATCGCTGGGATATCACCACACCCGTCATCGCAGGCTCGATCCTCATGACGCCGAAATTCTTCGAGCGCAAAGTCAAACGCGGACGCTACACCGGCGTCAGCAATCAGCCCGCGTCCGCAAAAGACCTCGCCCTCATCGTCGATCAATCCGTCCACGCAGGCGATGTCGAAAAAGACGTCGCCAAATTCGCCAAGAAAGTCACCCAAGGCTTTAACTGCGAAAGCGTCCGCATCTTCGACGTTTACGAAGGCGAAGGTCTCCCCGAAGGCAAAAAGAGCCTAGCCGTCACCATGAGCTTCCGCGCCGCCGACCGGACTTTAAAAGACAAAGAAGTCAACGCCGCCTTCGACGGTATTCAGAAGCTCATCAGTGACAAAACGGATTATCAGATCCGGAAGTAGGGGCTTCACTTGTGACGCCCGCATCTGTTTGTAGTGTGCGCGTGAAATGCCCTTGGGTGTTTGGGCTTGGTCTCGGAGCCAAGGTGCTACACGCGTAAAATTCCTATCTTGCGGATAATCAAATTTTTCGCAGATTAGAACTTACGATGGAGTTATTCCGTGAATTCTTTTCAGTAACTGAAGCGATGAACCAAGAGGGGCTCGCTTACTCGGTTGTGGGTGGACTTGCCTTAGCGTTTCATTCACAACCTCGGTTCACGCGGGATATCGATATTCTTGCACGGCCGCTCGATCTCCCTCGATACCGCGACTTGTTCGCACGAATCGGATATACTGAATTGAGCGAGCCGTGGACTTTTAAAAATACGCAAATCACCCTGTATCGTTTTGGTAAACACAGCGTCGAGGATGACGAAGAAATGATAGTGGTTGATCTCTTAGTCGGACATGAGGAACGGCATCAAGCGATTATTGATCAAAGTGTCGTGGACGAATCGCCGGTCGGAAAAATACGAGTCGCCACACGCGCCGATCTGATTTGGATGAAAAAGATACGAGGCTCGAAGCAGGACGAAGCTGACATTGAGAAATTGGAGGCAAAGGATGATTAGTCGTCTCGAACGTGCCGTTCGCGAGGTTAGTGACCTTCGATCTTTTTACCTCCGCTTGCAGAAGTTGCGCAGAGAAAGTTCCGAATCGAGCGATCCATTGGTGGTCGAGGAAACGTCCGCCCCGTATACTATAGGAATTACATTCCAGAAGTCGAAAGTGCGCGATTGATGTGATCAAGAAATGACCACAAAGGTAACGGGGCTGTTGCCCAAATTGGACTGTATTTAGGTCCTACTGCCTCAGAGAAGTATTGGTGTAGGTGGCTCCGCGGACGCCACACCGGCGTCAGTAATCAGCCCGCCTCCGCAAAAGACCTCGCACTCATCGTTGATCAATCCCTCACTCATTTGCATTTTTGAGGTGTTCTGCGAACGTTTGTCATGAAAGTGTTCATATTACTTTTCCTGATTCTGATATTTGCTTTATCGATTTACGGTGTTATCCGCAGCGAGGCACGCGCCGAGTCGGCACTCGAGTCAGCAGGCTCTGAGGAGGCGCTCTCTGACGCAACCGCCGTTCTCCAGAAGCAGTTGTCAGGATTAAAAAATAATGATCAACCTATCCGAGACGCAGGAATCAAAACTGCATGGGACTTTGCGCATCCAGCGAATCGGGAGGTGACCGGACCGCTCAATCGGTTCACGCAGATGCTGAAAAGCCCTACGTATCGAGGCTTACTCAACCACACAGCCCATCAAATTAAGGTGGTGTCTTCGAGCCAAACGACAGCGACATTCGATGTGTTGGTTTTCCCTGAAAGCAACAGTGCGCCTCAACGCTATCGGTGGACCGTGGCAGTCGTTGAATCCGGTGCTCGCGCCGGAGAGTGGGCGACTACAGCGGTATCGGTTCCGATCTCAGGGGGGCTTCCTCCGGTTTAGTATTGATTGGAATTCACTTTTAGCTGCGCCATCTGGGGTGGGGTTTATCTCAGATGTGACTTTTGGTTAGAACGATCATTGCCTAACCAAAAGGGCTGTCTGATCCGCAGA
>Ga0307948_1003897_pt1 | contig 11010 bp, 6 predicted proteins | sample OrgLakmetagen280_FD_201824 | JGI IMG/M metagenome (GOLD analysis project Ga0307948, IMG submission 201824) | Saline water microbial communities from Organic Lake, Antarctica - #280 | ecosystem: Environmental > Aquatic > Non-marine Saline and Alkaline > Saline | place: Antarctica: Organic Lake...
CACCAATCCGCACCCCCTCAACTATTTATATATTTCAGGGGGTGTGAGCTCGCCGCACCCCCCAAAAACAATATTTTTGCGGCGTGATACATTGTTAGTACGGTAACAGCATTTCTCGCTTGATATCGGGGCCCCTTATTCTAGTGCACGTGCACATACATCGCACACACAAGCGTTACACACTTGCACACACACATACACATAGGCAGCGCATGCACGCTTAATACATACACGCTTAATACTTAATACAAACCCTCGCACACATAAACAACATGCACACACACACACAAACATACACACACAGCCACAGCCACAGCCACAGCCATACACACACACACACACACACACGAGCACACAAACACACCGCAAGAACACTCACTTGCTCCAATCCACAAGCCGGCAAACGGGGGGGCTGGTCTCTCCATTGAGTAAGATGACGTCCACACCAAAGTCACGTGCTAAACCCAAAGCATCCTGGAAGGGCTTCACGCCATACTGCTCCTTGCCGTCAATTCCACCAAACAGCCGCACCACTTGGGCCCTACACACAGGTGCCGCAATTGCCTATGTGATTTAAATTGTTGTCAGCAAATGCATAGCAATACTTGCGTGTCCTGAATTTGAGTGTAGGTCTGCCTATTAGCTGTGTGCGTATGGGTTTGTGTGTGTGTTGTGTTTGTGTGTGTGTATGTGTGTGTGTGTGTGTGTTACTGCACACGTGTGTTGCCGAGCTTCCTTTATGCACAGACAATATTGGCATGAATGTATGCAGACACATGCACCTGGTTACTGTGTAATTGTGTCTGTACATCATAAGTTTGGGTGTGAACATGTATGCGTAGTATCGTGTGCGTGTGTACGTGAATAAAATGTTGTTTGTGTGAGTATGCGTACGTGTGTGTATGTGTATGTGTGTGAGTATGTGTACGTGTGTGTGTGTGTGTAAATCTGCGTGCGTGTGTGTGTGTGTGTGTGTGTGTGTGTGTGTGTGTGTGTGTGTAAATCTGCGTGCGTGCGTGTGTGTGCATGTGTGCGTGTGTGTGTGTATGCGTGTGCGTGTGCGTGTGCGTGTGTGTGTGTGTATGTGTGTGAAATTTTCACAGTAGACACCCACTTGATTTCCTTGTTGATGTAGAGCTGCTTGCCGTTTACAAAGCGAGGCACAGGCTCTTGGTCGGGCTCTGGGAAATCGTCCTCCTCATATATGTCGTCGTCGTACACACTGTACAGGTCCTCGTAGTCGTCAGCCAGGGAACGCATCCCGGCGGGACGACGAGAGGGCGTGTACATGGGGGCGTCTCTGCTGTTCTGGTCCAAGATTTCCGTGAAGTCACCTATGTAGCTTATGTCATCATCGTAGTCCTGGTACCCCGTGCGTTTGCTCCGGGCCTGTGTGGTGCGGAGGAGGAGGCACTGTGTAATTTGTGACCTACATTCGCCGAGACACGACCATTGGGGACTCCTTGTTTTGGCATTTTGGTGTGTATTCCTCACTACTCGCACCACGAGTGAAGGCCTCGCGTCCGCAGATTCCCCTTTGTGCAAGTTGCCAATGCTACGAATTCCACCGGGCTTGGCCAAAATTGCAAGGCCTCGAGAAAAACATCTGTGAGCAGGCAGCTGGCTCCCAAGACGATTCACAATCCCAAGGTTCATCATTAGCGTGTAACTTTGTTCAGCGGATGCTACAGTATAAAATAAAATTAAATATCATCGGAAGAAGGTTTACAGCATGGATTACTTGCACTTCCCGGTTAATCCTTACGCATTTTTATATTGGTTTGCTCAGGTTTTAGGGGTCTTGTAGTGATTTGCACAGTTTGGGTTCTCACTAATTTCCTCAGCTTATAAAAACTGTATCTGGCTGCAGCAGCTGGAAAAGTAAGATATCTGATGGAAAGAAGAATTACGCAGAAAAAAGGTTCAGGACTTCGTTCAGCACCACGTAGTACACAAAAGAAAACAATCAATCAGATTGCAGGTCCGTGGCTAGTCTCCCCGTTTTGATGAGGCATATTAGCAGTCATAACACAAAGAGCCTGAATTACTTGTGCGCAGGCACATGCTTCACGAGTGCAGCTGCTCAACAAAACAGGCAGAGGAACGGACCTAAATTCCTCTCCCACAGCACGAACAAATTGTTTCTGTTAGGAATAATAAGCCCATTCTCACAACGTTAGACCATCATTCCAACAAAAGGTGGAGCATCTTGCTGATAGACATCGACAGCTCCATTTTGACATTCCTGTCCAACTCAGATGCAAGCACTGTTTCCATGATTCCGGTGACTTTCCGGGTAAGCAGCAGCTGTTTTTCAGCGGTTGCCCCACCCTTTCCGTCTGACCGCACAAGTTGCAGGAGTGTGTTCCTCTCCTGCAACACCAACCAAGTGTAGGCAAATGGTCAACAAAATACTCAGACACACTTCAGCTTAGTTGCGTTGCCAAGATCACTTTCCAATGCTTCATCGGCTATGTTGTTGTCTACGCCACAATATATTCCGTCAAAATGTGTTCATTGGATGCATTACCAGCATCCTATGTTCGCTGCACCACAAATAGACTAATCATTAAGAACACGCAATGCTGAGAAAAGCAGGTTTGACCATTCACGTTGCTGTGGCACTCAATCGCAAGATTCTTTCACGTCCTACTAGCTGCTGATACATGGCAATACAAAAGGGAGGGCTCCAGTTTCCAAGACTAAGAGGAAGGCAACTCGTCTTGTCAACATGCTCAACAGGGGGCACACCACCCAAGTTGCGTTCACGGCAAGTTGCCGTTCTGAACCGTCATTATAACAAAAAGAGTCATTTACAGACTTGAGCATTCCTAGGAGTGTTTACAAATCGTATAGCCAAATGCCACACGGCTTTAAATCACAACGTTTGATCAATGACCTATGCAATACTGCAAGCCTGCTTTGTTTTGATTTCAACGTTCAAATTTACAACTCAGGCACAGATGCACAAAAATCATCAACCACTCACCTCCTCTGCCACTCTCAGCTGGCGCTTGACCTCTTCAAGCTGACTAAGCAGGAGCTCATGGCTGTGATAAAGGGCAGGATGACACGGGCATTCAAACAAGTGTATCATTTATTGCTCTAAGAATGGACTAGCCCATCCAAATCCATAGGAAGCTGCTCATGTTTAAAAACTATTAAATCTGTGCTCACGATGCAAAGGCTCTTGAAGGAACAGCTTAAGGGTTGGCCAGAACCGGTGTGCCCGGCCTGTGCTCAGACTGTCAGACGATACGATACTATGAGTACGGTACGGACCGTCTTTTTATAAAAGACGGCATGTTTTCGAATTTTGGCGATTGTATTTGACTGTCTAAACGGTAAAATACAATACGATGTATGGTGCGGTGCCAAGCTGGCACTACCCAGTGCAAAAATGGCCTCAGAAAGACCTCTCCGCCCCAAACACCTCCCATTTCTGCCTCCAGCGTAATCCTTTCCCGTGTTGACGCCACACAATGCTTCTCTGAAAGACCCTGAGGCTAGGTTGGGGATGCATCAGATCGGGGGAAGGGCCCAGCAGTGGCTTGCATGGAAACTCAAAAGTCGGCAATACTTGGTTCCTGCCTAACAATTAGTGTTTTGTTCATGAACAATTATTGCGAAAAAAACAACTATTTTGGGCTGAAATTGGAGCCTAACGATTAAATTACGCCAGAACCGCACTGTACGGTGACCACTGTCTTGAACGGTTTGAGACCATACTAGTCAGTTCCACCGCCTTAGAGCAGTACGAGGTACTGTAATTACGGTCAAAATTGCCCTTTAGACGGCGAAGTTGCACAAGCCTGGTATATATAAATATAAAGTATTGTAGAGAGTATATTGTCGCGTACCGCAAACATTTCTTACCCCCTCAAAAAGTGTCGGGAGCAGTTTTAATAACTGAGTTACAAGGCCCTCGCAAAGCTTACATTGGGGTTAAGTATTTAAATTTAAGCATGAATGGGGACAGGCCGGGAAAGCCTCCCAAACCGCCCCTCAAGGGGGACAAGTTTAGGGTTGCAGACTTCTTTAAGCCTAGTTATCGTACAGCAAGTAAGAAGGCAGCAGAGGGGGAGGCAGCAAAAACACATGCATGAAGTGTTGCAGGGGACAGGGCAGCACAGGCAGAGAGGGATGCAGTAGCAGCAGGAAAGAAGGGGAAACCAGATAGGCCTGCTAAGCTGGCTTCAGGCATGAGCAGCAGGGAGACTGGCCCTCTCTTGGGGAGGAAGGACATCAAGCGGAAGAAGCGCAAGCTGAGCTACAAGAGGAAGCCCAAGATCAACTGGTGGCACCCTGCAGTCATCATGCCCATCCTGGAAGCAGTAGCTCAGGGTTATACAGGTGGGGTTAGCTCGCATGACTCATGCTTGCATGAGGATCACAGACATGTTGTTTGCGTTATGCCTGCATGAGCATCACATACACACACCACAGGAAGTGCTGCTGTTGCAGCAGTGAAAAAGATCTCAGAGGCCATCTATGGCAACCTGGGGCAGGCTTAAGAAAGGCTCTGACCTAGAGACAAAGCTAGCTGAAGTCGCAAAGGGGGGTCGTATCACTCACTCCATGTACTAGAACCCTCACAAGAGGGCGCCTTCAATCCCTTAACATGCACACGCGTCAGGTACAAGCTTAACGGGCCAAAGGCCCTCACAAAGGCTGCATTGGAGTACAAAATTAGATTGCGTGCCACTCGCATAGGCTCGCATTGGGGTTTATTAATAAAACTAACATTGGTTACAAGTCTCTACGGTATATACGGTTCGGGCCAATCCTAAACAACTTACATCAGGCATTCCGTTTGTGAATAAGGCAATCGTATAGCAAATGAAACCCATACAGCAAGCCAATGCGTAGACTCACTTTTGTGAGAGCTCCACAAAGTTGGGTATGGTGTCTAGCAATTGCTGGTTGCGCATTACCAGTTCCTGATTCATGGCCATCACTTCGCAATTTAAAGTTGTGCTCTCCGCAATGTTGGCAATCAGCACAGCAATCCTGTTTTTTGGAGCGGAATAAGAGAGAGGTCTAGGTGAATCGTTGAATAGTTAAAACCTATGCAGGCATGTCCTTTCAACAATGAAGGCACTCACCTGCTTTGTGCTGCCTGCAGTTCAGCGTGAACGCTAACGCTAGCCTCGTTATGCAGGCCAAGCATATCTTGCTGCTGCTGCTGCTGTTGCTGCTGCTCCTGCTCCTGCTGCTGCCGCAATTGCTCCTGCTGCTGCGTTGCCTGTAAGCTGCTTGCATGCTCCTGCTCTTGCTGCTCTTGGCGCTGCTGCTGGTGCTGCCTCTGTTGATGCTGTTCCTGCTCCTGCTGCTGCATCGCCTGTAAGCCGCTTGCATGCTCTTGCTGATCTGCATATTGACTTGCCTGGCCCCCTGAAGCACGTTCCTCTCCCTCTTCTTCTGAAATGCCTGGAAGATTGAGCAGCTCCTGCATCAACTCAGAGGTCCAAGGTGGTGCTGGTATCCCATCTGGGGATGGTTGCTGTTCAGCATGAGTTTTCTTGCTTTCCTGCTGCTGTTGCTGCTGCTGCTGCTCCTGCTGCTGCGCTGCTAAAGACAGTTGCTGCTGCTGCCTTAAGGCTTCTGCTTCGGGACTGAAAGCCATATCACTTGGAACCGGTCCAAACTCAAAGCTTCCTAAATCTGCGACTAGAGACATGTGAGGGTCTGGACTGCTGGGCTCTGTCTGGGCATCAAGGCCTGACTGCTGCTGCTGCTGCCGCCGCCGCCGCCGCTGCTGCTGCTCCAGTTGCTGTTCACGCTGCTTGTGCTTCGCATCCTCCCTTGCGGTCTGGGTCAAGGGCCGACGAATGGGAGGAGGAGGAGGTGCAAGGGACGTGTTTGCCTTTTGCCTAGTCCAGTCTGCAAATGACTGCGGAAGATTTGCCCTCTCTGGCTGCGGCCTCTGAGCTGCTAGTGAAGGGTTCGGCGCCTTTGCTGCTGCTGCTGCTGCTGCTGCTGCCATAGGTGGAGGTGGTGTCATTGGCGACTTTGGAGAGAGTGATGGTGGAGGTGCTTCTGCTGCCTTTGTTGATCCAGCGGCCAGCCTCTCAACCTCTTGCTGCACCTCAGCAGTCCAGGCTTGGCTGTCGTAACTGCCTCCACCGTCTTGATTGTCATGCTGCTGCACTTCCTCCCTCTCCTGCTCCTCACCTTCCTCATCAAAGATGGTCGAATGCACTGTCTTGGCGACCTGGATTTATAATGTTTGAGCAAAATGGGTAGGGTGGCAAAGGACGGGGGATCCAAAATTCAAAGTGTTTAGGTGCACAACCACACAACCATTGTTTACCACCCAGTCTACCTCGAAGGCCACAGCTCCTGTGTGCATGTTTGTTCTGCTTTTTTAAGCGCACTATCCTGAACAGAACGATTAGCCTTTTGCATTGGGCGCTGACATTACTTAAATCAGACTGATGACGCTCTTACCAATGATGGCAACGGCAACTAAAGTAACAATTGTTTTGTGTTACCATCCTGCAACACCTGCGTACTCTGCGCAAAAAGACCCTAACACTCAGTTGACGTAACCTGTCACAACATAAGAAAGAGTAGTAAAGCAGCAGCATCCACGGATTCGTGTTACTTTTATGTGTTTAATGGCTGTGATTTTTGCAACAAGGGGAGAATTTCTTTGTAAATAGCAGGTTCAATTCAGAACCAAAGTTGTTTTGCATCCATATCCCATGCTGCTGGAGGCCTAAAGGAAAAAGCTGCAGTTCGACCTTGGCACAGCCCTGGATATCACGCACCTTGTAAGCAATGTCACGTGGCATGGAGGACAGCAATGCATCCAGCTCTTCATAGTCAGGCGTAAGGCCGCTGGTATCTTCAACCGCCTCTGAAGTGGCGGCTCTTGGCCTTTCGTCGTCTGTGGAATTGCATGGACAGGGTCAACCCATTATGTTTTGTAAACGCCTCCTCTCTCCGTCTATGAATACTCAAACAATCCTTATCCGTCACTCCTTATCTGTACATACAAACACCATGCAGGTGGAAACCATGCAGGTGGAAAGCATGCATGTTTGCATGCATGTACGCACTCATGTACACACTCGTACACACACACCTTGACTATTGGATGCACTGTTGGAGAGCCCTTGCCGAAACAGGTGCTTTGCGCTCCAGTCCATGGCATCAGAAAGATACCTGTCCTCCTCCTCCTCCTGCCTCCTGTGAATACATGTATCATGTATCATAAATGCATCAAAACAGGCGTATTTGTATGTGCACGTGGTGTGTATGTGTGGTGGTGGTGTCTGTGTTTGTGTGCATGCACGTGCGTGCATGCGTGTTTGAATGCACGTGTGCCTGTGCGTGTGCATGTGTGTTCATGTGTGTACGTGTTTGTGTGTGCGTGCGCGTGCGCGTGTGCGTGTGCGTGTGTGTGCGTGTGCGTGTGCGTGTGCGCGTGTGTGTGTGTGTGTGTGTGTGTGTGTGTGTGTGTGTGTGTGTATGTGTGTGTGTGTGTGTGTGTGCGTGTGTGTGTGTGTGTTGTACCTTGGGACGGCCTGATCCTCCAGCTTTGGCACTTGGGGTTGTTTGGGCTTCCGGGAGCGCACTTGTGACACTTGTGTCTGTTTCCCAAAGCCCTTGGCAGATGCATAAACCTTACACTGAGCCTTCATGGTGAAAAATTATGTTAAAACACCTTACATTGATTAGGAATTAAGATGGGACGCGCTGACGGAATTGCAACAGCCGCCAACCGGATTAAGTCTGAATTAATCACTCGAATTAATCACGTTTGAATTAAATCACCCCAGAATTAATCACCTTGCGTTTTTAATGAATGTGATTAATTCGTAAATTAATATGAATGAGCTGTGTTGACCAGGAGTTCCACTTACCAATCATGCCATTTTGTCCCATTTGACTGCCAGGAATGCCTGGAAGTTCGGATGGATGCCAGATGCCAGGCAGGGAGAAGCCTGGGCTTGCATCACGTGTGCAGGCACCCTGCTCTGGGAGGCCTATTTGTTGCACGCACTGGTGGGGTATATTCAGGGTCACTATCTCTAGAGCCCCGTCTTTGAAGGCGCTGCATGACTGCTTTTAGTTTATGTAATACTGACAACCTGGAATTAATCACAAACAATTAATCATTAATCACCCTATTGGAAACGCACCGTCATTGGTCCATGAAATTCCTAGGCGTTGACTGAACATTTGACTGAACATTTGTATAGGAAGCTCATGTGGTCGTTTTCAGGCCATGAAGAAAGGCAGGAAAATGTACTCACAGCAGAGAAGCAGAGTGTACTGCTTAGATAGTTAAATTTGGGGCTGCATTTGATGCCGCGTCTGTTTATTTGTACAATCATCAGTGTGGATGGCATGCTAGTTTTCCATGAGTGCCGCGGCAGACCTGTAATAATGACTCCGAGCGAGGCTGTAGAGTAGGTTAATTTCAGGCAGCTGTGTGCGGTTGAAATGCGGTTGAAATTATTTCAGCCGTATTTCAATTGAGCCAGGAAATTTCTGACGGTGGGTCAGTTGTATGGCTGACGTAAATGGTGAATGGTCGGCGGTGCCTGTCGCTCCCTAGAATGGTGTGAAGGGTATTGCCCTAATAAGCGAATACCTCGGGCAATAATAGCGGCTTGTGTTGATCTTTTCTTGTGCTTTTCCTATCTTTTTGTTGGGTAGTAGGGGAAGTGTCCACAATGTCAGTTTAAATAAATGTTTATGTTTGATTATTTACATATGACTGTCAATGACCGTCACCATGCATGCAATGCATAGAACATCAACTATTTTTGTACACAGACAGGAGGGTGTTAACTTTTTATTGTGAAAGCAGGAGGCGCAAAAAAAAAAGTAATGGACGTCAACCCTATTTTTTGGTTTGGGGGCCCTTGACCCCCCCCCCCCCCCCAATACCCATCACCCAGTGCCCCCACCCGGACAAAAAGGGTAACAATGTGCTCCTTTTTCAAATAGGCATCCATCTGCATACTCATCAAGACCTGAAACTGAACAGACGCCCATGCACACGTGACCTACTAGGCACCCATAACTGGCTTGCACAGTCCCACATTGCTTCAGTTTTTTCAGATTTCCACTGGATTTTTCATACTGGCACAATCCTGTTAGGTAATTTGCTGCTTCATCGGCTTAACTCGCCCCGCGGCCTGCACCCGAGCACGTGTGCCTCTGACTTTTGGACATGTCCACAGACCCCCCCTTAACCCAATTTGCTCAAAGAGGGTGCCAATCGACAGTTCTCGAGCTGAGGATTCCAAATGTATAATTTTAGTTTCGGGAAAATGTCCCAGTAAATTTCTGGAGGGGGGGTCCCAAAAAGTCGAAACCCCCCCGACCTCCCCCCCCCTCCCGACCTTCTCCGATTGAACTAATTTATATACCAATCGGAAGATCTCAACCTCAGAATTCCGATTATAATCTAAAAATGCTGTATGATAGTTGACGTCCAAAATTTACACAAACTGGCGAAACCTGGCTGCACTAATAAATTTGTAAACTTCTGAGTTATGTTGAAAAACAAAACCTTTGATATCACCTTCAGAAATATTATCAAATAAGCGGATGAACTGGTGCCGTAAATGTTCGGTACCGATACATGAAAAAATGACGTGCTTCTCATCTTGAATATATTCCCCGTTTTCACACAAATTGCCACGTGCACTCCTGTCCGGACTCCTGCCATATAAACCAATTTCACACTTCAACCCATGTCCTTAAATCCTGAACCGAGCTACGCTCCTCATGACACTTTTGCTCAAAGCCATCTTCAAATACTCCTGGTAGCATACTCCTGGTAGCATAAACACACCCAATATGGTGTACCCAAGGAGGGAGGGTCCACTTTGGCTAGCTAGCACCTAGAAGCCCCTCATCGGCAAAAACAAGATCAAGTGTCAGAAGCCCTGTGTACAGAAGCACTCATACCCACACCTTGGCTGTAATTATTTTGTGGTGTAATGTGCATTTTTTGGAGTAGTGAAGAGGCATACTTGATCCTTGTATCTGTTCCTCTTTGTCTTCTGTAGCGTCGGGGGAGGAATCAGGGACGCCACTGACTGTCTTTATCCAGAATCGTCTAGTACCTCAACAAAATATAAAATATATGGTGCTGTCTTTTCTGTTTATTGGTCTGCTGTAGGTCAAGCCCAAGGACCCACCTGAGATCACCCCTGCCGATTTAGCTGCATGTGGAATGAGCGGCACCTTTTTCTCTGTGCTGTCAGATGTCAAACAGTTTTTTGACTACAACTACCGAGAGGTGAGCTATTTATTTACAGGAAGCTTCCTGTATGATAAGGTTGGCCGCAGAAGAATGTGAACCCACCATTTGAAGAGCGGACGCCATAGATATCAATACACTCCTTTTCTTAAATGAAGCATGCAGTGTTTAGCCAACGATGCAGTTGCAACACTATCCAACACTCGGCTGCTTTTGTGCATCACACTTTTGCGACTCTTCTTCTTGCAGAACTTCATGCATCAAGACGACGAGAGCTAACAGGACGACGAGGGAAGCCTTGACCAAATGCCTTGCTCGTGCTATACCATGTTTAGCACCCATTACATCTATTCGCTGGAAGATTGAAAATAAACAAAGACGATGGGCTTGTAACTGTATGCTTATCTGTACTCTTGTTGTGTCCTTATTGGACACGAGTAGTTTTCTGCCCGACCTCTTGCCCTTTCTTCTCAGTCTTGTTCTCCAGAACTGAAATTGCTGCAGGCATCTGTCATTCTTTCGTTTTATTTTGAATGGTGTTCCTCACATAGATTAAACCAGGTGTCAATGATTTCGTAAATAGGCTTCACCATACCGTGCTACTAGTAATTACAGTTCGGGGTGCCTCCAAAAGGGGACTTGTGTACCTAGTCCTAAACAGCTTTTTTTCTCGTTCTCCATGATGCTTTCTCTTCGCGCTTCTTCAAAACAAACGTTCTCTTTCTCTATTCATTTTTCTCTTCTACATACATCAGTTTCATGTTCCCTCTAGCTTCTTTTTC
>Ga0307948_1003898_pt1 | contig 11010 bp, 13 predicted proteins | sample OrgLakmetagen280_FD_201824 | JGI IMG/M metagenome (GOLD analysis project Ga0307948, IMG submission 201824) | Saline water microbial communities from Organic Lake, Antarctica - #280 | ecosystem: Environmental > Aquatic > Non-marine Saline and Alkaline > Saline | place: Antarctica: Organic Lake...
CACACACACATACACACACTTACACACACACACACACACGCGCGCACACACACACATGTACACACTCCTTTTCTGTGCTCTGCAGAGTGTGTGTGACTGGACAGACCACGATGCGATTTTCGCGCGCTTAGAAGTGGAGACGCGGAGGGAGCTTGCGATGGGTCGTTTGCCCCCTGTGCAGCCCTTCCATGCAATGGCTTACCCCTTCAGGTAATTTAACAGTCACTCACACTCGCACACACACATACGCACACACACACACACAAACGTACACGCACAAACACACACAGGTATGTGCATACTGATACGTATGCAAATACACACACATACAATAGATTTGCACACAGTTTCTGGTCGAAACCGCTTGAGATTATCACTCAGCAGTGCTGCGCTCTGTTCCTCACATACAAGCCCACTCCATCAGCACGACACACTACACACAAACACACATACACAGACACACACACGCATATTGACACACAACACACACAACTCACACAAACACACACGCACACACGCATCTTGACACACGCACAGTGCGGACCTGGCAGTGGCCATCAGCACTGCCTACGCTTCCCACTGCCTGGCCTCTGCTGCTCGTCTGGGCGTGCCCCGTCTCCCCCACCCCCCCCCTCTGGCCCCCCATCAACAGCCAGGAGGACGGCTGCGGATTTGTTACGTCAGCTCCGACTTTGGCAACCACCCGCTGTCGCACCTCATGGGCAACGGTACGTGTGCGTTGTGTTTTTGTGTTTGTGTGTGTGTGTACGTTTGTGTGGTTGAAGCTGTGGATGTGTGTGTATGTGTGTGTACGTTTGTGTGGTTGAAGCTGTGGTTGTGTGTGCACGCGTTAGTGTGAGGGAGTGTGTTGTGCATCTGTGCATGGCTTGAAGGCTTTTAATGAAGCACGAAACGTACACACTCACCCAAACGCACTCACGGACACATGTACAGCTGCACCTGCATGGAATTTTACACCAATTGTTTAACCTTCAACGCACAAACCTTTGCCTGTGAGGATGTGCTGCTCCACACGCGCTCATGCACAGCCACACACAACTGATTTTGCCACAGTGCAGTGTTTTGCATGCACAACCGGTCGCGCGTGGAGGTGTCTTGCTACTGTACACACATTTGCACATTCTTCTGTGTCAACACACTTACATGCGCAGTGTTCTGCATGCACAACCGGTCGCGTGTGGAGGTGTCTTGCTACTGTACACACATTTGCACATTCTTCTGTGTCGACACACTTCCATGCGCAGTGTTCTGCATGCACAACCGGTCGCGCGTGGAGGTGTCTTGCTACTGTACACACATTTGCACTTTCTTCTGTGTCAACACACTTACATGCGCAGTGTTCTGCATGCACAACCGGTCGCGTGTGGAGGTGCCTTGCTACTTTACACACATCTGCACATTCTTCTGAGTCAACACACTTACATGCGCAGTGTTCTGCATGCACAACCGGTCGCGTGTGGAGGTGTTTTGCTACGCACTGTCGCCCAACGATGGGTCTCAATGGCGGCAACGCATCGAGGCTGGAACCGAGCATTTCATCGATGCCTCATCGTGGGGCACAGGAGAGGTGTGTGTATGTATATGTGTAGGATTGGCCAGAACCATAAATATACGGTGTATACAGTGTATTTTGCTGGGATTGCACCAAATTTACGGTCGTATACGGCGTATATATACAGTTCTGGCCAACCCTATGTATGTGTGTGTGTGCGCTGTGTGTAGTTGGATCTATCTTGGTACGTGTGTGTATATATGCAATAGGAGGAGAGGGGGAGTGTGTGTGCTGTCATGCACCTTTTTTATCAATGCCTCTTAATAGGGCACTTGGTGAAGGTGAATCTGTGTGTGTGCGTGTGTGTGTGAGCGTGTGTGTATGTGTGTGTGTGTGTATGTGTGCGTCTGTGTTTGTGCGTGTGTGTGTGCGATCAAGGTGTAATGCTTTGGGGGGAGCCAGCGACTCTGCTGGCATTCGGCAATCCATTTTGACGCTTAATTGTCGTGCACAGGAGATGTATGGGCCATCTGAATAATGGGGGCAAAGGTGTATGGGCCTCAGGAGATGTTATCGTGTGTGAGCGTACGTGCAACTATGTTTGATTCAGAATTCAGGGTTATTTTATATCGAGTGCTCAGGACCAATTCTTACAGCGATCTCCACCCCCCACACTCCACACATACAAACACATACACATACACAAACGCACACACAAACGCGCACACGCAAACTCACAAACTCGCATATGCACAAGAAACATAAAACGCACACTCGCACGCCTGCCCAGATTGCTGCACGCATCAGCGCGGACGGCATCAACGTGGCTATCAACCTCAACGGATACACAAGGGGGGCAAGGAACGAAGTGTTTGCCCTACTGCCCGCACCAGTCCAGGTGAGTGTTGCGTGTTGTCAATAGCGCATGTGCGAACAAACACACTTTTTTAAATCGCGGTGTTTGCCCTACTGTCGGCTCCAGTCCAGGTGAGTGTTGTGTGTTGGCACCAGGGACGTGTCATACGGTCATTTGGGACGTTCAATACGGTTAAAAACGTGTTATACGAAAAATACGTATAATAAGATCGTATTTAACAGCATTTTGGGAATGCCGATTTTTGACCCAAATTGGACCCGAATCGCCCCAATATCACCCAGAACGTTCCCAATCCTTTTCCAGCTGTATGATATGTTATTAATATATTAAACAAAAGCATTGGAAGCTCGCTGAAAGGTTGTTACATTGCCCTAAAGGCCAAAAATCGGCAAAAAATGGCAAATTGTGCATCCGTATAATACGGCCCGATTTGTTCAATACAGTAAAACAAGCGTTTATTACAATACGGCGTACTATACGAATACGCCGTATGACACATCCCTGGTTGGCATTCACACATGTGCTCACGTGCAAATATACATGCACACAAGACCTGAACCGGCAAAATTGTGCCTTTCTGCTAGCACCAGTCCGAATGTGTGTGTCTCAAACATACTTCTAGCTCCTACACACACGCACATACACGCACGCGCACACATGCCAACATACACAAACACGCACGCACACACACACACACACACACACACACATGTCAACACACCTATACACACAGGTATCCTACATGGGCTTCCCTGCCACGACGGGTGCACCCTTCCTGCCTTGGCTGGTCAACGATGCTGTGGTGGCGCCCCCCGAGTCTCGGCACTGCTATACCGAGGCCCTCGCCCTCATGCCGCACTGCTACTTTGTGAATGACTACAAGTGCGTGCACGTGTGCTTTTCGTGTGTTTGTATGTGGGGGAGGGGGGGTTGTAGGCCGTGCTCGGCTGCTGATTTTTTGGTGCATATCCGTTGATGCTTTTTTTAACTAGTGGCTGCTCCCTTTGATGCTTGACACTGCTTACTCCGAGTCCCTGGAATTCATGCCGTACTGCTACTTTGTGAATGACTACAAGTGCGTGTTTGTGTGCTTTTTACGTGTTTGTATGTGGGGGAGGGAGGGTTAAATGCGTGCTTGGCTGCTGATCTTTTGGTGCATACCCACTGATGCATATGCTATGTATTAGTGGCCTCCTTTGATGATTGACACTGCTACTCCGAGTCCCTGGAAATTCATGCCGGACTGCTAATTTGTGAATGACTGCAAGCGTACTCTTCCAACACACACGCACGCACACATACACGGACACACACACACGCGTACACACACACACGCGCACACACACGCGCGCAGGCAAACACATGCTGAGCTGCTGGAGAAACCAATAATTGAAGAAATAGAGGACCACGCTGGCACCAAGCAACAACCCCGCACAGGTATGCTCGGTGTGTGGGTATGTGTGGGTGTGGTATGCGAGTGGGCATGTGTGCAGCGTTATGTGTGTGGTGTGTGGGTGTGGGTGCATGCGTGGGTGTGGTGGAGGGGAGGAGGATGTGTGTATGTGTGTACATCATTTCTAAGTGTGGGTGTGTCTCTGCGGTGCACCTTTGGTTAGAGCTATAAGCTTAAACATCGTGAGCTTGGACCAAGGAATACCTTCAGGTCTCTCCTTACCTAATGCAATGTGCAAAAACAAATAAGGAGTAGAGCTTTGTAGCATCAGGTCCCTCTGATTTTCGCCTGTTGCATTGGAAGTTGCATGTTGGCTTGAAAGTTGCAGCTTGTGCGCGTAAATTGTAAACACTGTGCACCTCACACACACACACACACACACACACACACATACACTCTCACACACACACATACACACACACGCACACACACACACGCACACACACACACACGCACACACACGCACACAAACACACTCACACTCACATTCACACACACACACGCACACACACACATACACACACACATGCACGCACACACACTCACATACACATACATACACACACAGGCGGTGCAAACGGATTCCCTTCATTTTTGCAAGCAGCCACTCCCCCCCCTCCTGGTGCTGCCCCCACCCCATCTCCAGCCACTCCAGGTGTGTGTGTGTGTGTTCATGGGTTGGTGGATGAGCAGGTGGGTGAGGGTGTTGGTGCATCACACAGATTCGTACGAACGACGTAAGTGCGCCACACTATTGTTCCCCCCCTGGGTGTGGGTCAGGTATGTTTCATAAGTAGGGTTGGCCAGAACCATATATACACGATTATTTTGGTATTTTTGGCGGGAAAATGACCAAATATACGGTCATATACGGTTTCGGCCAACCTTTTTTGCAAGGTATGGAAAGGTAGGGCACGTAAAGTAGGTAGGTGCGTAGGCTGCACAAGTTTTCTTTGAAGTAGACACAGCTAAGTCACTTGCAAGGTAGTCAAAGGAAGCTAGTGTACCCTATCTTCCACACTGCTCAACTTCAGCGTTGTGCCTTGAACGTGCACCCCCAATTTTTGACCACACCCATACACACGAGTACACAAACACAAACACGCACACACACAAACAAACACACATTTGCATACTCACAACACACACAACGCACGCACATCCTTCTCTTCAGGCGCACCAACAAACGGGGGCGAGCAGGGCTTCGGTGCACCTCCACCCAACTTGCAGCAGCAGCAGCAGCAGCAGCAGCAGCAGCTTCAAGCCACCCCCCTTCAGCCCCCCACCACCACACGTGCATCCTTAGGCCTTCCTGACGACTGTGTGGTGTACAGCTGTAGCAACCAGGTGTGTGTATTTGTATGTATGTGTGTGCTTGTGTGGGGGGGTCACCTGTGTGGTGTACAGCTGTAGCAACCAAGTGTGTGTGTGTTAGTGTGTATGTGTGTGTGTGTGCTTGTGGTGGTCAACTGCGTGGTGTACAGCTGTAGCAAACAGGTGTGTGTGTGTTTGTGTGTTTGTGTGTGTGTGCTTGTGTGGGGGGGTCAACTGTGTGGTGTACAGCTGTAGCAACCAGGTGTGTGTGTGTTTGTGTGTGTGTGTGTTTGTGTGTGTGTGTGTGCTTGTGTGGGGGGGTCAACTGTGTGGTGTACAGCTGTAGCAACCAGGTGTGTGTTTGTGTGTTTGTGTGTGTGTGTGTGTGTGCCTTTGTGTGTGTGTGTATGTGTATGTATTATGTGCCATACACTTGTGTCACGCTGTTAGCTTTCAAATTGGCCTTTTGTCATTAGCTCCGTGGCGTGTAGCTGACGCCTACAAAGTCAAGAACACAACAGACATGCTGTCGTCCTCATTAGGGTTTCTCTCTTTGCACCACTCAAGGCTCTCAACTCTGTCTGCGCTCACGCACCTGCACAAGAGCCACTCCTTCATTGCTTCTCAACGCTCTCAACTCTGTTTGCAAACTCGCACCTGCACAAGAGCAATTATCCATTGCTTCACAAGGCTCTCAACATTGTTTGCGCCCACGCACCTGCACAAGAGCCATCTCCATTGCTTCTCAGACTGTTACTTTTCTGTATTATTGTTTTCATGCTGCAGGTAAGCCACCTCACATACACGCACACGCGCATACACACACATGTGCACACACACACTTTCATACAAGTTTTTATTATCACTTGTGCGCATACACACTTGCAGCTGTACAAGTATGACCCCACCACTTTCGCTTCTTGGGCTGCCATCCTAAAAAGGGTTCCCCGCAGTGTGCTGTGGCTCTTGCGTTTCCCTCCACAGGTGTGTGAGTGTGTATGTGTGTGTATGTGTGTGTATCCTTGCGTTTGTGTGTCTGTGCACGAGCGTGCATGTAAGTGCCTGCATGTTTGCGTGCTTGTGCTTGTGCTTGTGTATGAAAAGGGGTGGGGAGGGGCGATGTGTGTGTGTTCGCCATTGTTGCTCCCATTGTTGCATTTGCCAAGGCTCGTAAAACGCTCCATGAGTTTAGGGTAATAGGTAGGGTTGGCCAGAACCGTATAAATACACCGTATATGACCACCGTATATATGGTGATTTCCCTGCCAAAAAGACCGTATATACACCGTGTACATATATATACATATATGGTTCTGGCCAACCCTAGTTAATAGGGAATTAGATTGGTTGTAGTGTATTAGGGGTGAGGTGTGGGTGTGGGTGTTGAGCTTTTTTGAACCCCGGTTTCTGAAATCAAATGTGCTCAATGCATTTGCTAGGCATGCATGGCCTGGCACGTTGCTGTGCGCCCTCAGTCAAACACTATAACCATTGGCAGAGAACACACACACGTGCAGGCACTCACACATGCAGACACGCACACTAAAACACGAAAACACGCTACCGCATGTAATGTGATGTGGTGTGATGGACGTGAACACACACACACAAACACACACACACAAACACACACACAAGCACGCACGCACACATTCACACACACACAGGGTGAGGATAACGTGCGACGTCACGCGGCCGCGCACGGAGTAGACCCTGCACGCATCATATTCACGGATGTCGCCCAGAAAGAGGAGCACATCAAGCGCAGCAGGCTGGCGGACATTTTTCTGGACACCCCACGCTGCAATGCACACACCACAGGGTGAGCAAAATGGGCACACACACACATGCACACACATACACACACGCACACACATACACACGCACACGCACACACACACATGCTCTCTCTCTCTCTCTCTCACACACACACACACACACACACACACACATATATATATATATATATATGTACATGCACGACTCAGGGACAGGTGGCCTTAGATTACAAAAAGAAACAAAGTGAAGAGTTATTGCTTTTTGTCTCGTGTCTTACAAAAGCTGCCCTCATGTGCATGCCTCACAGTGGCCGCAACCCCTTTTGAGCTTTTGGCTTGTATATTACGCTGCAGCCATTCGCACTCTTACAGCTACACCCTCCCATGCTGCTGAGGGTATGCCAGTATACTACCCCACACTATGCATGTACGTGGCCACACCACCTCAGCACGATACCCCTGTGCTGTGTATCCTTCCCATGCTGCTGAGGGTGTGCTAGTATACTACCCCACACTATGTGCGTACGTGGCCACACCACCTCAGCACGATACTCCTGTGCTATGCATCATTCCATTGGATGTCCCGTAATGTAGGCAGGTCGGCCTTCCAGGTCAATAGGTACTAAATCACTGATCTGGAACTTTGATCAAGTTTTCCTCTGTGACTCCTCCTGGAAGGTGAATGGCCTCTTGTGTGGCGGTCTATAGATTTTACGTCCCTGATCTGGCACTTGTTATTTTCCCCGCAGGTGTGACGTGCTGTGGGCAGGCTGTCCCTTGGTAACCCTTCCAGGGGAACGAATGGCCTCCCGTGTGGCGGCCTCGTTGGTCGTGGCCACAGGAATGGGCCCAGAGTTGGTAGCCAACAACCACCAGGTAAATAAAGTGAAACGTAAAGTTAATAATAAAAGCCTCATTCCGATGTGATGCTCTTCATAGTGATTAAATATGGCGGCCTCGTTTATTCGAGGCTACAGGAATAAGCCCGGAGCTGGTAGCAAACAATCATTACTCAAGGACAGTGTAAACCGCACATATCAGCAAGGATTGCAGGTACCTATTAAAGCATCGTTAAACCCATCCCCCGGATGTGCCACTGCTCTGATATCGGTCAACCTGCAGCTGCTCATTATAAAGTCACTGCTGCCTGCGTCTTTGATCATCTGACGGTGCTGATGATCTGACGGCTGAAATACTCTTGATCTAGTGGTATGCTGATGATCTGACGACTGAAACACTCGTGATCTGGCATGCTGCTTCAGGAGTACGAGGAAATCGCTGTGTCTCTGGGGCTGGACCATGAAAAGCGCAAAGACCTTGTGTCGCGCTTGAAAGCTGTGCGATCCACATGCCCGCTCTTCGACACAAGGCAATGGGTGAGGCTTGCGTGTGTGCGTGTGTGTCTGTGCACGTGTTTGTGCTTGTGTGTGTGTGCTTGTTGGTGTTTGCGTACACGTGTGTGCGTGATTGTAGCTGCGTGCTGGTTGCCAATGATGTTTGCACGTTTGCGTTGTGAATGTTGCAATGAGTTGGCAACTGATGCAGGCTTTGTGCATGTGCTTGTGCTTGTGTGTATGTTTGCATGTGTGTGCACGTGTGTATCTGTTTATGTGTGTGTGTACAGCTGTGTATGGCGTACTTTTTAACCGTACGCCCTAGTGTTTCCTGTCTAACACTCTAATGGCTAGTCACTGTGTGTACGTGTGTTAGATGTGAAGTGTGCTGTCTGGGGGTTGTGCATAGAGCCGGCCAGACCCGCATACCCGCATACTTTTACTGGTATCAACTGCGTTATTGTTATTATCTGCTGGAAGTGACACACAAACACACATACATACACACATACACACACATACACACACACCGTAGTTAGTGTACAGGTATGGCACCGTAGTTACATGTATAGGTGTGTTTTTTGCCGACCCTAGACATGTGCGGCACGCAAGGGTGTCGACAGCTGCAGTGACATTATGTCCTATTTCCTGTCTGCGTGCCAATTCCTGGACACGCTCCAAAAACAGTGCCTTGTAAGGCTGCTTGGCTTGCATTAATTCGCACTCCTTTTTACTCGATAATTCTCTGGTCCAACTTAGTCCTGGATGTTACATCGCAATCGCTTGCTTAACACACCTTGCTTATATCCAAAATCTCAGACTAACAACCTTTGCAAATTGCAACACTCTGGCATAGACGCAAATGTACCCTTTCCTGTTAAAGCAACTCGACGGCTTTCAACGCCTGCTCCTCCGCGCGTGGGGCGTGCACTGTAAAATCATGTACCCACTTCTTTCAAGTCAGGACTTCGAGTGCCTGCTCCTCTGCATATGGGACAAGCACTGTAAAATAATGTACCCACTTCTTTCAATTCAGGACTTTGAGTGCCTGCTCCTCCGCATGTGGGATATGCACTGTAATATCATGTACCCACTGTCTTTAAAGGAGGACTTTGGTTTCAACGCAGGACTTTAAGTGCCTGCTCCTCTGCATGTGGGACATGCGCTGTATAATCATGTACCCACTGTCTTTAAAGCAGGACTTATATTTCAACGCAGGACTTTTAAGTGCCTGCTCCTCTGCATGTGGGACATACGCTGTATAATCATGTACCCAATGTACCCACTGTCTTTCAATGCAGGTCAACGACTTTGAGCGCCTGCTCCTCCGCATGTGGGATATGCACTGTAAAGGGGAAGCGCCGCACACCTTCCAGCTGGAGGCAGAAAAGTAGATCTCACTGCACGTGTGCTCATCACGTGAAAGCAGGCACTTAGCCAGTGCAGGTTGCATTACACAACACGTGCCGTGCTTATGCTGTGTGTGTGTGAGTGTGTGTGTGTGTGTGTGTGTGTGTGTGTGCTTTCTCATATTACGGTGGGAGCACATGCCAGCAAACGTATCTGCAGCTTCACATGGGCCCCTGCCAGGGCTGAGTGTGTGTGTAGTCATGTGTGTGTTTGTGCTTTCTGATATTACTGTGGGAGCAGCCAGTCTGCACTGAAGTGGCGTGCAGTGAGCTAAGCCAACACACATTTGTGCTGCCGGTGTGTGGAATGGGTGATAGAAAGCGGCGATGCTGCATGAGCGTGCAAAGCTACTTACAAGGCAGCATGAGCTTGGTGGGCTAGCGTGCTGCATGCTGTGTTGACTAGAGCACAGCGGTGCAAGCTGCCTGCAGCAGCAGAGCGCAAAGGGTAGGTAAGACGTGGTGTATATTTGTGTGTGTGTGTGTGTGCCATTGGGGTCTGCAATCATTGACAAGGTCATCGATATAAGAGGATGCGTGTATGTGTGTCTGCTATGTGCCCATTCTAATGCCATTCTGATCAGTGAAGCGTGTAGAAACAATAATGTGGTAGCTGGCCGTTTGGGTCCGTACAAATGCGCGTCTTTTTTAATGCCAGAGAGAGGAAGGTTTTTCCCGGATTCAAACCCCTGTAGTTGTCTTGATCGGTGTGATTGTATGTCCACAGAGGAGGTCTTTTGCCTCTGCTAGTTGCCATCTTTCTGGCCTTTTGTCGGCTATCCTTGTATTGAAATTAAGCAGGCTTTTGCCTATGCTCGTAGTCTATGCTCCCAGTCTGCTCTTAATTGTTTTCATTTGTGCGCCTGGTGCAGGGATATAAATTATTTTCGTTCATTAAGCCGCTCCCCCGTCAGGTCTCAACATAGCGGTAGTCATTTATTCTGGTCTTTCTGTCACGTGGTGTAAGAGCATAAAGGCTGAAACCGCTTTGAATTTGATATTAAAGAAAGGTGCGCAGCCAGTGCAAATTGCTCCTGAAAGAGGTACTATTTCGTACCGTTCAATTCCGACACCACAGAAAGGTTAAAAAGGGATGCCTTTTCTTTGAAATATATTGGTTGAACTTACTTATCTTTGGTTGGGGGCGTGTAGATACAGATTTACATGGGAGGACCTTCAGCCAGACGTCAAGGGTTACAAGGGTTACAAGGATGGCCTACAGCCCGAGTCTCTGGCTGATGGCAATTGGCTGGTGAAACAAAATCAACCAGTGTCGAAAATTGAAACTAAATCTGACACAAACTTGAGGAGTCTGTATGAGTTTTGATTCAG
>Ga0307948_1003900_pt1 | contig 11004 bp, 12 predicted proteins | sample OrgLakmetagen280_FD_201824 | JGI IMG/M metagenome (GOLD analysis project Ga0307948, IMG submission 201824) | Saline water microbial communities from Organic Lake, Antarctica - #280 | ecosystem: Environmental > Aquatic > Non-marine Saline and Alkaline > Saline | place: Antarctica: Organic Lake...
AATTGACAACATGTGAACTCTAAGAGGTACCATTAGAGGGGATCCTCAAGAGACCCTGTGCCGTGTAAGGTCTCCGATTCTATTTGTTCGTTTGTTTAGCGATGTTAATATGTAACCACATTGAGGCGGAGAGGTCCGTCTGAGTCATGGGTCCCAGCTCCGGAGAAGGAGCAGTAGTGTGGCAGCCACGCTAAGCTGAGTAGACTCAGAGTAATAGACACACATACATGTGTGCAGAGAGCGCACAAGGGCATGGGCCAGAGAACTGGTAGAAGCATTAGGGGCCAGCGATGCAAAGAAGCTCACTCCTCTGCTGGATGGTTTTTCCATCTTGGAGGCCTTTCTTGGTCCGAAGGCGCAACTATTATTCATGATATCATACTGCACAACATCATCCTCTGCACATTTTTCACGTAATCTTCTAGGCTTGTTTTACAAACCTCTTAGATTAGGGGGGTATCAGTAGATGTGCTGAGTCTTATACTTTGCAGTGACCGTAATTTGATCTGACAAAGGTCATGTTGCACTCAACGTACCTACACCTAGAATTTTAAAATAAGTTACCTCCCAATGTACAGAATCCAATGCTCGATCCAGGAAACGCACATCACATGGCAACATATACCGCACTGAGCTTCCACAAACACAGCACTCCCTCGCTACAACGGTGGAAGGGCCTCCACCTTAACCACAAACGAAAACCCCATGCTCACAATGTTACTCACAAAGTGCCCTTTCCAACCAAACAAAAAGGAACGACAACTGTATAAGCACATCGTCAGTAAGACTGCCACAATCTACAGCTATCACTTCCCTAGCCTCTCTGACCCTGCACCCACTAACCAACTGGCCTCTCTCCCGAGACCAACCAGCAAAGCGTGCAAGGCAAACACAAAAATTCTCCCCAGTACCAGAATGAAGACAAGCAGCCAAACAGAAAGTCAGCAACATACGCCCCTGACTCAAATCATAGACACTGTCACATTAAACTCATAAATAGTTATTCAGACTTCTGAACAACAACCTACAAACAGTCAGCCATACAAACGCACAACTCGCTCGCAAATCACTAACCACATCCACCATGCAATACAAGCGCCCACACAAACAATCACTCCTCCCACTCAGCATATCAATATCAACAACCCGATAAGTTTCCAGGTACACAACAACTCAGCCTTAGAACTACCCGTGCTGTCCTTCAAAACGTCACGAAATTTGCTTTCTCCACCACGATTCGCACCAACTCATGTTTCAACTCGCAGATTGGCCATTCCTCCTCTTCCTCAAAAACGTTTCCCGATTCTCTAGGGCAAGTGGGCAACTTATGGCAAAAATTCCTCATTTCCAGCACTTAAAAAATATCTGCAGGTGCACAGCGCGCGAAGGACGTGTAAGGACACAAATGCTTAACAAACGTTTAAACCATGTACCTTGCAGCTGCTCATCTGAACCAACTTGTTTTACAAAAGAGGAAATACCTATTTGAAATGATGACCTGAAAACATCACTCACCTCCCAGAAAGCTGCGAGAAGACGGCCTCTTTTAATGTATCTATTTTATATAGCAACCAACAGCAAACCGTGTGTCAACATTATTATGTACGAGAGGAAAGAGTCAGACCCAAATAAAACAACACTGCACCTGCCAGGCAGAAACGTACCCGCTGGGCCTCAAACCCTTCACCCTGTGTGGGCCAACAATGCTCTTGTTTCGTCCCAATCGGTTAGAAGCCAAGCTAAGCACTACAGTACAAATGAAGAGAGAAGGTTGGAAGTTATCTCTTAACCAGCAATATGCTGCATAATTTGGCCTTGTAACTCAAAGCATGCCACTGTTTTGAAAGCCACTTACAACAGAAATTAAGGATTAAGTGATGATGTTGTTGATGCCTGGCTTAATACTCAAAACAAAGCATGATGCTGTCCTTTCCCTTCTTAAATGCCAAGGGCACCACCGAAGAAATTACAAAACAGCGCCAGCCCATCGACCTTGAAGGCAATTTTAAGGTGTAAAGCACATCGTGCCTGATCTGCCCCTAAAAAAACAGCTAGATGAAATATACACCAAAACCAGGCAAGCTATCACCAATATAGATGCCCTACACAACTGAAAAGACAACGATATTGTTCGTAAAAAGCAGCAGCAGCTGATAAATATGGCACCACAGAAAGCACAGCCACGGGCAAGCTTCCAAGCTGTGAAAGACACTGAAAAAGGCAATAATAAAACTAATGCCCACCAAACAAGCCCAGATCTTCGAAAAGTACTTTAAAGACTCTTGACAAGCTATCAACATTAAACACGGCGCCTACCTCCCTGAAAAAGCACCCAGAAACTACCCATGGGAACACACAGAGTACGAGCCAGATAATAAACCTCAAGACCCCTTACAAATTAATTATTGTAGTAAAACCCTGAGCAACAATAAATCCCCAGGACCTGATGGTACTGTAAATGAGCTTCTACGTATGCTATCCGCAGAAATTCAGGAAACCATACACACGTTCTTCATTATTATGTGGGCAAATGATTTCAAACCAAAAGCTTGGAAAACCAGCAATACTATTCAAAGTATCAAATAAATAAAAGCGATGGAGATGAAACGGAGGCATCTTCCTATCGCCAAATAGGCTTAGCGCATACCCTCTACAAACTATAGACGCGTCTCATCTCAAACACTCTCTAGAATATGCAGAAGCAAACTCCATGTTAGCGTATATAGTATGGACTTATGCGCTGGTGTGTACCTAGCAGCAGCATCCCTATTTGCAGGAGCGCTGTTGGTTTAGAAAGCTGCAGCAGGACTTGCCGTTGGGGCGAAGCAGAAACAGCAGCAGACATAAAAATTTCCAGCTTATCCCTCGCTATCCTCTACAATCCCATCCAGACAAGGGCACCAGGCACATTGATCTGGCCTACCACTTTTTAAGGGAAAATACCCAGCAGCAGGAGGTCACCTTCAGCCATGTGACCACGGAGCGCAATGTGCCAGATGTGATGACCAAGCCGCTCCAGCCAGAACGCTTCCATGAATGGTTGTGTAAGCTAGTTAAGCAGAGGACTGATTGCGGACACAGACTTGTGATCAGACAATCAAGGGTGTACGATTATGGCATTTGTGTGATGTCAGCCCCTTGGGGGGGAGTGTTAAGTGCTGAGAATGTATGCAAGGCTAAGGAGCAGACAAAGACATGCATGATGACTACATGCTACGAAGCAGCGAACACTTTTTCAGAGATGTTTGTATTTTCTTGTGTATTACATAGGCACGAGACTACAATCTCTATGATAAAACTTTTTATGCAACTTCTCCTTGGTTCTTTGCCTGTTTAAATATATATGTTATATTACAACACTCTATACGCAGCACCACACAAGCTGGATTTCACAAACAAAAAGACACCATTCACCAGCTCGATAAATGATTATTGCACTAGAAATTACCAACTCTTTCACAAAGACATCTATGCCCTTGTTGTGGAATTCACCTCAGCTTATAATACCACGATCGCATGCTCAGGATAATATTTGACCTCGGATTCCCGACTGACGCCATAGATGCTGTCAAAAATAAAGTGCCACAGCCATGCTTTCTTCAGATTTCTGCACGGGTCGAATACCAATAGAGAGAGGCACCATCCAGGGAGCCCCTTAACCCTTAACCCTAAACCCTCTCCCCATTTCTTTTCCTTACGGAGTCCCTCCTGCGATGGCTGCACGAAGGAGGATGCGAATACGTCAACACCTGCATCCCCGAAAAAAACGAGCTCCAGACGCATCTGTCCAACAACATCAGCAGCGTTTCCTTTGCAGACGACCTTCGGAGGATCCTCTGCCCCATGGGTAGCCTGAAAAAATAGAAATGCATGCAAATAAACTCACCCTTTACTCTAATTAGGCCAAATTGATTATATATGGCAGTAAAACCAAAATCACGGGCAGCCTTAATGCGTCCCTTTCTAAAGACCAAAATGGCTTAACACTGTCTGAAGCACTCAAACATCAACTCAATTGGTTCAAAACCAGGCAACAAACTACATAACACCTAGCCTCCCCTTCCTATAGCTAGAAGTCACACTGACGATGGATCTCAATTGGAAGCACCAGCACATGCGCATGGACGAAACCCATGAAGCAAAGCTTGACGCCCTTGAAGGCTCTTATGCCTCATCACGGTAAACACAACACAAAACACGAACAGCAATCATCCATAGTCTGGCCTCAGCATTTGCGGTCACAACTTGCTCCTACCCAGACCTGGATAAGTGAATTGCAATGATTAAAAAGGTGATCAAAAGCAAACACAACTAATGGCGAAGCGCACTGACTGCCATGATCCGAGATGATGTCCATGGTCTTGCTTCTGGTGCTCCCTCCATCTATGTGGAATACCACAGGCACTCAGCAGTAACACTCGTAACAAGCATAGAAGACCTTTCTGAACGCCATCAATTTGTGACCATGCATTTCCTGACACATCAGGTCGCCCAACTCAAGGTACTTGCCACTAATTTCCTTTCCAAAAGAGAAGGAACGTCGCTACCAATAGAACGGCAACTCAAATTACATATGTAAGCGCGTCAACTCGCTTGCATCCACGCCAGCAAGTTCCACTTAGCATTGAAAGGAAACAGCACGTTTTTAAACGATCTCAAGCTCAGAAGTCACCTCTGCCCGCAAGCCCACCCTTCCAACATAGCCAGCCACCCTCATTATATTGCATTACCAAACCGCTTATGAATCAAGGCATAACTGGCTTACATGACCTCACATCAGCCAACGAAAAATACATATTCTCAGGGAAACAACTCAAAAAGCACATTATAGCCCTAAATAGGCTTGCTGCCATTGCTAACGTGACTGGAACACAAGACATAAGCCCGACATCAATTGCACAAAAACTCCAAAAAAGCAATCCAGAACAGTCTACCCTACTTCATTATCGTAAAATTAACAACTCCACCTTCACAGGTCTCCGAGACACGCACATCAACACATCGGCTTACGAAGAGGTGCCCCCGAATCCCGCAAACACCTCAACCCAACAAACTGTGCCCATCTACACAACACCCGTACCACATCCACCGTCAGTTACACACTACAGGCACCCCTTTACATACAGCTTTATCAGAGGCCCACCACCTACACACACTGTTAACTGCTGAGAATGTATGCAAGGCCAAGGAGCAGACAAAGACATGCAGGAGCAGACAGAGATATACTATGAAACAGCGAACATTTTTACAGAGATGTTTTTATGCCACCAGACAGCCATCGTTTAGAAGGAAAAATTATGTGAGAACTTTTTATACAACTTATCCTTGGTTCTTCGCCTGTATAAATATATATGTAATATCACAAATCCATCAACAAGACATGGACACCCCAACCAAACCCCTTTTTTTCACACACCAAACATCCCTTGCCTCCCTTATATTCGTAGCCGAACCCCAAACAGAAACGCAAGGTGTCACGCCCAATCGTTGGCAGCAACGTATCGTGTGACAGAGCAGTTAAGTTGGTTGTCAGTTGAGAGTTTCTTTATGTCTTGTTCAATAAGCTGGATGGCCAGTCTTATTGATAACCTTTATCTTCTGGATTTGATATTATTGGTAATCAATTGACAACATGTGAACTCTAAGAGGTACCATTAGAGGGGATCCTCAAGAGACCCTGTGCCGTGTAAGGTCTCCGATTCTATTTGTTCGTTTGTTTAGCGATGTTAATATGTAACCACATTGAGGCGGAGAGGTCCGTCTGAGTCATGGGTCCCAGCTCCGGAGAAGGAGCAGTAGTGTGGCAGCCACGCTAAGCTGAGTAGACTCAGAGTAATAGACACACATACATGTGTGCAGAGAGCGCACAAGGGCATGGGCCAGAGAACTGGTAGAAGCATTAGGGGCCAGCGATGCAAAGAAGCTCACTCCTCTGCTGGATGGTTTTTCCATCTTGGAGGCCTTTCTTGGTCCGAAGGCGCAACTATTATTCATGATATCATACTGCACAACATCATCCTCTGCACATTTTTCACGTAATCTTCTAGGCTTGTTTTACAAACCTCTTAGATTAGGGGGGTATCAGTAGATGTGCTGAGTCTTATACTTTGCAGTGACCGTAATTTGATCTGACAAAGGTCATGTTGCACTCAACGTACCTACACCTAGAATTTTAAAATAAGTTACCTCCCAATGTACAGAATCCAATGCTCGATCCAGGAAACGCACATCACATGGCAACATATACCGCACTGAGCTTCCACAAACACAGCACTCCCTCGCTACAACGGTGGAAGGGCCTCCACCTTAACCACAAACGAAAACCCCATGCTCACAATGTTACTCACAAAGTGCCCTTTCCAACCAAACAAAAAGGAACGACAACTGTATAAGCACATCGTCAGTAAGACTGCCACAATCTACAGCTATCACTTCCCTAGCCTCTCTGACCCTGCACCCACTAACCAACTGGCCTCTCTCCCGAGACCAACCAGCAAAGCGTGCAAGGCAAACACAAAAATTCTCCCCAGTACCAGAATGAAGACAAGCAGCCAAACAGAAAGTCAGCAACATACGCCCCTGACTCAAATCATAGACACTGTCACATTAAACTCATAAATAGTTATTCAGACTTCTGAACAACAACCTACAAACAGTCAGCCATACAAACGCACAACTCGCTCGCAAATCACTAACCACATCCACCATGCAATACAAGCGCCCACACAAACAATCACTCCTCCCACTCAGCATATCAATATCAACAACCCGATAAGTTTCCAGGTACACAACAACTCAGCCTTAGAACTACCCGTGCTGTCCTTCAAAACGTCACGAAATTTGCTTTCTCCACCACGATTCGCACCAACTCATGTTTCAACTCGCAGATTGGCCATTCCTCCTCTTCCTCAAAAACGTTTCCCGATTCTCTAGGGCAAGTGGGCAACTTATGTGGGCAAATGATTTCAAACCAAAAGCTTGGAAAGCCAGCAATACTATTCAAAGTATCAAATAAATAAAAGCGATGGAGATGAAACGGAGGCATCTTCCTATCGCCAAATAGGCTTAGCGCATACCCTCTACAAACTATAGACGCGTCTCATCTCATCCATTGGCAAGCAAACGCGCTGGCTATGAATGCAGTACAGTTTGCGAGCAGCATCAGACACAAAAAACAATACCAGACACAAAAAGAACAAAGAATATCAGCCAGCTTAGCCACGTACGTATGCCAAAGATAAAATGTTTCATGACTAGAACATCGAAAGTGGATTGAGCTTTTCAATGTTTGAAGCGATGCCTCACAGCTCATAGCTCATGTTTAATAACGCTCATAGCTCATAGCTCATGTTTAATAACGCCCAACAATTACAAAATAAGAAAATGTGCAGGTCACGGTCTATTATCAGGATCAGCACAAGGATACGCTCGCCTCTGCAGCCTTGCTTTACTCGTCACACAGTCCTTGGGTTGAGGTAACCCAAATCAAGAAACATAAAAGTTTAGGACCTTTAAAGGAAGTGGGTTTTGGCTCTCAAATACAGTCAACATTTCAGCTCTCAGGCCCATACCATGTGCAATCTGTCTGAAATGCTGCTAAACTGCTCTATACCACATGCCACTTCCCAGTCATGCTATAACTCACGTCAGGAGCCAGGTGCAAGCTTAGTCGCATCCCTTCTAATCTATCTTCATACATGGTCTGCTGTGGCACCGGCACGCTAAATTAGTTTTTCTTTTCTGCAGAAAACATGTGTGCTGTCACTGTGGCGTGTAAAACAATAGACCTTACTGAGGTATTGTAAAAAGAAAAACTACGCAGGCAGTGAAAAACCACTCCCCACACTAAGTAAGGAAAAGGAGCCACATCGGTACCAGGCAACGTAACACTCCCTCACCAAAGTAATGACCTTCATGGCATAAAGATATGACCACAAATCCCGATGCATTACTCTGCCGCCGGAGTTCTTCGGAGTGGCAGGGGGCAATTGAGGGAGACTGGGAGCATCCCAGCAGCACCGCCAGTCACCAGTAGTTCCACCAACCCCAGATAACACCGACCTGAAAACCTCAATAAGACTCGGCGTGAAATCCACCTCGTCGAGATCAAGTATTGTGAGGACACCAGACCTCAGAACCAGCTGAACGCCACAAAGGAACAGCACAAAGACCTCTGCAACATTCTCCAAAGAGCCTCCTTACTCTCCACATCATCCTTTTGGGTGTGGGTGGCACCATCTACAACACTCACACTCTGAAGCCTTTCAAGGAACTGGGTCTTGATTCTCAAAGAGTAAAGAAGCTTTCCTTTAAGCTCCATGTGCACTCCGTGAAGTTTGCCGCTGAACTTGTCCATACTAGACGTGCCCTTTCCAGTACTGTTATCAACTCTCATCAGGAGTCTGTTTCAGGGCAAGCCTGCATCCCTCTTGATCCCCATTGATTTTTCCTTTCCTTTTCACGGCGGGGGAGCTTTACGGTACTCGGTACCAAAGTGGCTCCTTTTCCTTAATTAATGTGGTGAGTGGTTTTCTCTATCTGCGTAGTTTTGTCTTTTTCTTTTTCGCTTTTACAATTCCAGACGCAACGCAAATCTTAACCAGTGAGCACCAGTGTACCAACCACCAGGGAGTGACAACGCTAACTAGACAAGGGAGCACACAACAGAAAAATGTGAGATCTTGGACAGGCACTGTGTCATCCATGGACCAAGAGTTTTTGTTCAAGGATAACATCATGATGCACACTTTATTGAGCAAGACAAACCTTTTAACTATCTTGGCGTTGAACTTATTATGAGCCTCAACTGGACACGCCAACACACATGTAGTATGACATAAACCTTGAAACACAAACTAACAGGCCTCAGAAACTCATATGCCTCCCCCTGGCAGGCCATACGCGTTATAAATACCGCAATCATGCTAAGCATAGCATATGCATTTCCGGTCACCCCCTGTGACCCAGACCAAAACGAATGGGACAATACAATTGGGAGCATGATCAAGAAGCACAAGATCATGACGAGTACCCCTACTGCGATGCGATGACAGGACGATGAATATAAACTTACTTTAAAGAAGTGGATGGGCGATGGTGATTGGCGGATTGCTTTAGCAATGGATTGAAGGACATCTCCTTGGATGTGGTGGCAATGGAGATTCGGGTGAGAGAGTTGCTTTTTAATTTGGTGCAGTGATGTAAGGTTGTCTGTGGCTATATATGAGTAGCCGTGTATGATTGCAGCTGCTATAGCTGCTAGCTCTGCACGTGAGATGGTGTTGGTTATACCCATGCCTTTTGGGTTTACATAGTGGGAAACATTTAAGTGAGGGTGGTATACGCCTGATCCGGTGTCTTGCCCTACTTCATTCTTTTGGAGGCTGCCATCAGTGTAAGTCCAATCCCGTCAATCTTTTACCTTACGGATTAGGTTTTGGCTGGAGCTTTTTTGGGGTGCTTCGTCGATATTACAATAATTATGAGGTTGGTCAGTGCTAATCAGCAGAGCACTTGTTTTATTTGGGCCTTCTGAGGCTTGAGGGTGGTCATCGGGTAGCTTATCAAAATTGGTTAGTCCTGGGTGTTGTCCGGAACCTAAGGCTGTCTGGTAGGGATGGTTATGTATGTTTTGAATTTCCCACTTTGCCTCAGGGATTTCTTGGGCAAGCTCTTTTAGCCAGTATTTGTTGTGAGCATTGAGGCAGACCCTGCCCTTGGTGTTCCATATGGCAATGACCTGGTTATTCCCAGGAGTGTTTGGAAAGTGGTATTTGTATGTTGTTCCAGAGGGGCATTTTTGCATACTGGAGTTGGTTTGATAGGATGGTGCACATGAATTTACACATGTGTGGGTATTTGCGGCAGAGTAATGCATCGGGATTTGTGGTCATATCTTTATGCCATGAAGGGAGGAGCATGAATGTGGCTGTTTCCTCTGTGCTGGCAGCAGCAGAGTAGATGGCGTGTCTTGTTGCTAAGAGCATGGTGTTTTCATGGTAAATGGGATGGCAGATGGAGAACCCAGAAAATCGGGAGGAGAAGGCATTGATGTTTGCCCCAAACACTTTGTCCCTTAGGTGCTCACTCCAGTAATGGGGGGATTTGGGGTCATAGTCAAGGGGGGATGCCATTTGTTTTAGTGACCAGGGCCCACTTTTGAAAGGCGGCGGTGATGTGGGAGGGGAGTATCCGTGCAAAAGAGTCTCTGGTTTTCTTATTCATATGTTTAGAGGCAGAGATGTTTTACGTGCGATGACGCCTACAAGTTCTGATGCAAAGCTAATGGGAGGAGGTTAGACGTGATTGTGTAGACCGCTGCGTTTTGCCCTGTCAAATGCCTTTCGTAGTATGTTAAGGCGCTCGGAAGTATGCATACCTTTACACTTTCCGTCGACATTGTAAATACAGGCTACTGTGTCATTGTACACTTCAGGAAGCATAGTGTCATCTGGGGAGGATAGGGTATCCTTTTCTTGATGCTTCATGAGATCAATGGTTGTGATCCAGTACTCACAATGCCCTGTGGCTGTACTGTCAGCCTGTGGGTTGGTGGGTTGGATGTCAAAGCTAAATATGTTCCGAAGATCGACATTGTAGGGTTGGTACGTATTGCCCTCTTGGGTGGTGGAATTTTTTTCAACATATCATTTTAAACAGCGCTACCTTAAGCACATTTTTACGTGCCCCCTCGTCCGCTGGGCGGGGGGGCCGAACCATCTCAGGCAAACAGCGAATCGGGTTCGGGGCAGCAGCAGGCGCACAGCAGCTCTACAGCAGCATCACACAAGCACGTAGTGGGACAGCAACCCCTTTAAACAGCAAAGCACACATCACCGCCAGAGGGACCTTCGACGGCTGAGTGTGCAGCTTTCGAAGGAGGGACGGGAACCCTGTAAACAGCAAGCATATAGCATCAGCACACACCGGGACCCCAGGACGTCATTGGCCAAGGCGGGAATGGGGATGGATGGAAACCATGCAAACAGCACTAACTCGCATATG
>Ga0307948_1003901_pt1 | contig 11004 bp, 10 predicted proteins | sample OrgLakmetagen280_FD_201824 | JGI IMG/M metagenome (GOLD analysis project Ga0307948, IMG submission 201824) | Saline water microbial communities from Organic Lake, Antarctica - #280 | ecosystem: Environmental > Aquatic > Non-marine Saline and Alkaline > Saline | place: Antarctica: Organic Lake...
CACACAAGACCCAGACACAGACACAGGCCGGCTTTGCACGAGTCTTGACGTGCTTTCATACAAAGCTACACATTTGGGGGGGTGCTTCTTAATCTGTAGCACACACAAAGTGCACACACACACACACACACACACACACACACACACACACACACACACACACACACACACACACACACACACAACCACACACACATACACACACACACAAATTCACACACGCGTGCACACATACACACACATACACACATATACGCACATACATACACACAAACTCACACGCGTGCACACATACACACACACACATACACACATATATGCACACACACACACATGCACACATGTACGCAGACATTTGACTGCACACGTATGCGCATTTGGCTGCTTACAGGCAGCAGGAATGCAGGGAAATCCACGGTTTTGGGCCATCTCTTGGACAAGATGGGTAGTCTGGAGCACTACAAAACAGTGCGAGCGGAGCAGGATGCGTCTGACGCTGGACAGAGGGATGCTGCGTATGCTTGGGTGTGCTTGTGCCTGGCAATTTCCTTTTTTATGAACATTTCAGGAATTTCGCGATGCGAAAGATTTGAAGAAGAGCCTGTTGTGATTGCCTGCTCTCTTTCGCTCGTTTAATTGAGTGCAGCAAGCCTGACCAATTGTCACATCAGTGCTGGAAATTACCCAATGACTCAGCGTTATTTAAAGCCTCCCCACTTAAGAGGTTCTGACCTGTCTGCTTCTTTGACATGCAGGTCATGTACAAGCGCAAGACCGAGAGACAGTTCAACACAACCATGGATTTGAGTGTCAAATATGTGGAGACATCTAAGCGCAAATTCACCATGACAGACGCCCCAGGTATTTTTCCAGGCGACCACCGTGATCGCACATGAGCACAGCACAGGTTCCGGTGTTTTCCTTTTTAATCATGTCGACGTGATAACCTTATAACATTCTTCTAAACACATAGTATACATTCCAGACCTTATAGAACTGCATATGCCTGTGCATATAACAAATCCGCTCCGACACCCACACCCACACGCACACTATACTGCACTCACAACACACAACACACATAACACACACAACAGGCAGCCGTGACGCGGTGCGCTTCATATCGCGTGGCGTGGCGGGTCAGGACGTTGCGCTGCTGGTGGTGGATGCTTCCTGTACTGACACCCTCGGGGAGCGTGCGCTGGCTGACACTGACCAAGGGCTGCTGTATGAGCATGCGTGAGTGGGTGATGAGGAAGCAAGAAGGGCGATCTTGCGTTAAGTTCAGGACTGCAACTGTGCGAGCGTGTGTAAGTGAGTTAGGTTTGCAGAAACGTAGGACGCCTTGCAACAAGGAGGTTTTGCGTCAAAGCAAGTCCACTCTTTGTCAATTGCAAAACCCTGAACGGACTTTAGCGGTTTACTTGATGTGTATGAGGAACTCTTCACTGCCTGCTAAAACCAAAAGCTCCTCCTGTGAGCCCCTGAGAACGTTCTCCTACCCTTTGAGACGGAGAGAGTCACAAAACTGAGATGTACACGTTTGTCAGAGGTGGGCAGGAAACTATAAACAATGACGGTCCCTTGGTTTGTAATTTGTAATGCTCACACGCAGCTTCTCATGCCTGAGGGGTACACTAAAGAAACTACATTGGCTTTTCCTGCTCGTGAATTGTTGCTTATGTCCTGCTGTCCGTTTTCTCAGCCGCGTCTGCCAACTTGTGTACTTCCAAACAGGCACATGCAAAGAGAAGCCTGCCTTGAGCGTGCACAAGGGCCTCTTGCGCCAAATTCACCTTTGTTGAATCCGTTTGGGTTCATCGGCAACATGTATGCAATGTAATGACCTGAAGGCTGATTTGGCTGCTCTCCCAGGCTCATTGCGTACGGCCTCGGGGTTCGTCAGCTGGTGGTGGCTGTCAACAAAATGGATGCTGTGCGCTTTGAGCAAGCACGCTTCGAGTGAGTGCTGTGCCTGCTTATTTTTGAGTTCTGTTTTCTAATGGGGTGCCATGCGGTGTGTGACGTGCACCTCCTGTCTGCATGCCTTGCAGGTGCACCTTGTGTGTGTGTGTGGTTGTGTGTGTGTGCGTGTGTGTGTGTGTGTGTGTGCTCGTGCGTGCGTGCGTGCGTGCGTGCATGTGTGCGTGCGTGCGTGTGTGCGTGCGTGCGTGTGTGCCTCTTGTGCACCTTGTTGTGTGTGTGCCTTTACCAAAGGCTTTGGGGTGAAAAGCTTGTGCACTTTTGTGTGCATACTCAAGCAGCATCGTTATGTCTTTTACGTGTCCTCTTTTCATGTTTACGTGTTACACCTTGACCCAGACAGCCATCCATCCCGTCATCAAAGCTGCCAGCTCTCTGATATTGCATGCTCTGCACAGCTAGTCAAGTACACGTATCACGTACACCTAGGTGTGCACGTGGCACTTAAAATCCTGGCTTCCAATCGTAAATGGGTCAGGTATTGCCGTGATCCTGTTCAACAGCTATTTTAATGTGTATGGACTGCGTAAATTGGCAAGCACCAAACCACATTCTCGCAAACAGACAAACACCATAACTCAATTGACACTCAGTGTTTTGCGCCCATGCTGTTTGAGTAATTAATAGTGTGCATTTGCCGAGCAAAAGTTTGGAACGCAGTGATATTTCCCAATGGGCCTTTCTCAGTCACCTTGCCAATTGATTAAGTATCTGAAGAGTTGTAGGATAAAAGCGGATATGCACGCGCTCTTGCATTGACACCCTGTTTAGTGTTTAACTCCAGCCAAATCTTGCCATATGCACTTTTATACTTCCATGCAATTTTTGCAGAATACATAATGCAACAAATGTAACCACCCTTTGCATTTTCTGTGTCAAGTTCCTGGCAATTTGCCTTTTGAACGAAATTTGAAACACACTGCCGCGCACGTGAACGTTTAACCGATTTAACACGGGGAGGCAGATTGGACTTGTTTGTACGCCAATCAGTAGCTCTTGACTTCAGAATTCAGACTAAGTAACTGGGACCAACGATTGATGACACGCGGGACCTCCTGCTGACCTTGTTGTTTCTCACTCCCACTTTTGCACTTTATTTGCATCGGGAATTTCTGGCTGTACACAACACTTCATACAGCACGTGCCAATGTGTATCAGTGATTGCTCAAGCTCGCTCCCTCTCTGATCGCGCTGGACTTATTAGAGTTTGTGCTGGATCAGCTAGAGCCTTCTCTATCAATCTTGCTTGCACTCCACTCCTTTCTTTCACCACTTGCCCGACTTGCTTGCAGGGAGGTACAGGCGGAGGTCCTCAAGGTTTTGAAGAAGGCCAGTTTCAACGAGGAGCAGAGAAAAAAGGTGACTCCTCTAGTGCTCCCTTGGCTTGGGGTGGGCACAGGCGGAGTGTCCAGAGCTGATCAACGCAACAGATCCTTGTGCAGTTTGGTGCAAAACGCCGCGGCACCATCAGTAGGATAGGTTTCTGTGCAGTTTGGTGCAGGCGGTTTCTGTGCAGTTTGGTGCAAAACGCCGTGGCACCATCAGGAGGATAGGTTTCTGTGCAGTTTGGTGCAAAACGCCGTGGCACCATCAGGAGGATAGGTTTTCTGTGCTGTTTGGTGCAGGCAGTGCAGGCAGTTTCTGTGCAGTTAGGTGCAAAACGCCGCGGCGCCATCAGGAAGGTAGGTTTCTGTGCAGTTTGGAGCAAAACGCTGTGGCACCATCAGGAGGGTAGGAAAGGGATGGCCTTGGCTCCCAAGCGCAAAAGGTCAATAAGTGCATTTATGAGAGGAGTCGTGACAGTCAGTGCAAGTGGTTACAAAGGGTTAAACAAACGCAGCAAGTGCGCTGGCTTGACCATTGTACATAGGGTTGGCCAGAACCATATATGTATATACGGTGTATATACGGTATTTTTGGCTGGGAAATTACCAAATACACGGTCATGTACGGTGTATATATACGGTTCTGGCCAACCTTAATTGTACAGTGTGTGGCCTCACGGGTAAAAGGTGCTGTTTTCTCATACAGACACAATCTGTACTTTCATGCCAACACCTGACTCACTTTGTGCCTGTACCGTGTAGCTTGTGCCTGTACCGTGTAGCTTGTGCCTGTACCGTGTAGCTTGTGCGTGACTCAGCTTGTGCGTGACTCAGCTTGTGCGTGACTCAGCTAGTGCTTGAATCAGCTTGTGCGTGACTCAGCTAGTCCTTGACTCAGCTTGTGCGTGACTCAGCTTGTGCTTGACTCTGCTTGTGCGTGACTAAGCTTGTGCGTGACTCAGCTTGTGCGCGTACTGCGCACCATGTGCAGCTTGTGTGTGTGCTGCTGCTGCTGCCTCACACCTTGCATCCTTTTAACGTGTGTACTGCTCATGTGTGTGCAGCTTGTGTGTGCGTGCTTCTGCCTCACGCTTTGTGCCCTTTTAATGTGTGTGTGTGTGTGTGTGCTGCTTTCCTCCACTCTTGATGTCAGTGTGTGCAACATGAGTGTGTGTGTGTGTGTTCCATGCGTAGGTCACCTTTGTGCCCGTGGCCGGCCTCCCTGGGGATAATTTGAATGAGCTGTCTGGGCGTATGCCGTGGTGGGTGTCTTAGTTGGGATTGCCAAATGTCTGGCAGATGGCATTCTTGTCATGGGCCCGTGTGTGTATGCACGCTTGCGCATCAGCTTGTATACTGAGATTTGTTGGGCATTAGTGTGACTTGGCAGTTTGCAGGTTTCCATGTGCACGTGCCTGCGTGTTTAAGTGGACCGTGCATCAATAGGTCACTCCGAGGGATACGTCCTTTCGTTACACACAAAACTTATTTCCGGCCAAGCAGTACTTGGGCGTGTGTGATTTGCGTAGCTTTGGAAATGTGACCGTGCTTGTCTGCCTCTGAGTCACAGTCTGCTGTGGTGCATATGTTGCCGTAGTGCAATTGCAATCACTGCAGTGCCTCTGCTACCATCGCTGTTGCCATGCCACTGCATCACAAAGGCATGTGGTGGTGGTGGTGGTGGTGGTGGTGGTGGTGGTGGTGGTGGACTTGTGTGTGTGTGTGTATGTGTGTGTGTTTGTTCTTGTCACTTGCTGCGCCACAACTGATGCTGCCACGCTGCTGCACTACGAGGGCATACCGTGGTGGACGTGGGTGTGTGTTTTAGTTACTCTCTGCGCTTCAAGTGCATATACTGTAGTGTTGACGTGCGTGTGTGTTCTGGTCACTCGCTGCGCTTCAAGTGCATATACTGTAATGTGGACGTGCGTGTGTGTTCTGGGTACTCGCTGCGCTTCAAGTGCATATACTGTAATGTGGACGTGCGTGTGTGTTCTTGTCACTCGCTGCGCTTCAAGTGCATATACTGTAATGTGGACGTGCGTATGTGTTCTGGTTACTCGCTGCGCTTCCAAGTGCATATACTGTAATGTGGACGTGCATGTGTGTTCTGGTTACTCGCTGTGCTACGGGCGTGAGCTGCTTAGGGCATGCTGCTGCAAGCATATGCCTCGCCCTGCTCTAGAGGACGTGCATGCCGTGGTGGACATGTGTGTTTCAATGGTGTCTTGTTGTGCCTTGCTCTCAGTCATAGGCACCTTCCAATCATTATTTGTGTTTGCATCATTTGCTGCATCAAAAAGGTATGAACGTGCGCGTGGAGCTACACTATTGGAGGCCCTTGAGGCTTTGGAGCCCATCCCTCGCTTGTCTCAGCCGCTAGCTCAACCACCACTTCTACCTCAGCAACTGCAGCAGCTGCAGCAGCAGAAAGAGCAGCTACAGCAAGCACAGCAGCAGAGGGAGCGGAAGGAAGGACAGGGGCAGCAAGGCGAAGGGAAGGGGGCGTCTGCTGCATCTACAGGGGCATCAGAAGGGGGATACGCAGGGCTTGTGATGCCAATACAGGTGAGAGTGATGTCAGCCTTGGTGATAGAAGAAGTGGACATGTGGCTCACTTGTGATGCCAGTACAGGTGAGAGTGATGTCAGCCTTGGTGATAGAAGAAGTGGACATGCGGCTCACTTGTGATGCCAGTACAGGTGAGAGTGATGTCAGCCTTGGTGATAGTAGAAGTGGACATGCGGCTCACTTGTGATGCCAGTAAAGGTGAGAGTGATGTCAGCCTTGGTGATAGAAGAAGTGAACATGCGGCTCACTTGTGATGCCAGTAAAGGTGAGAGTGATGTCAGCCTTGGTGATAGAAGAAGTGAACATGCGGCTCACTTGTGATGCCAGTAAAGATGAGAGTGATGTCAGCCTTGGTGATAGTAGAAGTGGACATGCGGCTCACTTGTGATGCCAGTAAAGGTGAGAGTGATGTCAGCCTTGGTGATAGAAGAAGTGGACATGCGGCTCGCTGTTGCGCAGCGATTCTCCTGCAAGTGCGATGACCGAATAATGCGTTTGAGCTTGTGAGTTGCCCTGGTGCTGAATCTGCCGCTGACTTTGCCTTTGTTACTGCCTGCAGTTTGTGGTCAAGATCAGCGGCATCGGGGCCGTGGCTTTAGGACGTGTGGAGGCAGGCAGCTTGCAAGTGGGCATGCAGGTGTGCAGGAGTGAGTGTATGTGTGCTGGTGGGTGGGTGGTTGGGTAGGAGTATGTGCACGTGCTCGTATGTGTGTGTATTTATGTGAATGTGTGCATAATTTGCAAATCACGGTTGCAGCTTCTTGCACTGCCATGCATGCACCCACATTCTGGAATGTGCAAATTCATATGCTCAAAAGAATGTGATTTTTTGGTCATATCATGGCTATCCCTGCATGTCGTGTATTAGTAGGGTTGGCCAGAACCATATATATTCGGTGTATGTACGGTGTTTTTGGCAGGGAAATCACCAAATATACGGTCGTATACGGTGTATATATACGTTTCTGGGCAACCCTACGTATTAGGTATAGTAACAGTCAGTCGCTTATCTTCCTTCCTCTGAAGGGCAAGGGGTAATGGGTCCTTATTCAGCCACGTTGTTGCCTCTAATTTCCTTTGAATTGCCTTGTCACTGGTGGCTTTCGTCTATGCACAGGCTTTATGAGTTGTCACGAAGTATGCACAGACATTCAGGCTTTTGTCTACACAGGCTTAATGTGTTGTCACGATGTATGTACAGACATATTTCAGGCTTTCGTCTACACAGGCTTTATGTGTTGTCACGATGTATGTACACACATATTTCAGGCTTTCGTCTACACAGGCTTTATGTGTTGTCACGATGCATGTACAGACATTCAGGCTTTCATATACACAGGCTTTATGTGTTGTCACGATGCATGTACAGACGTTTTTTAGGCTTTCGTCTACACAGGCTTAATGTGTTGTCACGATGTATGAACACACATATTTCAGGCTTTCATATACACAGGCTTTATGTGTTTTCACGATGTATGTACAAACATCCAGGCTTTCATATACACAGGCTTTATGTGTTTTCACAATGTATGTACAGACATTCAAGCTTTCATATACACAGGCTTTATGTGTTGTCACGATGTATGTACAGGCATTCAGGCTTTCATATACACAGGCTTTATGTGTTTTCACGATGTACGTACAGACATAATTCAGGCTTTCGTTTACACAGGCTTTATGTGTTTTCACGATGTATGTACAGACATATTTCAGGCTTTCGTTTACACAGGCTTTATGTGTTTTCACGATGTATGTACAGACATAATTCAGGCTTTCGTTTACACAGGCTTTATGTGTTTTCACGATGTATGTACAGACATAATTCAGGCTTTCGTTTACACAGGCTTTATGTGTTTTCACGATGTATGTACAGAAATTCAAGCTTTCATATACACAGGATTTATGTGTTGTCACGATGCATGTACAGAAATTCAAGCTTTCATATACACAGGCTGTATGTGTTGTCACGATGTATGTACAGACACAATTCAGGCTTTCGTTTACACAGGCTTTATGTGTTGTCACGATGTATGCACAGACATTCAGGTTCAAGACTCATTGGAATACATTACGGTCATCTACTGCGTAAGTGTACGGTTTTAGCCAGCCCAATGCCTGTGCTGCATATTGGAGTGGGCTGGTTGTCCAGGCTGGGTGGCAACTTCGTTAGAAGATGCCAAAGTACCTAACAAAAAGTGTTGGTCTCCACTGCCTGTGTGTGCATGTTTTGTTGCTGTGTTTTTAAAATTCCCCGTCGCTATTACTTGTGAGAGCTGCAAGTTGTGAGGGGGCCAATCCCACATCGTTGATTTCTTGACCGGCTCCAGCTTTGGCAGAATGCTTTTAGGGTATTATCTCAGGAAGGCTTATTTTGATGGTTTCAGAATGGTACTCGGTAATCTTATTATCTGGTGTTATGGGGGAAAGGAGATCGAGTGCATAGCTGTCCAACAGCAACGTCTGTGTTTCCTTCCTTCGTGCTTGGGGTGTGATCTCTGCTTGTGTGTTATGTCTTTCCTTCATTCGTGCTTGGGGTGTGATCTCTGCTTGTGTGTTATGTCTTTCCTTCATTCGTGCTTGGGGTGTGATCTCTGCTTGTGTGTTATGTCTTGTGAACAAACTGTAATGTGAGCGTACCTGTGCAATTGCGAGTGCCTGTGGGTCCTCTGGCCCTTTAACAGGCACACACACACACACACTCCAATTTGCCTCTCAAGTATGGTTGGCCAGAACCACATATACACGGTGTAAACACGGTATTTTTGGCTGGGAAATCACCGAATGTACGGTCATATACAGCGTATATACATAGTTCTGATTGACACTCAAGCCAATTCTCCTCCCTACCCACTCTTATTCCTTACTTTTTTACTCACTCTTCTTACTCACTCTTCTTACTCACTCTCCCTACTCTCTATCCCTACCCACTCTTCTTACTCACTCTTCTTACTCACTCTTCTTACCCACTCTCCCTACTCACTCTCCCTACTCACTCTCCTTACCCACTCTTCTTACCCACTCTCCCTACTCACTCTCCCTACTCACTCTCCTTACCCACTCTTCTTACCCACTCTCCCTACTCACTCTCCCTAATCACTCTCCTAACCCACCCTCCTCCCCCACGCTCCCCACCCACTCTCCTTGCTCCAGAGCTGGTGGGTACAGGCACCAATGAACAATTGGATCGGTGTAGCTTTTGCACTGCTTTCACTCACGGCCAGGAACACTCAGGTTCAGCATACGCGCAGAGCTGCTCCAGCAGGCCCTCAAACCTGTGCTGCATTTTGTGCCGCTCGCTGATACCCTACAAATACACTTTTCAGATCGCCAGCAAGATTGCCCGCACATGCACATGCGCACAGATACCCGAAACTGTTTGTGCAGGTTGGCTTCTTGCCGCGAATGGTACAAGCATCCAAGCCCTCCCAAGCAAGCACGGCTGTGTCCATGCAGGTGTGGAACGTGAGTATTGTGTGAGTGTGTTTACGAGTGTTTACGAGCAGGGCTGTGCCAGTACGGTATACGGTACGGTGTACGGTTATACGGTACGGTACGGAAATACGGCGTACAACAGTAATTATACGATTTTGGACCATATATACGGTAAAATACGGTATGGCAAACGGTACGGTCTAAACTTCGAAAGCCTCACTCAAAAAGTTAAAACATAAACCCACGTTGTTGCGCGTATTGTTTTGCAGATGTTCTTTACAGGAGGCCGCATGCATAGTCGGTTTGTTTTGGGCTCAGTGGTTGCTGATGACTCAAAACATGCGCACAGAAAGTCATAAACTTTCTGCCTTCAGAAAAAAGTGTAGATGCAAGCATGTCTCACTCCTCAAGCGCAGTTTCCTGATCCAGTCCAGCCTTGAAACTCAGAAACATTGCCGCACGTGAACAGGACTAGGCCGGTGTGAAGGGCCAGCTTAGGTAGAGGGTGGTTGTACGGGCAATGTGGTGATTGAGTGGCTAGCCTGAAATTCAAAAGCTGGCAGTAGTCCGTGGTAATGCCACGCTCCTTCTTGGCGTCACAGGTTCAAATCCACCGGGCCGGTGTGTTTCTTTGTTTCCCTTCCACTTGCTCTGTCATCCATCATTTTAGGAACATAAAAGCTAACCTGATCGATATCCCATGTGTAAACGCCCTGTGTGTTGCGCGTGCCTGTCCAGGTCAAATCCTTGGAGTCACACTGCATGAGCATGATGGGCGGCAGCACGGCAGGCCCTGGTGAGCAAACACAGTAAACATACAAGATACAAGCAATCGGTTACAATGGGGGGTGACCTTCAGCCAGGTTGTTTGGCTGATCGGTTGCTGACTGGTCTCGGCCAGTCACAAATAAATCCATAAGCTCAGAAAGAAAAAGTCTATTGTTCTGCTGAGAAAGGAAATCATGAACAAGTTGGCAGTTGACCTGTTGCAGCAAAAAGGGTTGGGCTGCTGAAAAGTCCTCAAAAAAAGGGTTTAAGGGTTAGGGTTTAGGGCTTAAGCAATTGTAGCTGATGAATGAGAGTAACTAGAGGCCACACGTTCACAGAGGGTTATGGTACAGAGAACCACTCTGTATGAGCATCATGTACAGCACATCAGGAACGCTAAGCACACGCAGCCTAGCTTAAAAAACCAGAGTGGCTTAAAGCCATAATAGCTGAAAGGCGTTTTACGGGCATCACGGGCAGCAACACAACAGTACACAGCATGCCAATGCAGCGTTCTTCAATGACTAGAAGGCATGCTTACTTAGAGATCTTTTACACGTGCTTCTCTCATACACTGGGCCCCACGCGACCCATTCACTCTTGACAAAAGTGGCTGTCTTTTTGGCTGTTGTGTTGTTTTGCCCTCTCTGTGTACAGTGCGCCACCTGCGTTTTTTTGCTGTCTCAGTGTACAGTGCGCCGCCTGCGTTGTTTTGCTGTCTCAGTGTTCAGTGCGCCACCTGCGTTGTTTTGCTGTCTCAGTGTACAGTGCGCCACCTGCGTTGTTTTGCTGTCTCAGTGTACAGTGCGCCATTTGCGTTGTTTTGCTTTCTCAGTGTACAGTGCGCCACCTGCGTTGTTTTGCTGTCTCAGTGTTCAGTGCGCCACCTGCGTTGTTTTGCTGTCTCAGTGTACAGTGCGCCACC
>Ga0307948_1003903_pt1 | contig 11003 bp, 14 predicted proteins | sample OrgLakmetagen280_FD_201824 | JGI IMG/M metagenome (GOLD analysis project Ga0307948, IMG submission 201824) | Saline water microbial communities from Organic Lake, Antarctica - #280 | ecosystem: Environmental > Aquatic > Non-marine Saline and Alkaline > Saline | place: Antarctica: Organic Lake...
CCTTCCTGACCCCCCACATTTATAAATAGGGTGTCAATCTGCTCGAAATTCAAGCAGCTATCTGCCTGCACAGTTTTCATGCCAAATAATGCAATACCTGACGAGCTATTGGGCAAAAACTGGTTTGCGCACGCTCTTGCACTGACCACCTCTTTAGTGCACAAGTCAAGCCAAAACCTTTGCCAAAGCACTTTTTTACTTTAATCATACAAATTATGCATAATGCAATGCGTAAACTGCAAGTTTGGAATCAATTGCTGGTAATTTGCCTGAACACACCCCCGCGGCCTACTTGGGGACATTCCATGCATTTCTATGACCAGGCACCCAGGACCCCCCCCTTAATCATATCACTTAACAAGGGTGCCAATCGACTGGGCTTGAGCTGAGGATTCAAAAACATATTTATAATTCGTGAAAGTGGCCCAGCAAAATTCTGGAGACCACCCCCCCCCCCGACCCCCTCAGAATCGACTCAATTATATACCAATCGATAGCTCTCGACGTCAGGATTCCGAAATATAATTTTTAATTGGATTAGGACACTTGACGCCAAAAGGTTATGATACTTACAGCCTCCTGGTATATACCTAAAAATGTTTGGTTCTGGCCAACCCTAGGTATGTGCATGCAGTTGCGACAGCAATACCACTTAGCTTGCCTCTTCAACAGAGCTTCCTGCACGTCTCCCTGAAAATTACACAATATCTGCAAGAATTGGCTGCACCACTAGTTCTGCCATGTGTGCATACCCTCTGACCAGGCACCAAAGAAAAGCACATGCACTTTTCAAACAATTCAACTTGCACACACACATACATGTCACACATACATGTCACACATGCACACACATATACACACGCATGCACACACAAGCACCTGCTGCTGCCGCAAGGAGGGGGTGACACCATTTGTGCCAGCCACACGGACTGCAGCAGCTTGTGATTGTGCCACAGACTGCAGGTACGCCTGTGTGTGTTTGTGTATGTTTGTGAGTGAGTGTTTGTGACTAAGTGAGTGTGCGTGTGCGTACAAAAATAGTCGGCAAAATTAATGATTGTGTAGGACCCAAGGACACACTGATATTGCTAGCTGTTCTGTACATGCTCTAATAACCCGACGGGTAAGGGTCGCATGGTACATGGAGTTAAACAGCCCTGATCATGTGTGTGGTGACTGTGGTCCCAATGTAAGGAGTAAGAGCCTCTTTATCCATGCCAGCCTGCAGAGCACAGGCAGTCTCAGGCTAGCTCATCCCCCAAGTGGGAAATCTCACTCATGTTCTCAACCAATTATGCAAGGGCTGAGCCTTCAGGCAAAGCCTGTAGACTTACAATCTAACCTATACATATAATATGTACAGCTACGCAGAGACGCGGTAGTTTTGCACGTAGGCCTTACATGTGCGTGCAGTGACTGCTGCGACATTGCAAGGTGTACATTTCTACATTTTTGCGCACACACTGAACAGCTGGGAAGTGTGACAGCATCGCACGAAAGCCTCACCTGTGCAAGAGGTGACCGCTGAGACAGTGCAAGCGCTAAGCTTGCCTCCTGAGGCATACCCTGTTCTCCCCCTAGGCCCTCTGGTCTTTTGCTGTTGCTACTGCTGCTACTACTGCCGCTACCCCTCTCACCAAAATGTGCTCCACCGTGTTGAGAATGCACGTGCGGGCTTTTCCAGTGTTTGCTGCTGGGACCTACTTCACCAGCAACATGCAACTGCTGCTGTTGCTGCTGCTGCTGATGCTGGCCCTCCTCCACATCAAGCGGCTTCTCTGGCCTTCCCAGCCCCCCACTCCTCTTCTGCTGCTGCCTCCAGCCCTTGTGCTGATGCAGTCCTTGTGTTGGTGCTGAGCTTTGCAGCTGCTGCCAACGTGGGCCCTCCTCTGAGGTAGCCTTGGGCGCAGGTTGGAATGGGCCACGTCCTTTCGCCCTGCAGTGTGTGTGTATGTGTGTATGTGTGTACGTGTGTGTGTGTGAGTGAGTGTGTGTGAGACATTTGACTTTAGACTGTAGACACAGGTTGAAGTGGGCCACGTCCTTTGCCCTGCAGTGTGTGTGTATGTGTGTATGTGTGTACGTGTGTGTGTGTGTGTGTGTGAGTGAGTGTGTGTGAGACATTTGACTTCAGACTGTAGACACAGGTTGAAGTGGGCCACGTCCTTTTGCCCTGCAGATTTTGTAGGAAGCGGGCAGCAGGAGCAGAGGAATGCTTTCTTATACGGGCATGGGTGAGAGCGCTGCTGCAAACTTATTTGAAGCTACTTCGGGTGTGAGCTTGTGGACGTTGGTGTACTTATTTCTGGACCCATTCAATCTCCCTGCTACGCTTGTACAAAGAACACCCACCACCCACCTACACCCACCCCCACCCACACACAGTCACACACTCACACCCCAACCCCAACTCACACACACACACACCCAAACACACCCACTGTTGAGCATTGTTGATCACGTAACGATTACACCAAGCACATACACAGAGGCACAAAAGTGATATTGCCCGTACCAGGCAGCATGCAAGCTCTGATTCTCACAAGAATTACTCACACATGTTTGGCACCATTCAGCATGCGACCAAACTGCACCCGTGTTTCCAGCTAGCCTTGAGCTACACCAACATTCACAGCCAGCGGCATGATGAGGAGCAGACCTAGGCAATGTGCACCCGATAAAGTAACCATGGTGAAACAAAGAACGTGAATGAGATGAGTGTCAAAATAAGACATACCTGACGGCAGGGTTGGCAGCATTACTTCCTCCCTGCTGCGCGACACGCCTCTCTCTATCCTCGAGGCTGAGCTGCTGCAGCAGTAGCCGAGGCAGAGAGGGGCCCTCTAAAGTGGCAAGGCCTTGCAGCAGCTGCACTGCTGTGCATGCCTGGCGGTGCTGTGTGTCTAAAGAGCTGCTGTGGCCCTTCTGCGTGAGTGTAGGCACATGCATATGTGTGTGTGCGCACGTGTGTGTCTAATGGTGTTAGCCGTACACCCTGCAAGACCGGCCATGATTTATCCATCTGTGTACTTGTGTGTGTGTGTGTCTAATGGTGTTAACCGTACACCCTGCAAGACCGGCCATGATTTATCCATCTGTGTACTTGTGTGTGTGTGTGTGTGTGCGTGTGTGTGTGTGCGCATGTGCGTGTGTGTGCTTGCATGTAAACATCCGTGAGCATGCAACACCCTCCCCACCTTTTTTCCCAGACCCTGTAAAGAGCGGCTAGCCTGTCTGTTAAGGGGATCCTGCAGCCTGGCAAGCTGGGAAGGATCGTCGTCTTGATTGGATTTGCTAGCAACGTCCATGAGCAACCTTGTGGCCATGCTGACCATCCACTGCGTGCACACAAGACAGGAGCAGCACAGCACAGCACAGCATCGCAAGTCAAGTCATGTGTCCATAGGGATGGTTTTGGTCGTGTTGATGTCGGAACCAGCAACCGAAGTTTCAGACACAGGAAGTCACAGTAATGATGAGAATTGTGTTTGCCAGGTACAGCCCAGCTTGCTGATTGCTGAGGTAACGTTGCAGCCATTCACCTGTCACATAATTCAACCACGTGCTAATGTGCTAATGCTTACGCCCTTCTTTGTAAAAGCCGATGACTCTGTGCGATCAGGCTCCCTGGTTATGTATACTTGCTCCTACCAAAATGATAACTGGTACACTCCAACTACAGAGTGGTTGAGGTGCCATTGACCATTGCTACAGCACTACAGCACTACAGCACTTCCTTTTGCTGGGCACTGCATGCTACTGACACCTACAACTGCGCGCATGGCATCAGAGTGTGCGTTAGCACCGGAGTGAGGCACTGGCAAAGCACAATTCTCTATTCTCACCTAGCGGCCAGGCTTTTGCCAGTGCTGGCGAGAGTGTGCAAGCACATGTGTGGGCAAAGACGCTGAGGGCTGGCCAAATCTGTGTATGTACACTGTATATGACCGTGCGTATGTTGCTATATACACACCGTACACCATTTATAATAAATACACAGTGTTACATACCAATGCACGGTTTTTGGCCAACCCTTCATGCACAGCATGCACACCTTGTCATTGTGGCGCAGCCGAGCGCATGCGGTCACAGCTTGGGCCATGTCCTGCACAATGTCTTGCTCCTACATTAAACCAGGGTGGGCAAATGTATTCGCTGATGCGTCGTGCTTGTGTTTGTGCTTGTGCTTGCAGCTCCATACTCAAGCCACGCAGTGCCCCTGCTGCCAGGGCTGCTTTGAATCCCAGGCTTTGAGTAGAATGCCTTCACATTGCTGAATGCTTCCCCGCAAACATAGGTGAATGGTACTAGATGTACAGGAAATGCCATACACAGGGAGTGAAACAAGGTGATGCAAATGGCCTAGAAATGGAAGTGCAGTTTTAGGCTGAGGTCCAGTGCATGTCAAAAACTGGCACCAGCAACCGTTACAACCGAGACCAGCCCTAAGTGAAACGCAATGGTACAAGGTGCTGTCACCCAAGCTTACCCCATCAAAGGCTGGTCACAAGTAACTGCACGGAAAATGACAACGACAGCCGACCCCACCTGCAAAGGCTCACACCCAGCAGGGCCACACCATGATACCGGTAAGGCTCCACATAACTCCTGAAGGGCAGAGCAGGCAAGTGACACCAGCTCCCTGTGTAGGTATGTATGCACAAGTGTGTGTGTGTGTGCGCGCGTGTGTGTGTGTGTGAGTGTGTGTGCGTGTGTGTGTGTGTGTGTGTGTGTGTTTGTGTGATAGAGAGAGAGAGAGAGAGAGAGAGAGAGAGAGAGAGAGAGAGAGAGAGAGGGAGAGAGAGAGAGAGAGAGAGAGAGAAAGAGAGAGAGGGAGAGAGAGAGAGAGACTATACGCTACCTACACCCCAGAACTGTAAGAGCAACATCAGTATTAATTAATCATTCTGCTCCAAATTACTGTGACTTTACGCTGTAGCAAATTGGTCTTCATTGCTAACTTTCCGTGAGTAGCAGCAGAATGTTGGTCAATTTGTTAGCAATTGTTTTTAAACAGGACCCCTATGCATGCATGCCACTAAACACATTAAAATGTGCACTTTGTCCTGAATGCAGATTTGCTTTGTGCTCACACCTGTTAAGATGCAAACCAGAGCCACACAGCCCACGCTTTCCTGTCTCTTAGGTAAAATGCTTCCTCAATCTCTTACGTATCATAGTGCTTCCTCCATCTGCTTGTATGACCTCACTCTCTTATCCCCCACCTGTCATAGTGACCCAGCACCCCCAGGCCATGCAGCAGGCCACACAGCCCGTGCACAAACTCAAGCCTTTGTTCAGGTCTTGTTATGTTGAGGGTTTTCAAAGGACTAGGTCGGCTTTCCCGACGATCTACAGTGCCATCCTGCAGCACGAGCAGCCCAGGCTGCGCTGTTTGTGGCTGCTGGTGTGGGAGCGCAAGAATTCCGTGCAGCTGTTGCTCCTGCTGTTTCCCCTGCTGCTGCTGCTGCTGCTGCTGCTGCTGCTGCTGCTGCTGCTCTTGCTCCTGCTGCATGAGACTACTGTGGCTGCCGTCGTAGGCTGTTGAAGCAGGTGCAGAGGATTGAAGGAGTAGCTGAAGCTCATACTGCTGTTTTTGCTGGTAGTGGTAGTGCTGCTGTTGCTGCTGCTGTTGCTGTTGCGGCGGCGGCGGCGGCAGATGTAAACTTGTATCTAAAAGCCCGCTCTGCTGGCCGGAGCTGCTGAGCTGTTGAGTTCTCTTCAACTCTGTATACTGTGCAGGCAGGAACAAACCGGCAGGCTCCCTTTTTCAAAAGCGCACATCATTTGCAAAAGCGCGCATCATGGACCCTACAATTTACAAAATGCTACACGCTATTGAAACAGACCGAGCTAACAACATCCAGGCTTCGTCTTAGTTGTCATCTAAATTGTTGTTAGCTACTCCGTGCTGGATGGATGCTGATGACTTAATGTTGGAGCAGCAATTGCTAGCTTTGACCCACCTGCTTCCAGTACGCCCTCCTCCTGCCTCGGTGGCTCCCAGGCTCCACTTGCCCTTTCATCCGCTCGAAGATGTCAGATTCGGTCCTCTGCAATGTTGCATGCGGGCGGTGATTGACAAGGAGCTTGTATTTAGGTAGACAGAAGGATGGCCACGATCAGCTGAGCTGGTTGTTTACCACATCCTTTGGTGCAGCTACAAACAGGCAGTGAGCTACATCGTAGGTGTGGCTAATCCCTGGCAAAAGGCACAAACAGTGTGCTAGATGTCTGCAACGCAGGGCTTGATTGCGTGCAAGCAGCAGTACCTTGTGCAAGCAGCCTCCAAGCAAAACAGAGCGCTTAGCACAAACAACTGAGCAGCACGCACACCTGATGCTTCGAAGCCAGTGATTCGGTGCTGCCCAGCAGTTCCTTGAACACTTGCAGGTGATGGATCTGTGTGGTGTGCAGCATCCCAAGGCCACCTTGGCTACTCGCAAGGTGATGGGATCCAAGTTGCTGCTGCGCCTGCTGCAGCTTGTATAGCTGCTGCTCTGCAAAGTGTGCTTCGGACGGCCTGTGCTGCTGCTGCTGCTGCTGCTGTGGCTGCTGCGCACTCTGTTTCTCCCCTCTGAGCTGCTCAAGCCGTTGCTGTTGTCGCGCCTTAAGGTCCTGCTGCCCTGCATCGTGTTCTCCCCCAGCTGTATTGCCCGTCCACAAGTGGCTGCTTCTCTCAGGCGACAGCTGCTCCCCCTCAGACTGTTCAGCGCCTTGGACACCTTGCCGTGCCTCAGTTTGGCCACCTCCAGGTGTGACTTGCTGCTGTGATGAAGGCTCAGGGACCTGCTCCTGCCCCCTGACCTGTCCAGCCCCATCGTGACTGACCGTCCAGGAGTGGGCGTCAGTAGCAGGCAATGCAGACGCCTTTTGGGGCTGTTGAAAATTTTGGATGCCCAAGGCCTTGGCGATAATGGGAGCCTGGGGAGGACAGGGCAAGTGGGCTTTAGTAGTGGTGGACATGTGTACACTCGTGAAACGACAGTGGGAATTAAGTAATGGTGGACATGTGTACACTCGTGAAACGACAGTGTACACTCGTGAATCACTCGTGACATGTGTACTCTTGTGACATGTGTACACTCGTGAAACGACAGTGGGAAACAGCAAGGGGACAAAGGAAGGGCAAGAGCAGAGATATCCGTCAAGAAACCTTTTGTGTGCATATGCATGTGTGTGTGCATGTGTGTGTTACCCCTGGACCAAATGTTGCAGTCACAATGCCAATCAAGCCAGCCTGTGGGGCCTTTCAGGCGAGCAGTAGTACAGCAAGTGGTATCACTACCCCCCCCCCCTCTGCAATGATAATTCAAAGGAATGCTCGTCACACCTTCGTTTGCATCAGCAGGCTGAATTAAGGAGGCAGCTGTTATACACAGGTGGGCACACAACCCTGCGTCAGCTTCTCACGCACCTTGTCCAGTTGCAGCAGCAGGTGCTGGACCAAGACGGATGCATGACGGCAGGCAGCGGCACAGAGTTCCGGGGAATGCTTGCCTAAAATGGCAAAAGCATTGATCAGCTGACCCCACAGCCCTAAGCTCAGCGTGTCTGTGTGTGCGCAAAGTGTGGAGCTTGAGCGTTACAATTGGTAGCCACTAATGGCTAGGTGTGGCTGCGCAAGGCAACATGCAGATGCTGCGATACATGGTTAAAAATTAGCAAGGATATGATTTAAAAGGCGTCGCAGAGGCATTAAAGCCCCTACACAAGTTTGTGTGCGCAATATTACACTTGGGGCTTGGATGCGTACGGGCAGTGACAAATTGGTGCTGTAAAATATGCACTTGTAGATTTGTCATGGCACAACAAAAAAATCGATCATGTGCGCATTGTAAAAGAAGTGTTTTCAGAGCGATTTCTGCTGCATTTGAAGTACATACAGTATTCTTGGCCAACCCTTCAAAGCACTGCTTTTTAAGATGAAAACTGCCTTCAAAACACTGCTTTTAAAGCGGTGACAAAATTGCTTCCTGCTAGATCAACAGTACACAGGGGCAAGTTTGGACACTGCTTGCTCCATACACACTAAAATGCAAGGTGTGGCAATAATTTAATTGGCCACTGCTGCAATTGTTTAAGCAGTTTGTAGCCACTCCACACTCCACCCACAAACACACATGAACAAACAGCACACACAAGCATGCACATATGCACAGACCTACCCTGTGTGCGCAGCGCCATCACAGCCAAGGCCTCAAACAGCAAATGGTGACCAAAGCCTGCAGCTGCGTAGGTGTCAGCCAGTCGAGGGGCCCATGGCATGTATGCTGTCCCACGTGCCACAACATCCTCTGCCACGGCTAATAAGAGACCGTGATGCTGCACCCCGACCTGCTGCCATGTGTGTGTGTGTGTGTGTGTGTGTGTGTGTGTGTGTGTGTGTTTGTGTTCACGTGTGTGTACGTGTGTTGTCTGTGCATTTGCGTGTGCGTGTGTACCTGGGGGTGTACACCGATAGTGTGTATTTGTGTTTGCATGAACCTGAGCACGCCTTTGCGTTTGAGCTTGTGTATGTGAGGATGTGAGCATATGTGTGTGTGTGCGTGTGTGTTAAAAGTAACATTTGCGTCTCTTTTGGCTTTTTATGAAATTAAGATATATGCTCAGCATGTGTAACAGACACAGCATACCGATACAAACATACAGTTGCCACCGCCGGAAAAGGGTGCCATGATATCGTTCAAAACCATCTTACTCAGTGGCATGCCAAGGTACGCTAGCGGAGAGAGAGGATCTGAAGCAACGATGAAGTAAGTGCCCATTTCTGCTCAGGACCAGCAGGAAAAGTAGCAATGACGTGCCGATGCGACTACACACCGAAGTTTTTTATTTTACACGGCACACGGCACACACACCTCCAAGGATCCGAGGTTGTCAACAAACAAAGGCCTCCTTCCCCCTCTGCACATATGGTCAGTCACCCCCAAGCTTGACATTCCGCAGAAATGACACACCTTGCCCAAAGTCTGGAGCAGCTTAGCCACGCTCTCAGGTTCAGGTGCCTGTAATATTTTAGGCTCTGCTGCCTTTGCTATGGCCTCGTACGCCTGCAAGAAATAGCGTAAAACAATGTGCTTCACAAGGCAAGGTGTTGACACCACGAGTCACATCCACTCACAAGTCACATCCGCTAGTGACCAGCCCTGTGGGCGTCCAGGGACGTTGCACTGCAGATGAAAAGCTTCCGCTGCCTCCGTTACAGACTGTAGGCATACAGGCAGCCATACTCTAGGGCATGTGCACACACACACACACACACACAGGAGCATATGCTTAACAACTACCTTCTGCAAATCTGTCGTGGACCGTGATAAAATAGTTATGGACAAACCATGCACACATACACATAACATACACACATAACGAGCAACGGCAGTTGGAACCACAGCTTCTTTTCCTCAGCCAACATTGGGAGTGATGTTCACTGCCTAAATTGTTCCGACAGCATAAGTAAAGTTGGCCAGACTTATATATATACGGTGTAAATACGGTGTTTTTGGCAGAAATTTCACCAAATATACGGTCATATACGGTGTATATATTTGGTTCTGGCCAACCCTAAGCGTATGCATTGACAGAGCACGCTCAATTACCTCTTTGTCCTGCCAGCCCTCCACGTGCAGCACATAAGCCAGGGCCGCCAAGTCTGTCAGGCTACCGTGCTTTGCCTTCTTGCACGTAAGCTGCGCCACTGTGTGTACAAGGCCACTGTCCAGCTGGTCCAGCTTTCTGAGTGCGATGCTGATGGAAGCCAAGCAGCTGCAGCTCGCAGTCTTGAGCTTGTCCCCGTAAGGACCTGTGTGTGATGCCCATGAGAGAGGATGATGAATCAAGCCTGCAACGCCTTTTTGTTGCCCAAATTATTTGTTGCAACCGACACTTCTCAGTGTCCTGCAGCAGCAGCGGTGCATGCAAGGTGGGGGAGCAGCTTGGTCAATGGCAGAAATGTGCACAGAGCTGTCAGGGTTTCGCTCCATTTCCAGTTTTGGAGCAAGCTGCTGAAAAACTTCCCTTCTTTAAACCCAACCACCCGGCTTGCTCAATGACCCGCCCACTCACCTCTGTCATGTATGGCGTCTTGTTTGGTGCTGACCTCCAAGTGTGATGGAGTGGATGCAAGGGAGGGAGGTGAGCTGGTTCGTGGACTCAAAGCGGCCTGGCCCTGGTGCTGGTCGGACTGGTACGTTCTGGCAGGAAGAGACGCTGCAAGGTTGTGTGCTGAGCTGTGCACCGTGCTGCGTGCTGCATCTGACCCTTGATTGTGTGCGGCATCGTGGTGAGAGGGGCTGGGTGTGGTGTGATGCACCTCAGGGTTGCCATGCATCAGGTCGTGGCCCAATGCCTGGTCTGGCTTACAATGATGGGCTGGGCTTTGAGCTATTTTTTGTGCCCCTGCAGCAGGCTTTGTGTGGGACTCTGTTTGGTGTGTTGCCGAGGGCCGCTCACCAGGCACGACAACGTGCTGCAGGTCGTGGAGGTCCCCGTGGGAGTGCCCACTCTTCCTGATGGCTATCAAAGCACGCTTCAAGCCCCGCACGCTCTTATTCTCAAGCTTTGCCGTGTGCAGCACAGGGCAGTTGCTCCTGTGGTGCTGCGTGCTGCTGCAATACCAGCACTGCGTGCCCTTGATGGGGCACTTTTTATAGTGGTGGTCCCCCCCACAAAAGACGCAGCCTAGTGTGCGGGTCAGGGGGAGGGGGCTTTGGTCAGGAACGGCAGGCTTATGCAAGAGGGCATCGCTAGGGAAGAGGGCTGGAGATGAGGATGGTGAGGGCATGGACTGGGAGGAGGGTTGATGGCTGGCAGCAGTGGGGTGAAGAAGCACGGGGGTTGAGTCAAGTGTGGGTGGTGGAGGGTGAGGCATTGGGGAGGGAGTGGATGGGGCTGGCTGCAAACCAGGGAATAGCGAGGAAGAGATTTGTGGGGAGGAGGGCTGAGGAGAGGGGTCAGTAAGCGGGAGAGGGTGAAACGCAGGTGTAGCTAAAAGAGGGGGGGGA
>Ga0307948_1003905_pt1 | contig 11001 bp, 9 predicted proteins | sample OrgLakmetagen280_FD_201824 | JGI IMG/M metagenome (GOLD analysis project Ga0307948, IMG submission 201824) | Saline water microbial communities from Organic Lake, Antarctica - #280 | ecosystem: Environmental > Aquatic > Non-marine Saline and Alkaline > Saline | place: Antarctica: Organic Lake...
TGTGTGTGTGTGTAAGTGTGTGTGTGTGTGTTTGTGTGTGTTTGTGTGTGTGTGTGTGTGTGTGTTTGTGTGTGTGTGTGTGTGTGTATGTGTGTGTGTGTGTGTGTGTGCATGCGTGTGTGCATGTTTGCATGCGCTTGATGTTTATGGTGGTTTATCGGGGCTGCAACATACAGGGCATAATGTTTGCCAACCATTAGGTGCCACAATGGGGTTCTGAATCCTTGGGATAGCGAGGGGTCCTGTACTTGCGCTGCCTCTAGGTAAAAAGCCTCAATCCAGTTCCCCAGATCCCAGAATTGGCTTTCGCTGTCCACTCCCTGTACTTGCGCTGCAGGTTAAAGCAGCCAAGCTGTTGCAGACAGCTAAGTGTTGCGTGTATGATGACCTTGGATCACAGGTGCGCTGGTGAAGTATACATACGCACAAGCACACGAACACACTCACACAAGCACACACACATACTCACACACACGCGCATACACAACACGTGCGCACACACACACACATGCACACACACGCACACACACGCACACACACATACACTCTTACGCGTGCGCACACACACACACACACACAAACACACACACACGCACACAAACACACACACACTCACACGCGCGCACACACACACACACACACACGCACACACACACTCACACGTGCACACACACATACTCTCACACGCACTCACCATCACACCATCTCACAAACAAACTTGCACTTACACATGCAAACATACAATTTAAACGATGTCTGGCTCTGTGCAGGGGCCCATAGAGCTGCTGCCTCCTAGCTGTTTGAAGGTATGTCACTTTGTCACCTACTAACTAGCCGGAGCGATAATACTTTCTACCAGTTTCGGCATGGGACCTGCCTGAGCAACTAAGCAACGTTGACGACTAACTCCAAGCAAATATTGACATATACCAGGCGTTGCGTGCTTATTCCTAAGCAGCTAAGCAACGTTGTTGTGTGAGCATTGCTAAGATGTGTATGTATTGGAGCTGTTTTCCCCCTAGCTTTGACCAGAAAGGACCTGATTGCAGGTGTACGTAGGCAAAAGAGGCGGCCAGATGTCGTCAATGAAGCAGCCGGAAATTGATGACCTACTCGTCAGGCTGTGTTCAGAGGTTAGCCCACCTGTGTGCCTACGTCCCTCCTTACTGTTTGATCTCATTAGGGTTGGCCCAGATTCATATATATATACGGTGTATATACGGTAATTTTTAAAGGGAAATATACGGTCATATACGGTGTATATATACGGTTCTGGCCAACCCGAGATCTCATCAATCCACATACCGTAGATGTATGTAATTATGTAACATACGTGTACTGCATGCCACCGAGAATTTCTAATCCCATTTGCCCACCTGTGTGCTTGCGTGCTACCTAGTAGTCTAATCCCACCTGCCCACCTGTGTTTCTGCGTGCCACCCGGGACTCTGATCTCTCCTGCTCACCTGTGTGCTTAAATGCCACCTATAAGTCTGATCCCGCCGACCCACCTGTGTGCTTACGTGCTTACATGGCATCTGGACTCTGATCCGTCCTGCCCCACTTGTGTGTCTGCGTGTACGCACCTGGTAGTTGAATTGTTGCCTACCTGTGTGCTTACAGGCCACCCAGGACTCTGATCCCTCCTGCCCACCTGTGTGCTTACATGTCACCTACATTTTTTTAAATCCCACCTGCCCCGTGTGCTTGCACACCACCTGAATTTTTTAAAGATTTTATCCCACCTGAATTTGAATCCCACCTGCCTAAAGTGTGAGCTGACATGCCACCTAGTAGTTGGGTTCCTTTTTACAAACTTCAATACCTGTGTTCGCATGTCCTTGTCTGACGAGCCTGACGGGCAACACACCAGCAATCCACTTGGTTTGGATTGTGCCGACGGATTGTTCTACCTTGATGGCAGATGATTAGGGTTGGCCATAACCATATATATGTATATATATATATACACGGTGTTTTTGGCAGGGAAATCACCAATTATACGGTCATGTACGATTATATACGGTGTATATATACGGTTCTTTACATCATGTAGGCTGGCCAGAACCATCGCCCTCCCAGGTTTCAAATAAGCCTGAACTCCACCCATAAATTGCGCCGCCTTTGTAAAAAAGAAAAGGGAGAAGGAAAATAACCATGCAGGCAGTGAAAACCACTCCCCACATTGATCAAGGAAATGGAGCCGTTTTGTTTTTTTGGGTGTCCAAGGTTGACCATGTCTGTATGAATACGGAGTACACACGGATAGACTAGCAGGGACACCTTTTAATACATGAATAAGATGTACGAGCGACGTTATCACATCGCACATGTGTACAAGTATTGTGCATGCAAGAGGGTTTCACAGTGCTTAGCTGGTGGATGCTGATCATTCTTAGGTCACTCCAAGGGTTAGCCAGTAACCACGTTATTGTTGGCAGGGAAATCACCAAACATATGATTATACACTGGCACGCACGCCATACCACACACTGGCACGCACGTCATACCACACACTGGCACGCACGTCATACCACACACTGGCACGCACGTCATACCACACACTGGCACGCACGTCATACCACACACTGGCACGCACGTCACACCTAGGGCTGGCCAGAACCAAATATATATGGTGTGTATAGGGTATTTTTGGCAGGGAAATCACCAGATATATGGTTATATACGGTGCAGGGAAATCACGAAATCACCGAATGTGTGGTTATATGCGGTGCATATGTACAGTTTGGCCAATTCTAGTCACTCCCTGTGTAGTGGAGCACCTTCTGAAGGGCAGGACACCATCATGGCACGGCCAAATTGCATATGTATTACCCAATTCCCGGGGCTGTTTGCGTCATCCCACTTTCGTCAGACTGAGATCCATACTTTAATTAGGTGCAATGCTTGTCCTATACTGCTGCAGGGCAAGAGCGTGGTCCGCTTAAAAGGAGGCTGCCCATCAGGTGTGCCAAACGTTAAAAAGGTTAAAAGGCTGGTCATTAAAAACATTAAAACGTTAAAAGGAGGCTGCCCATCAGATGTGCCAAACGTTAAAAACGTTGAAAGGAAGGCTGCCCATCAGCTGTGCCAAATTTTACGGATGAACGAGGGAAGGCCGGGTGGTCTTGAATTTGGCGGAATACAAAGCAGAACACGAAGACTTTTGGGCAGAATACGACGCAGACTGCAAAGACCTGTAGGCAGAATACTAAGCTGACTGCAAAGACTTTAGGGCAGAATACAAACATATGGTGACCCGTCTCCTCAGCAATTAAAGTGATGCATCTCCTCAGGAATACAAACATATGTTGACCCGTCTCCTCAGCAATTAACGTGATGCATCTCCTCAGGGTAGAAACCTGACTGTGCTCGCCAAACAGCTGGCGTCCGAGGCCTTCCTCATTGACTTTGTGCGCGCTAACCAACCAATCAAGGCCTTCGTAGATGTGTGCTTGGTAGCTCTTGCCCCTTGGAAGCGTGTGGGAACCACAGTGTGCCGCTCGCTCTGCAAAGTCATAAACTCCCTTTTCGTGTCTCCCATGTGATTGCATACACACACAACACACACACACACACACACACACACACATGTACGCACGCACACACACCCCTGCCCTGCACGCACACCAGCCTGCCCTTGGCTATTTACAATCGGTGTCCTCACAATGCTCGCCAAGGGCTCAAGCAAAGCAACAGCACACACATGTACACATACACACACGTTCACACATATACACACATATACACATATACACATATACACTTATACACACATATACACATACACACACGTTCACACATATACACACATATACACACATATACACATATACACACATATACACATACACACACGTTCACACATATACACACATATACACATATACACATATACACATACACACACGTTGACAAATATACACACATATACACATATACACATATACACATATACACACATATACACATACACACACGTTCACACGCTTCCCCTACAGTGTTTGCAAGAGCCACCAGTGAGATGGCGGCTTTAAGTGCAGCGGGCTTCACCTACGAGTTTGTGCCGGGCGTCTCAAGTGCCTTAGCTGCCCCTCTCATGGCAGGTTGGTCTCAAAGAAGGGGGAAATTGCACTGGCCCCTCTCATAGCAGCTTTGTGTGGCAAAGGGAAAAAACAACGTCGGCTCCTCTCCTGGCGGATTAGTGACAAAGTAGGGAAACACTACGCAGGCGGTGGATGAGTTTGTGCCGGGCGTCTCAAGCGCCTTAGATGCCCCTCTTAAAGCAGGTTGGTCTCATCAAAGGGAAAGGCGGCATTGGCCCCTCTCATAGTAGCTTTGTGTGACAAAGGGAACAACACAGTCGGCTCCTCTCCTGGCAGCTTAGTGACAAAGAAGGGAAGAAGGCCCTCTCACAGCAGCTTTGTGTGACAAAGGGGGAAAAAGAATGTCAGCTCCTCTCCTGGCAGGCCGGTGCAACAAAAAAGTAGGCAGGCAGGTAGATAATTCCTGCGTAGCTCAAACTGCGTAGATGAAAGAATGGACCGACCACCTCAGTTCTGGGTACCGGTGAGCTCCTGCACCATAGCTTAATGAAAAGAAGGCTGGCAGTTTATATGACTCCTGCGTCAGGAGGCGTCAAGGATCATAACTTTTTGGCTACACGTGTCAATCGAAATATAAATTACATATTCGGAATCCTGATGTCGAGAGCTATTGATTGGTATACAAATGAGTCGATTCTGAGGGGGTCGGGGGGGGGGAGGGGAACTTGGGGGGGGGGCTCCAGAATTTACTGGGCCATTTTTACGAAATGTTACATATATTTTTGGAATCCCCAGCTCAAGCCCAGTCGATTGGTACCCTTGTTGGGTGATTTGATCAAAGGGTGTGGTCTGGGTGCCTGGTCATAGAAACGCGTGGAATGTCCCCCAGCAGGCCGCGGGGGTGTGTTTAGGCGAATGACCAGCAATTGATTCCAAACTTGCAGTTTACGCATTGCATTATGCACAAGTTGCATGATTGAAGTAAAAAAGTGCTTTGGCAAAGGTTTTGGCTGGATTTGTGCACTAAGCAGGTGGTCAGCGCAAGAGCGTGCGCAAACCAATTTTTGCCCTATAGCTCGTCAGGTATTGCATTATTTGGCATTAGAACTGTGCAGGCAGATAGCTGCTCCAATTCTGAGCAGATTGACACCCTTTTTATTAGTGTGGGGGGTCAGGAAGGGGGTTGGGGGGGGAGTGTCATTTTGGGCCGGAGGCCCAAATTTTACACGTGCATGTCATAATTTTTGACGCCTCCTGCCTGCGTAGACCAAACTGCGTAGATAAAAAAAGGCCGACCACTTTAATTCTGGGTACCGGTGAGCTCCTGCACCATGGCATACTCTCTGAACGCCTGTGCAGTTGCTACTTCAGATGTAATAGGTATTAGTCTCTTCCCTTAGCCAATGCTATTTGCATTATCGCCACTAGGGTAGCCTATTTTTGCAAGGCTGTAATCTATAATGCTTTTGTTACAAGGCACCCAAGTGCTTCCTGCCTGCATCTTTTTCCTTTTTGTTGCAAGGCACTTAAGCGCTAGCAATCATCAAGCTGGGTGTGTTGGCGTAATGCACCAGAGCGCGCTTAATCATCAGGCTGGCAACTCAGGGCACCTATGCGCTCTTAATCATCAAGCTGGGTGTGTTGCAAGTAAGGCACATCAGTAGGGTTGGTCAGAACCATATATATATGATATATGGTGTATATACGGTATTTTTGGCAGGGAAATCACCATATATAATTTCATACGGTGTATATATACGGCTCTGGCCAATCCTACACACAAGTGCCCCCTCCCAGGTCAATCGCAATTCATGAAACATGAACAAAGTCTGTATTAAGTGTGTAGCCGCCGCCAGCGTGTCCCTCTTGCAGAGAGGGAAAATAAAGAAGGGAATTACTGTGAAAAAACAGACAATAATTGGAAAGAGGCCAAAAGACATGCTACGCAGGCAGTGATGTCTGATCAACCTTACACAGCCGGGTTCGGGGCTGGATCCCTTTTTCTGTCTTTGTCTTTGTGAACAGTGGTCTGTACTTTGTGCCCAACCATGGTATTAGGGCAAACAAGTCGTGGCAGCCTTTTCAGTTGCACGTTCAACCACTAGCAGGTTGAAGTAAAGCACAAACAAGTCGGCACCAGCACAAGCTTTGCAGCCACTACTGGTCACGATTCTGTCGTTCACTCCCCGTGTCTGTCACTTTTTGTCACCCTTTTCCCTGGTCAGGCTTCCCTCTCACACAAGTCGGCACCGGCACGAGCTTTGCAGTCACTGCTGGTCACGATTCTGTCGTTTACTTCCCAAGTCTGTCACTTTCTGTCACCCTTTTCCCTGGCCAGGCTTCCCTCTCACACAAGTCGGCACCGGCACGAGCTTTGCAGTCACTACTGGTCACGATTCTGTCGTTCACATCCCGAGTCTGTCACTTTCTGTCACCCTTTTCCCTGGCCAGGCTTCCCTCTCACACAAGTCGGCACCGGCACGAGCTTTGCAGTCACTGCTGGTCACGATTCTGTCGTTTACTTCCCGAGTCTGTCACTTTTTGTCACCCTTTTCCCTGGTCAGGCTTCCCTCTCACACAAGTCGGCACCGGCACGAGCTTTGCAGTCACTGCTGGTCATGATTCTGTCGTTCACTTCCCAAGTCTGTCACTTTTTGTCACCCTTTTCCCTGGCCAGGCTTCCCTCTCACACAAGTCGGCACCGGCACCAGCTTTGCAGTCACTACTGGTCACGATTCTGTCGTTCACTCCCCGTGTCTGTCACTTTTTGTCACTCTTTTCCCTGGCCAGGCTTCCCTCTCACACAAGTCGGCACCGGCACAAGCTTTGCAGTGACTAGCGGTCACGACCTGGCTCAGGACTGGTCCGTGTTCCGGGGCATCCCCACTTTAGTGGTCCTCATGGCAGGGCGAAATTTGTCCCAGATAGCCAGCAAGCTGCTGGATCAGGATTGGTGTCCCGAGACTCCCGTGAGTACGATCCTTGACGAACCCCTTGTTCTAGTCAAGCATGTGTTATTCAGGCTCCCCTTGTTCTTCTTTTGCAGTTGTGCAGGCATGCAAAGGCAAGGTGGCTGTGCGCATTGTGTAGAATGGCTTGCAACATTTTCTATTCAAAAATGTGTTGCCGTACCTTACCATACTCTTCTGTACTCAATTTTTAGAAAGCAGCTTTGTTAAATCCCGCACTCTCCCACACACCAAAAATCAACATTTCTTGCCCTTACTGTTGTCATCCCGCAGGGCTTTTCAAAGCCTTATTCAACACCAGTAAATTCAAAATAATAGAGACACCACAAAAGGGAAAGGAAAGTCACCTGAGCTGTTTGCATGCTGTAGCCTGGCGCTATTTGTTCTCCTGCCCCACACCTTTTCTGCCCTCCCCCCCTCAGAAATCTGCTTCCGCATCTTCTAGCCACGATCACTGATGCTGGCCCTCTCCTTGCTCTCCTCACTATTGCTGCTGCTGCTGCTGCTGCTGCTGCTGCTGCTGCTGCTGCTGCTGCTGCTGCTGCTGCTGCTGCTGGGTGCCTTGCTTGTGCTTGCGCGTGCTGATGGTGCGGCTTGGGTGCGGGCAGCCTTGGTGCGTGACCTTGTTTGCCGCATTAGCTGCCCTACCTGCTCATCTACTGGGCTGCTCAATTCTGCTCTGCGTGCGCAAGCATTGCAGCTTAATCCTTCAAATCAAGATTATTCTTTGGCCTGCTATGAGGCCCCTCCATCGCTGCTTCCTGCGCCTGACGCTCAGCCCGTTCCACTTGCTGCCGCTGTTGCTGCTGTTGGGGCGGGAGGGGGGAGGGGGGGGAGGGGGGTTCCGGGAGGAGGCCGGAGGGCCTCTCGTCGCTTGTGACTTGCATGCAGCCCAAACAACTTTATTTGCACCAATTCCACACATCCCACATCCCCGCAGGGCCGCAGGGTCAAAGTAATATTTATTAATGCTTACCGTAATCACCCCACAGGGCAAAAAACCATATGTATGCGGAGTGTTAGGTACGGGTGGTAGGTACAGTAGCATGAGACCCTTGTATTTCTTTTGCAAGTGTGCAGGCATGCAAAAGCAAGGTGGCTGTGCACCTGTGTGTGTTGACTGGCTTCAACCGTTTTCCCTCTGCCAGCATTTCAACCTAACACGAGTAGCAACGACACACATTAAGAAGAAAGACAAAATTGCGCAGCCAGTGAAAGCCACTCCCCACATACATCAAGGAATGCCACAAACATACACACATATTGATTTTATATGCATTCCCCACACCTGCAGGTGTGCATTATTTGCTCTGCTGGCATTCCCGAGGAGCAGCGGATATGGAGGGCGTCCCTTTTGTCTGTGCAACACAGCCCTCCGCAAGTAAAGCTGTCACCCTGTATCGTCGTCTTTGGAAGTGTGGCCGGCTTAGACGGGGGGGTTTTGTAGCACATAGGGCTGATGCAGTCATGGCTGCTAAAGCAGGAAGTTACAGCATTGGTGTAACATACCGTGCGTACATACCATACGCATACCGTACGTACATACCATGCGTACATAACATAGATATTTCTCACATACCGTGCGAACATGTACTCATTCCGCACCCCTCAATAAAAGAGTGATTTTCACCCAATCCGCACCCCTCTCAATATATTTTTAGTGCTTGCCGCACCAAATCGCAGGCGCAAAATGCCCTCAGAACTGCAGCAAGAGACTAGAGGGGCACCAAGAGACTCAGAGGTGCACTACATAACACGATAACATTGTTTTTGTTCAAGAGCATTGAGAAATCAAAATCTGGTTCTGCTCGGCTCATATCCATTGTGTGTCAGCTGGCAACTGGTTTTGCCTTCTAGTCTTTCCTAACTCAAGCCCTCATCATCATCTTCCCCTGCTGCTGGCTTCCTTGCTCTCATCACTTCCCCCATCCTCACTTTCCTCTACCTTGCCCATCCTCTTGCTGTTGCTGCTCAAGTTGCTCGGCGGTTGGGGGGGCCTTGCAGAAGCTGGCCATCCCTGTCTGGACACTGCCCCACAGGGGCTCTCGGGGGCTCTTTTCCACTCATGACTTGAAAGAAACTAAATAAAAATTGAAGAAAATTGAAAATAATTATCTAAACCCAATCCGCAGTAATCCGCACCCCCTTGTCACGCCCCACTTTGCAGTGACAGTGATTTGCTACGTCACCCTCAAATATTTATATATTTCAGGGGGGTGAGTTGGCTGCACCCCCCAAAAACAATATTTGTGCGGCATGAAGTAATGTCCGCACGGCACCTCAAACCTGGCACACATCTGGCTCACTGTCTGTCTGCGAGCGCGGCTGGTCAGTGACGTCTGGCTGCCATCCTGGTTGAACGTCAGTAACGGCTGGCTGCCATCCTGGTTAAACGTCAGTAACGGCTGGCTGCCATCCTGGTTAAACGTCAGTAACGTCTGGCTGCCATCCTGGTTAAACGTCAGTTACGGCTGGCTGCCATCCCACGCCAGTCACGTCTGGTCAGTGACGTCTGGCTGCCTTCCTGATCGAATTTGAAACATTCCCCATTGCACTGCCACGCCCAGTCAGTGGCAGCAACAAATTGTGTGACAAGCAGTTAGATGGTTGACAGTTAAGAGTTTCTGTGCATGCCTTGTTCAATAAGCTGGATGTGCGAGTCTTATTGATAATCAATGTCTCCAGAGATTTCAATGCAGTCAAGTCTGCAACCCTCCTGATCCCCATTGATATTTTCCTTTCTTTAAGTGGGGGAATTTTACAGTATTTGCTACAAAGTGGTTTCTCCTTGATTAATGTAGGGAGTGGTTTTCACTCTGTCTGTGGGATTTTTCCTTTTTTGCAGCGGGCTCATCTTCGGAAATCTTTATTCTTGCATCGGCTGTGTACTTCCTGTTGTACCAGCAGTCATTCTTCATCTCTGCAGCGTCTATGTGACGGCCATCCTGTGACGGCTTAATTTAACAAGCAACGCACTTTTACAACTTTCTTTTGTGCGTGCAACCAGATATCAGCTATTCATTAACCCAACCCCATTTCAACTTGAGTGACGTTAATTCATTAAACTGAACTGCTCACAGGAATTTCTGCAAAGCACTAGCATGCTTAAAACGTTAAAAGCATGCCTTAAGCATTGTGCCAATGTTACCAGTCATATAAACTATAGAGGCGAAATGTTTCCTCAGCTCACAAACCCCACTGGTCTTGGCAAAGTAAAAAGCATGCACCTCGTTTTGAACATGTTCATATTCACAAGGACATTGGTCACGTACGCGAGAACCACCTTCAAGCCACGTTGCTGCCTCAACTTTCAAAAGGGTTTACATAGGGGGTAAGGTAAGGTAAGGTAAGGTTACATCGCTATATATGCCTCTGGGGGGCATCTGAGCGGATGCTTGGAAAAAGCCTGAAACCAAACCTAAAAGGCGCTAGAGAAAAATCAAGGGAAAAGGGCTAGGCACTCAGCCACAAAAGAGGCCAAACCATCTATATCTGGTTGGTTCATAAGAATTGTCCTCAAACGAGTTGGGCTATCTTCATGCATCTTGAGGAGGGAAACCAGCAGGTGGTGCTGTGTGCGGAAGCTAACAAGATGTTCATGCGGACAGCGGACAGTCCAGCAAAGTGTGTTCATCATCCTGAACAGAGTGCCAGTCACAAGGATGGCCTACAGCCCGAGACTCTGGCTGATGGCAATTGGCTGGTGAAACAAAATCAACCAGTGTCGAAAATTGAAACGAAATCTGACACTAACTTGAGGAGTCTGTATGAGTCTTGATTCAGGAATGCATTGACCTCAAAATCAGTGATACTGTGATGGCAACCCAAGAAAGGAATAAGCTCAGAGCTTGAATTAGCAAACGCACGCTGAGTTTTAAACATTCCTTCAAAAAGGTCTCTGTATCTCATGCGCAGCTCGCACACTTCAGCACACTTGCAAAAGAAAAGCACATGCTTCTCATCTTGAACTTCTCCACACTCACATT
>Ga0307948_1003907_pt1 | contig 10999 bp, 11 predicted proteins | sample OrgLakmetagen280_FD_201824 | JGI IMG/M metagenome (GOLD analysis project Ga0307948, IMG submission 201824) | Saline water microbial communities from Organic Lake, Antarctica - #280 | ecosystem: Environmental > Aquatic > Non-marine Saline and Alkaline > Saline | place: Antarctica: Organic Lake...
CGGCCTGCACCCGAGCGCGTGTGCCTCTGACTTTTGGACATGTCCACAGACCCCCCCCCCCTTTAACCCAAATTGCTCAAAAGGGGGGCCAATCAACTGGGCTTGAGCTGAAAATTCCGCTGATGTATTCAAATTTTTGTAGGAGTGGCCCAGTAAAGTTTTGGAGGGGGGTCCCAAAAAACTCTGGATTCCCCCCCCCTCCGATTGGACCCATATATATACCAATCAATAGCTCTTGACGCCAGGATTCCGAATATATAAAATTTAATCGATTTGACACGTGTCGTCCAAAAGTTATGCTTCCTACACCCTCCTGGTCCTGGTTACTTAGAAGTGGAAAATATGCAGGTTCGTTACACCAAACAGGAATGGTGGGTCTGATTTAGGGTCAAACCATACCCATCAAAGCAAAATAAAGGGGGGTTGAAAATTTGCCCCTAAAGGACTTAGTGCGTGGGCCTGTTTGCTGGGCAGAACGATGCATTTCTGGAAACCCTGGATACACGCTTTCTGGCCATCACCTGAGAAGTGCCAAAAGCCCTTCAGTATGGTAAGGCATGCCCTGTCAAGTTTTAGGGTCAGGAATGTGGGGTTGGGCCGTGGTGGGCAGCGACAGCTGAGATTCTCAAATGCCATATGATCTCAACTTTTGCAATAGACCCCTTCCAGGAACATAACAACCAACCTTTACAAACAACAATGAAGGAAAGTGAACTTTGTTTGTCACCTTGGTAAAAGCCTTTGCATTTTGTAGTTTCCCCGCCAAAAGGGGTCCCAAATCGGACCTTGACCCCAGACCCCCAGACCTTCTCCAAAATGTCCCCAATATTACTGCAAACACCCCTGGCAAGTTGATGGTGCCGGGGAGGAGCTTTTGGAGATCTACTATCTGGCAGGGATTTCCACCCATTTCCATCCTGCCCACCTCCCGCCACAAACTGAGTGCGCAGGGGTGCTTAGATATATCTAATTAAGGTCTCTACATACTTAAATGTACTTATTTGCTTTGGGCTATAACTCTCACAGGGATGGTTGGCCTGACTGTATCGCCGGTATATCACCGCGAACCGCAAAAATTTGCCCCCCTTGGGGAGTGTCGTGACTAATTTCACTACCCAGCATCCAAACGCCTCACAATTGTGTTTGCATTAGTGCAATGTACCAGGGTTTCTGAGCTTATAGTTTCCACTTTGTTAATGTAGTGGGTCACAATCATGATTGACCAAATACATTAACATATTTCTAGTCAAAACACCCCAAATATGCGTTTTTGCTTTAGAAACGCGATTCCCTCGTTATCCACCTTTCACCGCGTCCTTCTTTTCCTTTGTTTAAGTACACGGAGGCCTCGCTTACTTATTTAGGAAAGGGGCAAAAATATATTGTGTCGATAAATTGTCGTCCCCCTTGCATTGCTCGCATTGGGGTATACTAATTTGTTTTTTAAACCTCACATTAGGTACAAAAGTACAGAGTATATACACAGTTCTGGCCAACCCTACATGTAAGCATAATGCTGAACAGGAAGCTTTTGCCACAAGTTTGAGCCCGCAAAACAGAGAGGTTTGAGGAGGGATTACGTGAACGCGTGGTTTTCGGCACGGCTGTTCTCAGACACAATCATAGAATACTTTGCCTAAGCTACAATTTTCTAGCTGCAGAGCACATTATTGACAAGACTTATTTATCTCGGCCTGCACAAAGGAAAAATCAAAGCATTACTTTGAATTGCCAGATGCCGCACCTCTACAGAGTCCATCCAACTTAAAAACTAGAATCAACGAAGGGGCTGTCAAAGTGTGCTGGAGGACTGGGGGAAGTGGTTTTTCACTGTCTGCATAGCTTTCTCCTTTTGCTTCCTTTTGTCTTAACAATCACACATGGGCATTGCTGTAATGAAGTGGGTGACACAAGATCCCTGATGCAGAGGCAGAGGTCAAAGGTCGTCGACCTGCATATTTGACTTTGTCCTTGATCAGTGTACATACACTTCATTTTTACATATTTACTTTATTTTTACAATACATTGTCCTTGGTCCTCAGTTCACACTTGTCCTCGGTTTACACTGACACGAAGCGTGCATCATCATTTCAATTTTGTGTGGCAGCGGTGACACCCTTTTGAAGTGACATGCGTCCAGAAGGTGCCCTGCAAGATATCCGCCCTCATTCATTCTAAGTGTGAGCTCTTTTTTACCCGCACCTTTGTGTGGCACGACCTTATTAAGTTTCTGCAGATACAATAATTATTTTGCCTCAAATTCCAAACGAGACCCTGCGAAATTGCCCTTACCTGACAAACGTGTCCTCGCCTGGAATGTTTTCCCCACTGATGACTTGAACTTTGAGGGCGCCCTTTGGCACCGGAGGGATGCCATAATGCTCCATGATAGGGAAGCTTATGGAGCTCGGGTAAATCAGCATGTTGCCCAGCGCTTTCTGCAAGCAACGTGTTTGGGTAGCTTTGAGTGGAAGGCAAGAAAGGGAGGGGGAAGGGTGGGAGGTGGAAGTTTAATGTGTGGATGACGCCTGGTGATGCATATGGTTCAAGCAAGCGCACTGTTGTATACAAAAATAGGAACAAGTACAAGTAGGAGGGGGAAGAATAACAAAAACGGGAGGTGCAAAGTATGGTAGGGGGTAAGTAGGAAGAGTGTGGAATATGGGGGGATGAAGGAGCATGGGGACGTATTCTGCAGGTCACAGGGCGGAGTTTCAGAGGAGGCAAGTGAGGGAGCCTCGCTAGCGAAGCTAGAAATTGGCGAAGCCCATCACGTGCACAACGTGTGCGTGCAAAAGCATGCGTGTGTGTGAGTGTGTGTGTGTATGCGCGTGCGTGTGTGTGGGTGTGTGTATGTGTGTGTGTGTGCGTGTTTATGTGTGCGCTCGCGTGTGTCTGTTTGTTTGTGCGTGTGCATGTGTATGTGCGTGTGCGCACCTGAATCCATTCGCGTGCGCACGTTTTTGTTTGTACGTGTGTGCGTGTGCATGCGTGTGTGTGTGCGTGTGTGTACGTGTTTGTGCACGCATTTGTATGCACGCTTGTGTGTGTGCCTTGCTGCCCCACATATGCTGCAGTGGTGCGCATGATGCTATGCTGGAGCAGCCTTTGCTGAAGCAGGCGTGAGGATGTGCTGCTGTTCCTGTCTTTTGAAAGGGCAGGTGCGAGCATGGTGACAGCTGGCCACGATGTCGGAACTCTGCTTCAACACACAGTGCGCGGCAAGCACCTGCACCGTGCCTTATGCCCCGCGAACATTCAAGCCAACACAGACCATGTTCCTGAAAGGTCCCGTCCAAGCAAACTTCCGCGCGTTATGATCTGACTAAACTAGAATTTTATAGCCCATCAAATATTGTATGAATTGATTTTGCTTGCATGGTCAATCATGAAATTTGGAGTTGGAACACTCCCAGGCCCCCTGACGCAGCATCTGCAGCCGGGAAAGTGTGCTGATGGATACTGCACCAGCAGGAAGTGGTCCGGGGGTCTGAATGAGAATTCCTAGGCAGCTTCCTGGAGCTTCCAAACATAGGACTTGTCTCTATAATATTACACACCGCACCCCAGGGTCCCAGAATTCATTCGACACGAAACAAATTTTGGTTAGGAGCCTATGTCGAGTCTCAGCCTGGGAGGTGCCCTGGGGAGGAGGTCCGGCCCCCCCCAAATCTTTTTGCATTTTTTGCATAATAATATAAAGAATTTTTAATGTAAACGCGAAAAATTGCACATCACGATGTCACAGTCTTGTTCAGGGAAGTGTCAGACTTTCATTTCTTGACGCCCCAAAATGGGCAGTAATTTTGTACATTATTTTTAAATATTATCAAATATTATCCAGAATATATGGAAATTATTTTCAGCCATTCTGCTGTGCGTATGCCTGTCCACCATGGGGATTCTCCAAACAAACACTTCCTACAGCTCTTTTCAGTCCGGTCTCTTTACGATAATCCGTTATAAACAAACTCCAGAAAAAATTTCGGCTCAATCCGCGCAAGTTTCAGAAAGTGGTTTTCTAACCATGATGCACTAACTAGGGCCTATGTCGACGAGCCTCGCCCTCTGACGCTCGTGAGCGTCGCTGGCAAAATCATACACCCTAGTCACCCATGCTTAATCATCACACACCGCACCCCAAGGCCCCCCAACTTTTCTGGTGCGGTAGAAATTTTGGTTAGGAGCCAAGGGAGGCCTGTGTGAAGTTTGGTGGGAAGGAGACAACGCTAGGGGCTCACGTCCCCATGAGGGGGGCCTTGCCAAAAAGGCATGTCTTCCACTTATAATCAGCTTTAGGAAGGGTTGCTGGAACAGCTACGAGAAGCCAGAGCACAACTTGATATTGACAACGGAATTGTACAACCTTTTGTACACAACCCTTAATAAAGCTATGGCACATTTTAACCTCATGTTGAATGAGCTCTAGTTTGTACCAGGGTTGTTCAGTTCGGGGTTCGGTCAAAAGTTCGGGTTCGCGAACTTTCACGAACTATAACGAACCCTAAACATGCCGTTCGAGAGCTATTAAAAGTTCATCGAACTTTAAGCCCTTTTTTCGAATTTTGGGGTCCAAAATTGTAGACAAAAATGCAGGAAAAAGCCTTAGATGGCCGTCAAACGTTCAGATTTTTTGTGTACGGGTTAAATATAGTATATTTTATGTATTTATAACAATTCAAGCATGTTTTGGACGAGTATGACCTCAGAAACCAGCAAAATCCTCCATTTTCGAAATCGCACATCGAACTGCTCGAACAGTTCGAGGGTTCTAGAACTTTCACGAACTTTGCTCTTAAAAAATCGAACTGAACAACCCTGGTTTGTACCTTACCCGCAGACCCCACCTTGACACAAACATATGCACACACACACACACACACAAGCAAAAATACAAACACGCACATACATACGTAAGCACTCACCCACCTACCCCAAAACACAAACACAAACATTCACACCCACATTAACTCAGACAAAAGCACATGCACACACACGTGCACACACACATACTTACACATCATACAGATGCAAATGTGCTACCTGCAGTAGCCCACAATGTACCAAAAATTGGAATCAAGGGCACCCAGAACAATGTACCAAATGTTGGATTCAAGGGCACAGGGACGCACATGTGCATGAGGCTATGGTACCAACAGCGATGAATTGAACAAACAATGCTAGCAACAGATCAGAGACACGACAAACCAAACATTTCACCTGCCTGCATGACAAACCAAACATTTCACCTGCATAGCCCACTGCACGCCCGCCTTAGCAAAGGGAAAGGACAAAATGTCAAGACCCTTAAACAGCATCAGGTCCATGTCGACGAGTGGGTTCTGTGGGAGCATGTGTGTGTGTGCATGCGTGTGTGTAAATCACCTCACGTGCGTTGTATCCATGTACCTTATGCACATGTGCAAGTATGCATGACCGCAGCTCCTTCAAAATAGCAAACACATAGAACAAGCACTCCTGTTCCTTTCACGACCTCGTAGCCTGCGACAACAGCCAATAGCGCCATCAGTATCCAGACAAGGTAGACATTCAGATCAATTGTACTCAGACCTAGAGCCTTCAGCGCAAATATAATGTTAGATGCATACAGATGGCACACACAGCATAACCATTACCACGCATGAGCATAGTTGCAGTCAGGAGCAAGCACAGACCTTAAGGAGGCTGATGGTGACACCCCCCACACAGGGCACTGTCTCCACCAGAGGCTTGACCGTGATGCGTGTGTCCACCTGTGTAAACACTTGTTTTTGTGTGTATACATACATACACCCCCCACACAGGGCACTGTCTCCACCAGAGGCTTGACCGTGATGCGTGTCTCCACCTGTGTAAACACTTGTTTTTGTGTGTATACATACATACACCCCCCACGCAGGGCACTGTCTCCACCAGAGACTTGACCTTCATGCGTGTCTCCACCTGTGTAAACACTTGCTTTCGTGTGTATACATACATACATGCACCAGCGCCACCGATGTGTGTATGTGTCTGCATGCGTACGGTGTATTCCACCTATGTGTTTGTAAGTACGGGTGCCGAGCATGTATGTTTGAGATTTAATGTGTGCCACCGTAGTTCTAGACAATGGTCATAGCAACCCTTTGAGCTTGTGTGCATTGCAAGTCAGTTTTGTACGGTCCAGATTCAATTTAATGCACGGCAACAAGGCTCACACACAGCTTGTATTAGCTGCAACTCGAAAACTCTAGTTGCAAGGATACGTAAGCCTTGCTATGTTTTCTATTGACATGAGCAACAGAGCAGGGGCTTACAATTCAAATTCCGACTTCGACCTTGGCATCAACGCACAGCACTCACAGCTTGCCAAGTTCAGGCACAGATCGTGGCACACAAACAAGGCTCTGGGAAACAGAGATTGTGGGTATACTTAAATATAATGTGTATATTTGCCCAGTGCACCCCTTGATGATTGTAGTAGCTTGATTTCTGCATAAATGACATGAAGGAGGTCTCCTGCCCAAACATTACCTTGATCTGCAGGTTTGAAATCTCCAAAGGCACATACAAGCGCAGGAGGCCAAACTTCAGGAACACACCAACTTGGAGCTGCGTATGTGTTGTGCGCGCGTGTGTGTGTGTGTGTGTGTGTGTGTGTGTGTGTGTGTGTGTGTGTGTGTGTATGGTTGAGTTTAAGTATACCACTGCCTGTCCACATGTAGGTACCTGTGCATGTGTGCATGTGTGCATGCATGTGAGCCTTTTTGCGCATCTGCGTTGCCAAGCAATCCAATATAATTAGTTGAACATTATTAGCATATCATAATGTGAAACAAAAGGACTGGGTACACATGTTTGTTTGGGACCTTACCTTCCACCACAATTATTGGACAGAGGCTATCAGGGACGGGTAATACGAAATTCTCAGGGATGTTTGGTATGATGAACACAATATGAATACCGTAGGGACACTAAAGTCCTGCGACTCCTACTTATTGCAAGGTGCTAATTAGCATAATTTATTTGCAGATATTTGGGCTTTGACTTCATCAAGGTACTTATACGTGCCAATACAGTATGTTTTTCAGCATGCTGGAAATCTTGCATGAAGGTTGGTTATAGCACTAAGTTGTCAAACCACACCAATCCCTCGCCTTGCAATGGTGTGAATGCAAACGTGCAAAATATGGCTTGGTTACAATGTAAAAAATGAAAAATGAAAACCATCCCAAAACTTACCCTTTTCATTTGATGCTGGTGGATGCTGGTATATAACTAAAGAATAAGAGCCTGCACTCAACTTAGTCTGCCTACATATTTGAGGCAACCTCCAAATACTGCCCGCGCTGCCAGAGCTCAACAATAGTTTTGCATGCAAGAGCGTCTAACGACACACCCCTTTATCACAAAACACACAGACACATGAACCCCTACCTGGGCATCTGATCCCCACAGAATGGGCACCTCTACCACCACCTCGTCGTCACTTGTATCATAGCTCTTTATGCCACCCAGGCGTAAGGGAATGCTCCCAGCACTGAAATTCTGCAGATCAATTCCGTGTGCAAGTGTACACAATACATTAACGGATAGCAACCTGCAGGCAGGACGCTGGCGCTTAAGGTAAACGCCACCATAAAGAGGATGGATACGGGCTACCTTATTTACAATTGTGGGATGAGTTGCGCAATTCTGAGCAAAGTTTGAGCAAACACACAAGGGAGCCAAATTTGCATTGAAGCTGTTTAAAATCATGTGTGCGCCAGGTTCTAGTGACGAATAGTTCAGGCAAGCGTGGTGTACTTTAAGTAAAGTGCAGGGGTTTGTACATCACTGAATGTCTGAATGCAAGACGAATTTGAGCCGTAGCAACAAGGCAAGCATCGGGTTGTTAGGGCATAGAGACAGGCTGGAGTGCCTGCACATTGGCGGTAAATAATGCAGTGTTCATGCCGCAATACACTGTATTAGCACAGCACATGCGTTCAATACCCCCCCTATACACGCGCCGTGCTTGCAGTTCAGAGACAGCAGCAGGGCTGCACCTGGTGCTTGACCCAGTCATTGGCCTGATCAAACAGCTGCGCATCGGTCATGCTCTTCGTGCCGATCACGACATCCTCAACATAAGGAATCTGCATGAGGGAGTGCATTAGGTGGATGCGTAAAACAATTAATGCTGATGTGACGGCCATCAGGACGTGAGTGCGTATACAGTGTGTCTCTTGCTGAGTCCAGAAACAAGCACGTGAGTTTTAATCCTTGCAGTGTAGCTAAGTGAGGCCACTCTGTCACCCTCGCCATTTGTCTTAATTCCACTTTCTTATTTTCCCGTCCCGATGCCTCCCCTTACAAAGTCTTCTTTCCAAGCTAGCCCTTTGTGTTCCATTACACTGCAAACATGGTAAAGCCAACAGTCACAGGCCACCCTGCTCACTTCTTCCAGCATAGGCTTCAGCTGCGTCTTGGCAATGTCCAAGGCCATTCTTATTCCGGCGACAGTGATGCGAGGCCACAAGATGCACAGCACACGGTTGATCATGGATACCTAAAGAGAGGGGAGGCGGGCGTCAGCAGGCAATTTTGAATGCACAGCACACGCTTGGTTATGGATATCTAGAGAGAGTGGAGAGAACAGGGGCACGCGTCAGCAGACATATTACGTAAATAAGATGCACAACACACGCTTAATTGTGGATATCTAGAGAGAGTGGAGAGAACAGGGGCACGCGTCAGCAGACATATTACGTAAATAAGATGCACAACACACGCTTAATTGTGGATATTTAAAGAGAGAGGACAGAGAGAGGGCAAGCGTCAGTGGACAATATTGCGTACATAAGGTGCACAGCACACGCTTAATTATAGATATCTAGAGAGAGAGCGAGAGGAAAGAGAGGGGGCAGGAGTAAGCAGGCAATTTAGAGCGAGTACACAAGATGCACAGCACACGCTTGGTTATGGATATCTAGAGAGAGGACAAAGAGGAGGTAGGTGTCAGTAGGCAATTTGGAGTGAGTACACAAGATGTACACGCTTGATAACGGAAACCTAAAGAGTAAGGCCATATTGCTCATTTGTATATATTATGTAGAACTGCAAGCTGAGCCAGGGTTTGAGCAAGCCTTTGATGAAGGGGTTGAGGTGTGTGAATGTAAGCATAAACATAATGTGGAAGAGAAAACAAGAGGGGCTGATCATAGGTGGGGAGAGGAGATTGAGCACTTAGCAAACGGCCGAGAAACAGGGTGTCTAAAAGGACAGGGGGCAAAAGAGGATGATTGGAAGCGTGTGAACGACAGCTGAGCTGTCTTCACACCTCCAGGCACATCAAGCATTTCAGAGTACCATTTGCATACGCAGGTGAGAGGAATAGATAAGGAAGTGTGTGCACACGCAAGCAACAGGGTCAGCCTGACGTCCTACAAGTTTTCAACAGCTACCGAGCGCTTGGCTGTTGCGCCCTGCTTGTGTGTATGTACCCATCCCAGCCTTAAACTCTTTGTTGTCACCCTGTTTATGTGCCCCACCCCGTCCCATCCCCCCTTGTTATTTCAGCACAAATGTTCAGTCACGCCGCTCGTCACGCTCAGGCTTCCCCCCTCACCAGCCACCAAGCCCTCCTCTTCTCCCACTACCTACCCAACAAGGTCTGTGAGAGGTGGACACAAGCAACAGGACCACCGCCCACCACCCTCACATGCACCCTTCCTGCCACCAGGCTTCTCACCCTTTCACTGTCAGGCCAGTGTGTCCAGTTCTCTGTGTACTCCAGCAAGTTGCGCATCTCGTCGGAAACAACAGAGCCCTGAGAGGGAGCAACCACAGCGTGGTTGTTATCTGCGCTGACGTCCAGCATGTCCCGGTACTTGCGTGGGGACAGCATGAGGCTGAACAGGAAGGCACCGACCTGAGAGGGCAACGGCATGAAGTAAGAAGCTAATGTGTACGTGCGTGCTTACTTGTGTATTGTGTATGGGTGTGTCTATGTGTGCATGTCTGAGCTCTACCACATCCCTGTCCCTCAAGTCCCTGAAGCTCTTTTAGGGTGGAAAGGAGGAAAGTTTGGTTCCAAGGAACAGAGCAGCATGAGAGGGGCATGTCACATGTGCACATGTGCACTTCCAGTGACATTGGGAAGGGGGAATAAATGAAAAGGCATAAATGAAGCAAGGGTGACATGCAGTCACACATCTGCCTTTGCCCAAAGTATCGGCCCCATCACTCTGTCCAAAAACACGACAGGAGACAGAGGTGCTCGTGTGTAAATAGAGCAATTTTAACAGAAATGGCCAAAGTGACCTGTCCAGACGAAGTACTTACCACTAAGCCAACTATCATGCCCAGGCCCAGCCCAAAGCATATAGTCAGCCCCATGTGGATGAGCTGCACGTACGTTCATTATTTGATTGTGTGCTTATTAGTGTGCAAGTGAAAGACGAATATGTCTGACCATAAACACAATGTATGCGTGTACGTGCAGCACTTTTGAATGTGCACATCTCTGCTAATTGTACTTTGCGTGGAAGTTTGCATGTGTTTGTCAGTGCATACGTGAGAGGGCGCTTGCATAAGTGAGTGTGCTAGTGTATGAATGTGTGTGTATGTGAGTGTATGTGTGTGTATACGCACGTTTGCGCACCTGCATGCGTGCTGTGTGCGTGTGTGTGTGTGTGTGTGCGTGTGTGTGTGTGTGCGTGTGTGTGTGAATGTGTGTGTGTGATGTGTGTGTGTGTGTAAGTGTGTGTGTGTGTGTGTGTGTGTGTGTGGTTTTGTGTGTGTATGTATGTATGTGTGTGTGCGTGTGTGTGAGTATGTGTGTGTGTGTTTGTGTGTGTGTGTGTGTGTGTGTGTGTGTGTTTGTGTGTATGTGAGCGCGCTCGTGCGCGCATGTGTATATATATATGTGTGTTTTTGTGTGTGTGTGTGTGTGTGTGTGTGTGTGTGTGTGTGTGTGTGTGTGTGTGTGTGTGTGTGTGTGTGTGTGTGTGTGTGTGTGTGTTAAAGAAAAAAACA
>Ga0307948_1003908_pt1 | contig 10998 bp, 10 predicted proteins | sample OrgLakmetagen280_FD_201824 | JGI IMG/M metagenome (GOLD analysis project Ga0307948, IMG submission 201824) | Saline water microbial communities from Organic Lake, Antarctica - #280 | ecosystem: Environmental > Aquatic > Non-marine Saline and Alkaline > Saline | place: Antarctica: Organic Lake...
TACGGTATGGCTCATGGTACAGTATATGGCTCTTGGTACGGTATATGGCTCATGGTACGGTATATGGCTCTTGGTACGGTATATGGCTCTTGGTACGGTATGGCTCTTGGTACGGTATGGCTCATGGTTCGATCTGACCGATGCACGTGCTTCGGGCTGTGGCCAGTTCCCAGAACTCCTGCAAAGTACATAGGCTTGACCTCCTGCACCGTAACGCGCATGTGTAGGGTTAGCCAAAACCCTATACATACGGTGTATATACGGTATTTTTGGCAGGGAGATCACCAAATATACGGTCATATACGGAGTATATACACGGTCCTGGCCAACCCTACGCATGTGCGTTACGGTGCTGTGATACGGACCTGACATACCTTGATAAATAGTTGTGGACGGTTTGCCAGACCCCACTGATCAAATGTGTGTAATCCAGCGTACGAGATTCCTCGCACTGCAAATAAGGTTGGACGGTGCAATCATTCGGGTCTGGCCAGTGCACGCCATCATTCAAACTCTAGGGTGTGGTAGGTGTGTGCATACAAAGGTTTACAAAGGGGGGTAACCGGCAGCCGTGGGCTTTTTTTGCTGGTCTCAGTCAGCAACGAGTAAACGTGTATAGTAAAGCTAGGGATACTGGTGCACAGCCAGTGTAAAGTTAAGGATGAAAAGAAACTGGTCACAGCCAGTGCAAATCTGTCTCTAACATAGGTGAAAGCTAGAAGCGAAGTTCAAGCAGATATTAATGCGACTTAGTTGTGTGCATAGGTGTGTGTGCATAGGGTTGGTCGGAACCGTGTGCACTTTAGGATGGTAGGTGTGTGCATGAAGTTGGTCAGAACCGTGTGACCTTTAGGATGTGATAGGTGTGTGCATAGGGTTAGTCAGAACCGTGTGACCGTTAGGATGGTAGGTGCGTGCATAGGGTTGGTTAGGGCCATATATATAATATGTACGCCGTATACGACCGTATGTTGTGGTGGTTTTCCTGCCAAACTCCACGTATGTGCAGTATATGGTTTGGCCAACCCTATGTGTGCATTATCCCTGTGTGTGTAAACAATTACACATGCAGTGAAGCAGACACACAAACGCATGCACACACACATACACACACACAAGTAAACTGTGTGTACCCGGCACGTTGACCCACACGTTGTTCTCACAATGCACGCATACACACGCACACACGTGTGCACATCCACACAATTAGAAATGCATACACATACAAACATACATGCGCACGTACATGTACACAAACACTCCCATGTACAGAAAAAACACATATGCATATACACACTATTACACACACATACACATCCGCAGGTGTGGCTGTCCATTGCCAACCTAGTTGTGGAGCCAAAAAGCAGGGCCAAGTACAGGTTTGACGAATGGCGCAAAGACAGGCTGCTGACGCTCAAGCGCTTTATGAACGAGCTACTGTTCGACCAGATGCCGGTACGCTGAAGCATGAATATGTGTGTAAGCGTGTTATTAATTGTGCATAAGTGCGTGCTGTTGCTGACCCTCACGCGCTTTATGAACGAGCTACTGTTTGACCAGATGCCGGTACGCTGAAGTATGTTTTTTTTTGTAACATGTTGCTAATTGTGCATAAGTGTGTGCCGTGGCTGACCCTTACGCGCTTTATGAACGAGCTACTGTTCGACCAGATGCCGGTACGCTGAAGCATGAATATGTGGTGATATGTGTGTAAGCGTGTTACTAATTGTGCATAAGTGAGTGCTGTTGCTGACCCTAACGCGCTTTATGAACAAGCTACTGTTCGACCAGATGCCGGTACGTGGAAGTACGCGTGGAAGTACGAGCTTTGTACGCAAGCACGTACGTACCTGCGCATGAGTGCGTGCATGTTTGCTGATGCGCACGCGCTTCATGAATGAGCTGCTGTGCGACTAGATGCCAGTGTACGCGCATACACACACAAATACACTCACAAACTCACGCACACACTGCACGTGTGCAAACCAAACACGTTGCACTGATGTGTAAGTGTCTTAAACAAACAGTAGCTTTGCCTCAGACGTATTCACAGTTGTACACACACACATACACACACAAACACACACACACACACACATGCGTGTGCGTGCATGGACAAGCAAGCATGTATGCATGGTGTATGTATGTGTGTATAAGAGTGTGTGTATGTGTGTGTGTGTGTCCCAAAATATCTGACAGTCTCAAAAAAGGTCGACAGCAACCTCCAATAACTGATAACCACCTGATCCCTGCAAGTCCCTCCCCCACACACATTAACTTTTCAGGTGGGGTCCTGTGAGGCTCTCTGCACGTTCTAGGTGGTGCTGATCTGGACGTACGCGTTTCTTTCTCAAAAATGCTGCTTACATAGGGTTGGCCAAAACGGTACATATAGACGCCTTATATACGGTACATGTTAAACGCCTTATATTTGGTTTTCACCATAGGGGCTATCCGCTATATACGGCGTATATGTATACACCGATTCGGACCACCCTATGCTTGCTTGCTCCATGCCTCTCTTGTTGCTGCTTCGTGCACGCGCATAAAGGTGCGCAGAGTGTCTGCAGCGCGACATGCTGGACAAAATGGCTCTGTGTATTTGTAAATACAAGAACAAATGCATGCTAGCATACTGCGTCCGCGTTTGCATTCACGCGTGCAGGGTACACACACACAAACACACTAGAGTACTGCGTCCGTGTGTGCTGCTCAAAGCCTTGCAGCATGTCCTGAATGAAATGGGGGTGGTTGAATGCAAATTAATGCAGCGCACATGCGCACATGCATATCAGCGTACCGGGTCCTCTTTCGTGTGATGATCTCTATATTTTTGCACTATATATGTGTGCGTTATATGTGTGCATTATCTATTTACTTGTGTGTATTTGTGTACATTATCAAAGCGTACGCAGGTGCTCAAAAGACGTCCAGCGTTTCCTGGACAAAATGGCTCAGGGGTTGACAAGTATAAACATACAAACAAACGTACTGCGTTTGCATGTGCTTTTGTGTGTGTGTGTGTGTGCAGTTGCTCACAGATCACAGACCTATAATGTTTTTTGGGTGAAATGGCGCTGGGTGTGGGCAAGTACAAGTAAACATGCATGCTAACGTGCTACATCCACATGTGCGTTCGTGTGTGTACAGGTGCTTAAAGACCTCCAGCGTGTCTTGGATGAAATGGCGCTGGGTGTGGGTAGCGATGCGCACTCCGCACGCAACGCTGCTCTGATTCTTGAGGCAGTGCCTGTGGTGAGTTTGGCTGTTGTGTTTTGGTGTTGCATGTTGAGTCTAGGCTGCTGGTATGAGGTACGAGTGCTGCTGAGGCAGTTAGTGCGATGTCAGGGTCGCTGATGTCCTGATTGTGATGTAGTGAGGACAAGCTGCTCGTGCTGTGCATTCAGAGGCAGTGTCCGTGGTGAGTTAATGGCCGGTGTTCTCTTTCGGACTACTTGGTGATGCTAGGTTGCCGATACCCTTCATTCATATATAGTGCCTGTGGTGAGTGTATGGCCGATGCTCTTATTAGTGTTACATGTACTGTTAGTGCATACTAAACCCTGGTGAGTCGAAGGCCGCGCTTGCACTTCATTCAGAGGCACTGCCTGTGATAAATTTGGGCTGCTGCTGATCTGTGTTTGTAATCAGTCTGTCTGTGTTTGTAAGCAGTCTGTAAGCTGTTTGTAAGCAGTCTGTTTGTAAGCAGTCTGTAAGCCGTTTGTAAGCAGTCTGTTTGTAAGCACCACCTTGTAAGCACATTGTAAGCGCCACCTTGTAAGCACCACCTTGTAAGCAGTCTGTTTGTAAGCACTTTGTAAGCACCACCTTGTAATCACCACTTTGTAAGCACCACCTTGTAAGCACCACCTGTTTGTAAGCACCTCCTTGTAAGCACTTTGTAAGCACCACTTTGTAAGCACTTTGTAAGCACTTTGTAAGCACCACCTTGTAAGCACCACCTTGTAAGCACCACCTGTTTGTAAGCACCACCTTGTAAGCAATTTGTAAGCACCACTTTGTAAGCACTTTGTAAGCACCACCTGTTTGTAAGCAGTCTGTAAGCCGTTTGTAAGCAGTCTGTTTGTAAGCACCACCTTGTAAGCACTTTGTAAGCGCCACCTTGTAAGCACCACCTTGTAAGCAGTCTGTTTGTAAGCACTTTGTAAGCACCACCTTGTAAGCACCACCTTGTAAGCACTTTGTAAGCACCACCTTGTAAGCACCACCTGTTTGTAAGCACCACCTGTTTGTAAGCAGTCTGTAAACCGTTTGTAAGCACCACCTGTTTGTAAGCACCACTTTGTAAGCACTTTGTAAGTTGTAAGCACCACCTGTTTGTAAGCACCACCTTGTAAGCACTTTGTAAGCACCACCTTGTAAGCACCACCTTGTAAGCACCACCTGTTTGTAAGCAGTCTGTAAGCCGTTTGGGCTTCTGATGTTTTGAATGAGATGCGGTGTGACTTAACTGCCGCCACACTACATTCAGAATCAGTTCACAGTGCCGCCACACTACATTCAGTGCCGCCACACTACATTCAGAATCAGTTCACAGTGCCGCCACACTACATTCAGAATCAGTTCACAGTGCCGCCACACTACATTCAGAATCAGTTCACGGTGCCGCCACACTACATTCAGTGCCGCCACACCACATTCAGAATCAGTACCGCCACACTACATTCAGTGCCGCCACACTACATTCAAAATCAGTTCACAGTGCTGCCACACTCTCTCTGCGCCTACTCATCACTGCGGTGATTAACCACGCCTATTAATCACTGCGGCGATTGATCACTGCGCCTATTCTCTCTCTGCGCCTATTAACCACTGCGGTGACTAACCACGCCTATCAGTCACTGAGGTTTAAACCTTCTATGTAAAAACGCACCACGCCTATCAATCACTGCGGTTATTGATCGCTGCGCCTATTCCCTCTCTGCGCCTACTCCCTCTCTGCGCCTATTAACCACTGCGGTGATTAAACACGCCTATCAGTCACTGAGGTTTTAACCTTCTATGTACAAATGCACCACGCCTATCAATCACTGCGGTTATTGATCACTGCGCCTACTCCCTCTCTGCGCCTATTCATCACTGCGGCGATTAACCACGCCTATCAATCACTGCGGCGATTGATCGCTGCGCCTACTCCCTCTCTGCACCTATTAACCACTGCGGTGGCTAACCACGCCTATCAGTCACTGAGGTTTAAGCCTTCTATGTACAAATGCACCACGCCTATCAATCACTGCGGTTATTGATCGCTGCACCTATTCCCTCTCTGCGCCTATTCATCACTGCGGTGATTAACCACGCCTATTAATCACTGCGGCGATTGATCACTGCGCCTATTCTCTCTCTGCGCCTATTAACCACTGCGGTGACTAACCACGCCTATCAGTCACTGAGGGGATCCTTCTATGTACAAATGCACCACGCCTATCAATCACTGCGGTTTTTTATCGCTGCGCCTACTCCCTCTCTGCGCCTATTCTCTCTCTGCGCCTATTCATCACTGCGGTGATTAACCACGCCTATCAATCACTGCAGTAATTGATTTCTGCGCCTACTCCCTCTCTGCGCCTATTCAGCACTGCGGTGATTAACCACGCCTATCAGTCACTGAGGTTTTAACCTTCTATGTACAAATGCACCACGCCTATCAATCACTGCGGTTATTGATCGCTGCACCTACTCCCTCTCTGCGTTTATTCAACACTGGTGATTAACCACGTCTATCAGTCACTGAGGGCTGAGGGGATCCTTCTATGTAAAAATGCTTGTAGCTGCAAGACACGTTGCTTGCAATAAATGATTGGAGGGGGCTGGCTCTGTCACAGGCTCAGGCTCAGCCATTTCGGTGACGCATTACTTATTATGCCCCACTCCAAGTTGCTGTTGACTCCTTTCTGTTCACAATCATGACGCAGTTGCGAGACTCCTTGTTAGCTGTGGATGATTGGAGGGGGCTGGCTCTGTCACAGGCTCAGGCACAATTTAGCCCTGAGGAAATGAAGCGCACCGTCAAGTCCATGTACGCTAGTTTGGCACAGGTGGGGGTGGAGAGATGGTCTTGTCGTGTTTGCTTGTGTGTGTTTGTTTGCATTTGTTGGGTGTGTATTTGTGTATGCGTGTGTGCGTGTGTTTGTAGACGGCTCCCCTTAAAACTGCGGCATTGTTTAGGCCCAAGACAACGGCACACACCAACAATGCCACGTACGCATGCTTGGCACAGGAGATGGATGTATGTGTGTGTACATGTGTGAGTGTGTGTATGTGTTTGTGTGTGACATTCTCAAGTTTCCAAGGCCTTATTTACAGCTTGACGTACGTGGGTCTGTAGATCTATGCACAAACGTGCAGCTGTTTCTTTCTTTGGGCTGGTTGCGTTATGTGTAGGGTTGGCCAGAACCGTTTTAAGTGCACCGAATATGACCGTATGTATGGTGATTTTCCTGTTAAAAAATACCGTACGTACACCGTATGTATGTATGGTTCTAGCCATCCCTAGTTACGTGGCATGAAGCCTCTTTCTCCTGACAAGGCCTTCTATCTGTCAGGGCCACCTGATCTATCTGTCAGGGTAACCGGATCCATTTGTCAGGGCAACCTGGCAAGGCCTTCAATCTGTCAGGGCAACCTCATCTATCTGTCAGGGTAACCTGAGTTTCACTGTTCATTCTGGCTCATTGGCAGAGACGCATACATATAATCATAAATATTTTGCGCAGCATGATGGTTAAATGAATACCAGTCGTCGACCTTTGTCTTCGTAACTGTTACAGCCTTTTTAAGCCAGAACAACAACAAGCTTTGTTTTTTCCTCCATAAACTATCTTTTTATGAGCAGGCTAGCAGCCGCATTTTCTGACTGAAGGCCTTTTTTTGTAAACCTTGTTACATCCTTCATTCTTTTTATTACAAATTGCATGATACCAGTTGTACACACACATGCACACGCACATGTACATCTGCACACAATCACATCCATACGAATGTGCACACAACGTAGGCCTTTGACTTCATGGCTGACATGGATACGGTGGGGCATGCCCTCGGACAGAACCACTGCAGCAGTCAAGGAGACAAAGGACAAAGGGGTGATAGCAGCAGTGGCCCAGGGCCTGTGCGGCTGAGTAGCTGGCGCAAGGTGTGTGTGTGTGTGTGCGTGTGTGTACGCGTATATGTGTGTGTGCGCTTGAGTGCATGCATGCACGTATGTGTGCTGAGTGCTGCAGCAGGTGCGTGATGGGTAGGTGCACTCATGTCTGGAAGGGTTTGTGTATGTGTGTGTGTGCGTCTATGTATGTGTGTATGCTGTTGGTGGATGGCGTGATTTGCAGAGCTGAATGTGTATGTGTGTATTTGCCTATGTATGTATGTATGTGTGTGTGTTCTGTTGGTGGGTGGCGTGAAGTGCAGAGCTGAGTTTGTATGTGTGTATTTGCCTATGTATGTATATGTGTGTGCTGTTGGTGGGTGGCGTGAGGTGCAGAGCTGAACACACAGCTACGATGGGTAATAAATTTAAAAGGAAGAAGGCAAGAACTGTTCCCAGGCGCCGTTAAACTTTTGACGTAGGGTTGGCCAGAATTGTGTATATACACTGTATATGACCGTATATTTGGTGGTTTCCTGCCAAATTTTACCGTACATACTCCGTATTTTATGGTTCTGGCCAACCCTATCCTGATGGGAAGGAACGCGTGGGTGCAGAGGAAAAGGAGGTGAAGTAAGCAGGTGCGGTTCCATGCCATGTTGTTAAGAGCTCTATGCACGTAGGGCTCTATGCGCTATAAGGGGGCGGTTACACGCAAAACATTTCGTACTTTTTTGGTTCATCAAATTTTCACTTTGAATATAAAGGAACAAGTCAGCAGTTTTTCATTCAAGGACCGGAAATTCCACCCAGCGGTAACACGCAAAACGAACCAAAACATTCTCACATTATTTCTCCACATTTAACCTTTACTTTAGCGCCCAAAATGTCGTATGCCGTGATAAATCCCCTTTGAAAAAGGGGGGGTTCAAGATCTGCGAGTTGCATCCAGGGTGGCACCCCATAGATCCGAGGGGTGCCGCCCTGGTTCTTTCTGGGACCCGTGAGGGGGACCTACAAATTTCCAACGAAGGACGCGTCCCTCACGGGTTGGCCCCGTGAGGGACGCCAATTACGAGATTCTTGTTGCTTGGATGGCCATGATGCCACAGCTAATGCCTCAACACAAGTCTTTTGTAGACTTCTTTGATTGGGCCATGTCGACACTTCTCCTGGCTGTCACCTTGTTCTTAGAGGGGGGTAACCCGATTGCCCAACTCAGGGCTTGCCTTTTGCCCTGGTGCATGCTCGAGGGCATACAAGTAGGGTTGGCCAGAACCATACATTTATAGGTATATACAATGTATATACGGTATTTTTGGCAGGGAAATCACCATACATACGGTCATATACGGTGTGTATATACGGTTCTGGCCAACCCTACATATGAGGGGATTGGCAGGGAGCCAAGGGAGAATTTTAAAGTGTTCAGAGGTGAGAGGCACGCTTCCTGTTAGCAGCATCAAGCGCAAGCATCAAACGTGACATGTGGATGATTTTCTCCTCCTTCCCCCTCCTCAAAGGGGAGTCCATCCTATGGATTCTGGGAAAAGGGAACAGCAAGTGCTGGATGACTGGGCAAACACCGCCCCACTGGGAGGCTGTCCGATTCAGGCAGGCCTTTTGCATGAGCAAGCCAGCCTTCAGCAATTGCTGGAAAGGTCTTCATCAATCTCGCTAAGCGCCCTTCCACCACCCCATCCACATCCTCTCACCCTGTCCCTCCGCTTGCTCGCTCTCTCCACCCTGTCCCTCCGCTTGCTCGCTCTCTCCTCCCTGCCCCAGCCCTCTACAGGACACAAGTAGCCTCTGTGCATTGAGCACCACCTGCCTGCTCCTGCTTGTCTCCTCTCTGCTTGTCTCCTCTCTGCTTGTCTCCTCTCTGCCTGCTCCTGCTTGTCTCCTCTCTGCTTGCATGAGACTTGGCAGGAGCCTTGGGGTGGCCTTAGGAAGATATCACCACCTTGGCTACTACAACACGCAATTCATTGTGATTCATTTTAAGATGATTTGTATGTTTCAGGACACGTGGAAGCATGTGGGACCAGTTTCCAACTTTTTGGGGGCAGGTCTCGAACGAAACAAATACTGAAAACCGGTCCCACCCTGTTTATGGGATTTGACGGATTTTTTTTCATGAAGTGCTTAAAAGAGCATACGCACACACACACACACACACACACACACACACAAACACACACACACGCACACTCTCACACACACGGTTAAGGCGACCACTTGTTTGGATGCCACTTAGGCACCGGTACAGTTCTAGCCGATTTTCGCGTGTTATGTTGGTGGGTGTACGTTTCACAGTTCAGATCTGAAGCACATATAAGCATAAGCACACATGCATACCTGTATAATTACAAATACACACACACACAACAAATAACAGACACGTGCACTTGTACACAGACATCCACGCATACATACACACACAAGACAGAGGTAGAGACTGATGGCCTGATCGCTTGTGTACACATGCCAAGTGCATAAGGTTGGCCAGAAATATATACACACGGTATATATACGGTATGTTTGGCAGGAAAAATCACCAAATATACGGTCATATACGGTGCATATATACGGTGCATACAGTATTTTTGGGAGGGAAATCACCAAATATACGGTCATATACGGTGCATATATACGGTTCTGGCCGGCCCTCCCTACACATGGCAGGTGCACAACAGTGGTGTGATGGAGCCCTGGAGTGATTACGTGTTTGAGCTGGACCCCACAAAGCCTCCAGAGCCAGTGTCATTGGAGCACTTGCAGGGGCTCAGGTGTGTGTGTGTTGTGTGTGTGTGTGCGCTTCATGCTCGTGTGTGCATGTGTGTGTGCCTGTGTGTGTGTATATATGTTCGCGTGTGTGAATCTGAGTGTATCTGTCTTCTTTGTGGAGGCCTGACTGTGCGAGTTAAAAGGCTTGCCCTCTCACAAGCATGCACACACATAGACACAAAGCACGCACGCACACACAACATGCACACACACTACACGCACACACCCACACACGCACACATGACACACACACGCACACACGTGCACACACACAACACGCGCACACACACGCTCACACTCACAACACGCACACACACGCACACACAGATATCGCCTGTTGCCCATGGAGTTAGACGCCTCACGCCCTCTCCCCATATCAGGTGTGCAGGAATGTACCCACATATCAGATGTGCAAAAAAGTGCAGGAATGTACCCACATATCAGATGTGCAAAAAAGTGCAGGAATGTGCCCACATAACAGATGTACAAAAAACTGCAGAAATGTGCACATATCAGGTGTGCTGAAATGTGCCCATTTCAGAGATGTGCTCATATCAGGTGTGCAGAAGTGTGCACATTTCAGATGTGCAAAAAAGTTGGTGTGCAAAATGTACACATATCAGATAAGCAAGAAAGTGTAGAAATGTGCCCATGCAGAGGAGGTCATGCAACAGTGATGTTGTCACGCTGCAGTGCAGTGATGTTACGTTCATGCAGTGCAGTGATGTTGTCATGCAGTGCTGTGATGTTCTGTCATGCAGTACAGTGATGTTACGGTCATTGCAGTGCAGTGATGTTACGGTCATGCAGTGCAGTGATATTGTATCACCATGACCGTTTCATGCTTAGCCTCCTCACGCTTTCCGCGTATGGAGGGTGTGCTGGAATGCAGAAAGCAAAATGCGAAAGGCCCTGCTGATCAAGGCCAGCGTGCAGTGAAGGAAGGTGCTGAGCCTCTGCTCGAATTTGCCAGAGCGCCATCAAAATAGCTTGCAGGGAACATGATGTGTCACTGTGTGTGTCACTGTGTGTGTCACTGTGTGTGTCACTGTGTGTGTCACTGTGTGTGTGTCACTGTGTGAGTGTCACTGTGTGAGTGTCACTCT
>Ga0307948_1003909_pt1:0-5000 | contig 10998 bp, 6 predicted proteins | sample OrgLakmetagen280_FD_201824 | JGI IMG/M metagenome (GOLD analysis project Ga0307948, IMG submission 201824) | Saline water microbial communities from Organic Lake, Antarctica - #280 | ecosystem: Environmental > Aquatic > Non-marine Saline and Alkaline > Saline | place: Antarctica: Organic...
CACACACACACGCACGCACGCACGCACACACACACACACACACACACACACACACACACACACACACAAATACACACACACACACTATTAATGCTGGCGCTTGCAGGATGTAGCTGCGATCCAACAGGACATGCCCCGGCCCCTGGACTTCAACCGAGAGCTCACCACTGTTGGTGAGGGACAGCACTTGATTATTTTAAAGCATATATGTATATTGTCGAGATCTCACCACTATATACATATTTTCGAGATCTCACTACTATATATATTGTCGAGATCTCACCACTCTATATATTGTCGAGATCTCACCACTTTTGTTGAGGGGTGGCACTCGAGTATTTTAAAGCATATCTACATTGTCTAGGGCTCACCACTGTTGGTAAAGGGACACACTTCAATACTATTAAGCATGTGTGCATAGCCGAGAGCTTACCACTGTCGGTGAGGGGAAGCACTTGTAAGTTTTAGAGCATATGAACAAGAGCTCACCACTGTCGTCAAGGGGAAGCACTTTAACGCATGTGTACATAGCCGAGACCTCGCCACTGCTGGTAAGAGGAACCACTCAGTCGAAGAAATTGCATGTAGGTATTTGTGTCCAATACTCTGTCGTTTCATATATACTTATAAGATGCATTGGCAAAACAATGTAGGCATTTGTGTACAATACTCTGTCGTTTCATATACTTATAAGATGCGTTGGCATAATAATGTGTAGGCATTTGTGTCCAATACTCTGTCGTTTCATACACTGATAAGATGCATTGGCATAATAATGTAGGCAGACCACTTTCCACGTTACCAGGAAGCAGATTCACGGAGGCACTAGCGAACAGAGTGCTGCAGGGAGCAGGGATATTCCACTGCGAAAGTAATGAGAAGTTCAACTGTAGCGATGTGCGGTGGAGGAGCTTTACGGTACTCGGTACCAACGTGGCTCCTTTTCTTTAATTAATTTGGGGAGTGGCTTTCACTTCCTGCGCAGTTTTTTCTTTTTTTCTTTTCCTTTTCGATGTGCACGTTTACTGCTCGTGGTCAGGGCTCTGTTGTCAATTCTTACCCATGTAATTAAGGTGTAAAGAATTTCGATACATACATGTATGAGTTCTGATACATGCATGTATGGATTTTGATAAATGCATGTATGAATTTTGATACATGCATATATTGATTACTTTATTGTCCTCCCTGCACCTTTTTCTTCGTTAGCAGATTGTTCATATTGTCCGTGCATTTCACACACAGCAAATTTTGTTCACGATGGCAGATACGCATGTCAGGACATAACGATTAGTGTGCAATGCCCGATCCATGCATACGAAACAAATTGAGAAGAAGTAACCGTGCAGGCTTTAACCACCCTTCACATTATAAAGTTCACATTTCCAAGTTCACATTATTAAGGAACCGTACAGGCAATGAAAAGCCACCCTTCACATAGTTCAAGGAAAAGGAGCGACTCATCAGCAATCACACACAATATCTGTAAAAGCATTCATACACAACAGTGTGACTCATCAGCACTCATACACAATATCTGTAAAAGCATTCATGCACATTGTCTGTTAAACAATCGCTAACGTATTGGCACACTGTTGCAGGCATCTCAAATGTGTGTGTGGGCCTCATAGGAGCCGGGTACACTGGGTCCTACATCTTCTCCCAGACAGTGTTTACGATGCGTGCGGGCGTGCACAACCGCCTGTGCGGGTTCGTGGTTGCCATTATGGAGCTCATTGTGTTTGCCTTGCCATTCAGTGTGGTTGAGGTGAGCTGGTATAGCTTGCCACAGATGCCCATACCGTATGCTGCCTGTGCGGATGTGCTGTGGCCATCATGGATGCTTCGTGTCTGCTTTGCCATTCTGTGTGCTTGAGGTGCGCTGGTATAGCTTGCCACAGATTCCCATACCGTGTGCTGCCTGTGCGGATGTGTCGTAGCCATCATGAATGCTTTGTGTGTGTATATGTGTGTGCGTGTGTGTGTCTTGTCTGTTCAATGTGGTTGAGGTAGCGTAAGCTGATTGTCCATGCCGCATGCCGCCTGCGCAGATTTGCCAAGGCCATCTTGTACGCCTTTGTGCATTTTCCCTCTGATAGTAACTTTGGTGTGAGCAACTATGCACAGAGAGCAAGGCTCTCACACTTACGCAGATTACTTAGGCGTTACAGCATCAAGTTAACCCACGGTGCTCGTCCAAAATTAATATCCATAATTATAAACTATATATTACTTAAGCTTTACTGCAACAGATTAGACCACGGTGCTTGTCCATAATGGAGATATGTACTCATGTGTGCATCTCAAGTATGAATTAATATAGCATATGAATTAAATATAGCATCTCAAGTTTAAATAAATATGGCATATATCTCAAGTATGAATAAAATAAAGCATTTACACTCTGAATTAAATATAGCATCTCAAGTATGAATTAAATATAGCATATATCTCAAGTATGAAATAAATAAAGCATTTACACTCTAGGTCACTCAACTGTATTGTGCATCACACAACTACAGTTATACAACATAGAGTGTAAGGTATATCCATATTGCCTCACCTATTCTGAGTTTCACCTATTCTGAGCCTCACCTATTCTGAGTTTCACCTATTCTGTGCCTGACCTATTCTGAGCCTCACCTATTCTGAGCCTCACCTATTCTGAGCCTCACCTATTCTGAGCCTCACCTATTCTGAGCCTCACCTTTTCTGAGCCTCACCTATTCTGAGCCTCACCTATTCTGAGCCTCACCTTTTCTGAGCCTCACCTATTCTGAGCCTCACCTATTCTGAGCCTCACATTTTCTGAGCCTCACCTATTCGGAGCCTCACCTATTCGGAGCCTCACCTATTCTCAGCCTCACATATTCTGTGCCTCACCTATTTTGTGCCTCACCTATTCTCAGCCTCACCTATTCCGTGCCTCCCCTATTCGGAGCCTCACCTATTCTCAGCCTCACCTATTCTGAGCCTCACCTATTCGGAGCCTCACCTATTCGAAGCCTCACCTATTCTCAGCCTCACCTATCCTGAGCCTCACCTATCCTGAGCCTCCCCTATTTTGAGCCTCACCTATTCTGTGCCTCACCTATTCTCAGCCTCACCTATTCTGAGCCTCACCTATTCGAAGCCTCACCTATTCTGAGCCTCACCTATTCTGAACCTCACCTATTCTGAGCCTCACCTATTCAGAGCCTCACCTTTTCTTATTCTCACCTAATCTGAGCCTCACCTATTCTGTGCAGAGTTGTGCACTTTACGGTTGACGCCGTCAACCGTCATTTGACGGTCAGGCGTGGTTTACGGTTTTGACCGTCAGAAACTATTCCTCAGGCGTAATTTACGGTGATTTTAATTTTTGACGTCTGACGGTCGGCTTTACAGTTATTTACGGTGGGAAACCGTCAGGAATTAGTTATTTACGATTGGAAACCGTCAGCAGCTGGCCAGGCCAGGCCAGGCTCGACTGACTCAGGGCCACAGGGCCACACGAGCCCTCTTGGCCTGATTACCGGAGGACATTTTATAATTATATCGCAAATCGCAAATGTTGTTTGTGGGGAAATCGGAACTTGAGTTGGCACTCTGAGCCACTTAGTACCTGACGCCGCACCGTTACTTACGATTTCCCACCGTCAGTATGAATTTCACCGTAAATTACGGTTATGTGACGTAGACGTCATTTAAGCACCGTAATTGACGGTGCCATTTCTGATTGACGCCGTATGTGCACAACACTGATTCTGTGCCTCACCTATTCTGAGCCTCACCTATTCTGTGCCTCACCTATTCTGACCCTCACCTATTGGTCTCTTGTTAGGGACTGAATCTGCTGTGACTGGCTGAGTGCTAATCTCACACCATACTGTGACTGGCTGAGTCCTAATCTCACACCAAGTCTCACACAGTACGCAGACCACAGTCCTGTCCAATCACACAGTATTGTCCAATCCAATCGAGTCCAATCCAATCCAATCCAATCCATTTAATCCAATCCAATCCAATCCAATCCAATCCAATCACACAGTACTGTCCATCACGCTGACCACAGTACTGTCCAATCCATTTAATCCAATCCAATCCAATCCAATCCAATCCAATCCAATCCAATCCAATCCAATCCAATCACACAGTACTGTCCATCACGCTGACCACATTACTGTCCAATCACACAGTACTGTCCAATCCAATCCAATCCAATCCAATCCATTTAATCCAATCCAATCCAATCCAATCCAATCCAATCACACAGTACTGTCCATCACGCTGACCACAGTACTGTCCAATCACACAGTACTGTCCAATCCAATCGAGTCCAATCCAATCCAATCCAATCCATCCAATCCAATCCAATCCAATCCAATCCAGTCCAATCCAATCCAATCCAATCCAATCCAATCCAATCACACAGTACTGTCCATCACGCTGACCACATTACTGTCCAATCACACAGTACTGTCCAATCCAATCGAGTCCAATCCAATCCAATCCAATCCAATCCAATCCAATCCATTCCAACCCAATCACACAGTACTGTCCATCACGCTGACCACATTACTGTCCAATCACACAGTACTGTCCAATCCAATCGAGTCCAATCCAATCCAATCCAATCCATTTAATCCAATCCAATCCAATCCAATCCAATCCAATCCAATTCAATCACACAGTACTGTCCATCACACTGACCACAGTACTGTCCAATCACACAGTACTGTCCAATCCAATCGAGTCCAATCCAATCCAATCCAATCCGATCCAATCCAATCCGATCCGATCCGATCCAATCCAATTACACAATACTGTTCATCACACTGACCACAGTACTGTCCAATCACACAGTACTGTTCAATCCAATCGAGTCCAATCCAATCCAATCCAATCCGATCCGATCCAATCACACAATACTGCCCAGACACTGACCACAGTACTGTCCAATCACACAGTACTGTCCAATCCAATCGAGTCCAATCCAATCCAATCCAATCCAATCCAAT
>Ga0307948_1003909_pt1:7500-10998 | contig 10998 bp, 6 predicted proteins | sample OrgLakmetagen280_FD_201824 | JGI IMG/M metagenome (GOLD analysis project Ga0307948, IMG submission 201824) | Saline water microbial communities from Organic Lake, Antarctica - #280 | ecosystem: Environmental > Aquatic > Non-marine Saline and Alkaline > Saline | place: Antarctica...
CCTCTGCGTTTGATCATTTCAAATGTGTTCCAGCAACATCTTTGGCATATCAAGCTCTGATTGTCATCCACTGATTTTAGGTAGCCACCAAGCTTTTGCGGGACGTGAGTGAGCTAGAGTCAGCAGCAGATCAGGCACTGGCGCAGCACCAGGTGTGTTTGGATCTGTGAGTGTGTGTGTGTGTGTGTGTTTGTGTGCGTGTGTGAGAAAGAGTTTGTGTATGTGGTTTTAATTGCATAATTCATATTATGTACTAAAAACAGGTTTTTTTTATATGCTGCACTGGATATGCTCGTGAGTGCGCTTATGTATGGGTCGACTCCTCCTGCCCTCCTTTGATCACGATAAAGGAGCTTTGCAATTGGTACAAACTCAAACCTTTGATCAAGATACAAAACCTTTGCAATTGGAACAAATTCAAACATTTGATCACTATGAAGGAGCTTTGCATTTGGAATTAATGACCTTTTTCTCTCTCTATTTTAATTTCGCCTGGGGCTGTTTCTTTATTCTCTCCTCGGCTTTTCTCTGTTCTCTTCTGCTCTGATCTGCTCTGCTCTGCTCTGCCCTGCTCTGCTCTGCTCTGCTCTGATCTGCTCTGATCTGATCTGATCTGATCTGATCTGCACTGTTCTGCTCTGCTCTGCTCTGCTCTGCTCTGCTCTGCTCTGCTCTGCTCTGCTCTGCTCTGCTCTGCTCTGCTCTGCTCTGCTCTGCTCTGCTCTGCACTGCATGTTTCAAGTTCGTTTTTGTACATTCTCTTTTTGGCTTGCCGTACGTGAAGTCCCACGTTTCAATTTCATTCTCGCTCGTTTCTTCTCAGCCTGCATGTTTGCAACTTGCACGATGTGTGTGTATTAACATGCAGACAGAGTTTGCCTAGGCAGAGGAACCTAGGCTGAAGAACCTGCATTAAGTTTAAACCCTGCACGCAGGACGCTGTTGTTGACGACCTGCAGACTGCTAGCACTTTTTCACGCAAAGCGAGGGAGTAACCTGCATGCTTTACTTTCTGCGCACAGGACGCTGTTGTTGACGACCTGCAGAATGGTATCACTTTTTCACGCAAAGCGAGGGAGTAACCTGCATGCTTTACTTTCTGCGCACAGGACGCTGTTGTTGACGACCTGCAGACTGGTATCACTTTTTCACGCAAAGCGAGGGAGTAACCTGCATGCTTTACTTTCTGCGCACAGGACGCTGTTGTTGACAACCTGCTGTAATGTTCCAGGCGTTGCATAAATCATAATATCTAATATTGTGTAAATTACCAGCCACACTAGTGGTTTTCACAAATGTGAGAAAAGGGAACTTTCCCCGGGCAAAGTGGAGGAGCAGGCAGTATTAATATAATAAGAAATATTGCATAAAGCTCGGTGACTTTGACGGTGTGGCTCGAGTGCGGAGAGCCTACTTTCTCACACAACACATCCAGGTGAGCGTGCCACGACACACTCCCTGCTTTACAACCGTGACAGTTACAGCCACTCATCGAGGCCCACTGGCCCCAACTTCAACATACCTCTGAACCCACTGTCCAAACCCCTGCTCTGAAATTCACTCATTCCTTACTCGCGCAGTTGGTTAGGCGTGCTGGAGCCGATAACCTGTTGAACTTAAAGGGCGTATAATTTACAGAGACCGAATAAAGAAAACCAACAGATAAAGTAACCTGAAAAGTAACCATAAAGTAAGCCAGCTAGCCTGCCCTCTAGCATGTGCTTACTTGAGAAGCCAAGGCACATGATCACGTTTACTAATCCTGGATTATCTGCGTGGCTTTCTAAGGAAGGAGGAAGCATTACCAAGCACTAAGCCATTAATTGAATACACCCTTACTAGCTTGGATTACTGCTGCTTACCTGCCGTCCTGGCTCCTTTGGCTTACCTAATCAACTTGTTCAGTAATAAGCCAAAAACCTGATTTTCTGGTAAGCACTCAAGAAGCCTAATTGGCCAAACCAATAAAGCTTTCTAATATTCCGACGTTATGTTCGATGTTCAATCGCCCCATTTGTATAATTTTTGTTGCGGATCCGGTTGTATGTAAGCTTATCTTATTCATAAGTACTGTGGTGAGTAACTCCGAGGCTGTGGTGTGGGTTCCTTGTGTGGTTGCTTTAAGTGGTGCCTGTTGCTCCTAGCAGAACGGTGTAGAGGGTTTTGCGGCATCCAAGTAAGCAAGGCATTAGCAGCTTGTGTTGTTCTTGTGCCTTTTCTGCTTGTTGAGTAGGGAAGTTTATACAGTACCCAATTTCAATCAGACGTATATCGCGTTGTTTTGTTGTATGTTTCTTGGTTTCATAGCTAGGGGTATGGATTGGCAGCGCCGTCTGCTAGGTTATCATGGGAAGCTTATAGGCAGATCTAGTTTGCATTGGGACGTGCTTTTTGGGTTTCGTTTGGGGCATGGTTGCTGGGTCGGAGTAACTATGATCGCATCTGGCTTGCTATATTTCCGCCACTGTTGTGCATTGTAATTGGAAGGTAAGAGCCAGGTTGGAATCGTTCCTACTCGTGTCTCTTCAGAAGGGCGTATCATAATGTTGCATTGACCCCCTACGTTGGCTTGTGTTAGGCAGGCACCTGTGCACCTTGATGGTTCGCTTTCAGAATCATTGGTCCAGCCGCGTTATGACTATTTATTGTCATTTTTATTTACTATGGGATGACCGCAGCCCGACAGCGTGTGGTAGGTGCCGTCAAGATTTTGGCAGAAAGGGCAGATTGATGGGCCTCCTATATGGATGCACTGGCTGAGCAGCACGGTTTTGGTTGTATAACAAATTGTACACTTTCCAGTACTATTATCAACAGCTCCAGCCAAAACCTAACCCGTAAGGTAAAAGATTGGCAGGATTGGACCTACACTGATGGCAGCCTCCAAAAGAATGAAGTAGGGCAAGACACGGGATCAGGCATATACCACCCTCACTTAAATGTTTCCCACTTTGTAAACCCAAAAAGCATGGGTATAACCAACACCATCTCACGGGCATAGCTAGCAGCTATAGCAGCTGCAGTCATACACGGCTACTCACATTTAGCCACTGACAGCCTTGCATCACTGCACCAAATTAAAAAGGAGCTCTCACACCCGGATCTCCATCGCCACCACATCCAAGGAGATGTCCTTCAATCCATTGCTAAAGCAATCTGCCAATCACCATCGCCCATCCACGCACTGCTTCTTCAAAGTAAAGCCCCATGCCGGTATTATTGATAATGAACATGCTGACGCCCTTGCTAAAAAGTCAGCCACCACCTACTCCGGCATCGCTGACACCTCCATCAAAACAGCAGGCCCTGAGGAAAATCTCTTCTACAACATCCGCTGGCTTGCAAAAGAAGACATAGAAAACCAAACACAAACCCATATTTATACCCGTACAACAAACATGGCCCATTCTCCTCCCCCAAAGCTTTGGTACCTACCAAACCACCGTGACGCCCTTCAAGCACACGTGCATTTTCTTCATAAACTGGGAAATGCCAAAA
>Ga0307948_1003913_pt1 | contig 10993 bp, 10 predicted proteins | sample OrgLakmetagen280_FD_201824 | JGI IMG/M metagenome (GOLD analysis project Ga0307948, IMG submission 201824) | Saline water microbial communities from Organic Lake, Antarctica - #280 | ecosystem: Environmental > Aquatic > Non-marine Saline and Alkaline > Saline | place: Antarctica: Organic Lake...
GCTCGCATGGGAGAAATTGCCGACGCTAGCGCTCAGAGGGAGGAGCATGCAGGAATAGAGAGGCACCTGCACAGGACTACAGCAAGCACATCAACAGCAGCATCTACAGTCATTGGACACCTGCGGCAAGAGGGCAGTGACCAAGGTTTGTGTGGATGCAGCTGTTGCACAATTCATCTACGCTACAGGCACCACCTTCTGGGTTGTGGTAGCAATAAGCAAGTGATCATGTTACGTTCTGAGGGGCTGGGAGTTCCTCTGGAGGGCTTGGAAGTGCCTCTGGGGGGCTCTAGCGGGCCTGGGAGTGCTTCTGGGGGGTTCTGGGGGGCTTGTGGCTGCAAAATTCGTCAAGTGCCCAAAATCGTATTGTACGGAGCAATTTGAAAAATACGGTTAAATACGTGATTAATACGATACGACGTATAATACGCCTACGCCGTATGACCCATCCCTGCTGGATCCTTTTTTTCTGGGCACTCAAAGGGACAGGGTCAAGTATTTATAGGGTTGGCCAGAGCCGTATATACACTCCGTATATGACTGTATGTATGGTGATTTCTCTGCGAAAAATACCATATATAAAGGTCCTAGCAGGTCCTAGGTTGAGTTCTAGGTCAAAACACCCCAAGAAAAAAGCGTGCATTAAAAAATGCGATGTCCATGGTTTTTCCGTTATACCTCGTATTCCTTATTGTTTTTGCTTTGGTTTATGTACGTGATGGCCTTGCTTGCTTGATCAGGACAGGGGCAAAAAGGCCTCGCGTTGCTCGCATTGGGCCTCGCATCGTTACGATACTGTACGGTATTTATTCTGTAAACTGAAATTTCAATGTAACTTATGGGAACTGATCACAGGCAGTAGAAATTTCAAATCACCTGGCAACTTGCAAGCTGCAACATCTGACCTGTCCAAGCACCATCTTTTGTTTGCAGCGCCAACATGATCCTGAAGCCCACCTTCCACCTCACAATCAAGGTTGAGGAAATCAGCCAGTAAGAGCCCCAACAGGGGAAGAGTGGCAAGCTTTCCTCAAATTTTCAGTTTTCTTTTTTACGTGTAGATGATGGTTGTTCCCTTGTAGCTTGTGGTGTTAGGTATGGAATCTGGTTGGATGTGCTTTTAAGTATGAGAGAGGTGAACTTAATTTGTTTCTTGTTCGAAGGTTGCAATGCTTACTAGCATCCACACATGTGAGCAAATTGGCATCGTAGTATCATGATGTTACTTGTATTCCTCATTTTAACTCACGGGAAGTGGGGGCAGAGCTGCACTCCAACCTCTACTGTTACAATGGTTACAATGGTTACAATGGGGGATGACCTTCAGCCAGGTAGTTTGGCTGATCGGCTGCTGACTGGTCTCGGCCAGCCACAAATAAATACATAAGCTCAAAGAAATAGAAAAAGTATATTGCTCTGCTGAGAAAGGAAATCATAAACAAGTTGGTTGTTGACCTGTTGCAGCAAAAAGGGTTGGGCTGCTGAAAAGTCCTCAAAAAAAGGTGAAAACAGAAAGGAAAAGTGTTTCCTCAGCTCACAAACTCGATGGTCTTGGCAAATTAAAAGATCATGCACCTCGTTCTGAACATGTTCATCTTCACCAGGACATTGGTCACATACGCAAGAACCATCTTCATGCCACGCTGCTGCCTCAACTTTCAAAGTATGCGCACGCAAGCGGAATCTACATATATTGCGCATAACATGTTTGGACAGATCAAGATGGAAATACCGTGGTACATTAATCGGCATACGCTCATTTCTAGAAAAAGGGATGGCAAACCAAGAATGATAGGTGGCCAGTTTGTTGTTGTGTGTGTTGGGGTCCACCAGCTCAGCGTCTCTCCAAACACCTTTCATCCTATGCTTCAAATCTGCAGTAAACTCTTGCATGGGAATAGCATGCCCAGTTTGAACAGCTCATACATACAACTCACACCCACGCAGTCCCTGAAAAGCGCTCAGCAATTGAGCTGTCCAGCAGGCACTTATTAGACTAAATGTCGGCTGTCTCATCTGATTAAAAAACGAGAGGGGGCACGAGAGGCTGGTTTAAATAAAGAAAACAGGCGTCACTCCCCGGAGACTGCCATCAGACTAACTTTTAAGCACCCGTCTGCGTCCTGTTCAACTTTCTGCAGCCGCACATCGTTGTACCTGCAAGGCATAGAGGAGAGGAAGGGGTTTAAACAATAAGGCCTTCATTACTCACTGGCTGTGCAGTTGTCAAAAATCAAGTTTTCATTTCATCTAGTTAAAAATTTCCTATCTAGGTAAGCAAGTTCTTTAGTAGCCACTCTAAAACCTGGAAGCAATTTGGGTTGAAACCACCCTATCGAGTTTTACAATCGCGCAGTGATTAGGTGGCTTCCCCTCCTCAACACATGTGTAACTTCCTTTTTTCACCCCCCCCTCAACAAGCTGGAAACACAACAGGTGCTACTGCTCCTTCTCATCATATGGCATCTGTAAAAAGCAACCAGCTAAAATACTGCGCATTAAAATCACCTTGCCAGGAGCTTTTGTAGACCTGTGCAGAAATGGTTAGCCCGATTGGCGCTTTTTTTGTACCGAACCATTCTTGCCTCTGCCCCTGTGCGTATTGTCAACATCACGTGCCAAACATTCCAGCATGTGTGTGATCAATCAATTGCGTGCGTTTTTGCACAGTACTGGTATTATTAGAAATCCTACAGATGCATCCTGTTCTGCACGTGATACATATATCCACGTGACAGGTATACGCAAACGAGCGTATATGCATGTAATTATGCGTGAATGTCTTCGTGTACGGTTTTAACATGCTTATGCTTGTGCCCCCACAAATTGTTTGCCAGGGTACCTGCCTAGTTCGTTTTTCTACTTGTGCCCTCCCCAGCAACTGACAAAGAAAAAAAGGGAAGCCACCCACCGCTCGCCAGAAGGTGTTGGTTCATGAAGACGTGTGCGCGGATGGGTACAGGAAAATCTGCATCGGCATCGGCATTGGCAGGCAATTGTTGTACACTTTGAATTGTGATACTACGCTGAACAGCAATGCATACAGCTTTAAATGGTATGTCGTATCCACACTCTCCTGCGCATTATATGCATTGCGCAGGAAACTCTGCATCAAAAACGCATCGGCATCGGCAATTGTAGTTAACTTCAAAATATAAAACAGATTGCTGCTTTAAATGGTGAGTAGTATCCACGCTCTCTCGAGCATTTCATGCATTGCAGGAAACTCTGCATCGGCACATAATTGTAATACACTTCGAAATGCAATGCTGCTTTGAATGGTATGTAGTATCCACGCTCTCCTGATTATTTCATGCATTGAGTGAGGAAGACGACAAAACTACTCTGCAACATTGCCTCCTCGTTACGTGCTGTGATGAGCAAAAAAAGCACACATGTTTGTTTTTGAAGAAGTGACAAGCAGGCAATTTGTCCATTGTCTCATCGTCACGTCACATCTCAGTACAATGCCATTCTGTCGTCGTTGTACAAGATTAGTTTTGTTCACTGTTCACAGAAGGGCATCATTGGACACTGCCATGCTTGCACATCGTTAGGCCGAGCACCCACCGGCGCCATTGTAGTGATCTTGGATGATGTGGAGGGGCACGTGGATCCGACCGTCATACAGCTTGGGCCCAGCTACCGGTGTAGGTGCAGGGGCTGCAGGTGCAGTCAATCACAAGTTACGGCGCCGTCAATAACAAACAGGCGTGGCAAAGGGTGGTGCTGATCAGTATCGGAACAAGCTCAGCGTTCACTGGAATGCAAGAAGAAGGGTCGTAATAAGAAAGAGTGCAAGCAGGAAAAAGTGTGGTTATGGGAGCGGAGTGAAGCAGTGAGCTTAAGCGCAAACAGGCTAGTAATTTGGGGGTCTCACAGCATCAGGGTCACGTGTGTGTGTGTATGTGTGTGTGTGTGTGCCTATGCGGGTTGTGCGTGCCTGGGAGTGTGTGTTTGTGTATGTGCCTGGGTGTTGCAAGAATTTGATACGATGGGCCGGCATGAGGGCAACCACCTGAACAACCAGTATAAAGCGGATTTCATTGTGGCAAGTGCACAGTGACACCTCACGCATAATACATTCTTGCTCACCCCACACATACACACATGCACAACCACCTGCGGGTGGGGCAGGCATTGGGAGGCCAAGGGGTCCAAGCACGCCCCTCTCTGGGGGAAACACACACACACACACGCACACACGCACACACGCACGCACGCACGCACGCACACACACACACATACACACACACAACCACAACCACCTGCAGGTGGAGCAGGCATTGGGAGGCCAAGGAGTCCAAGCACGCCCCTCTCTGGGGGGACCACAAAGCTCCCATTGCTGCTGGGAAGAGCAGCTGCACTGCCTGCTGGGTGGCTTATACTGCCTTGGAGGCCTACGCTGGAACAGAAGACACTAGGGTTGTCAGCAGCATTAGGGAGCCCAGTTACACCCACAAAGCAGCTGCTACTACTACTGCTGACATGTGTGGGAAGAAGGGGAGGTGGGAGGGGGCTCGTGCTGCTTTCGGATCCTGGAATGGCGAATGGAAGCGCAGCAGCGTCTGTAGCTGGGGGAATGTACTGTTGCTGCTGTATATGCTGTGGTAGGCAAGTAAAAGGCAGGAGGTGCTGCTGCTGCTGCTGCTGCTGCTGCGGCTGCTGCTGCTGTTGCCGTACTTGCAGGAGAGGAGGAGGTATAGACAGAAGCTCCTGCTGTAGCATCTGCTGCTGCTGCTGCTGTCCTTGCAGGAGAGGAGGAGGTATAGACAGAGACTGCTGCTGCGTCTGCTGCTGCTGTTGCTGTGCTTGCAGGAGAGGAGGAGGCATAGACAGAGACTGCTGCTGCTGCTGCGTCTGTTGCTGCTGGTCAACCCCAGCAAGCAATGCTGTCGTGACGGCAATGGCCTCGGCATCCACAGCGCTGCAAACAAATACGGCGCACATGAGTGTGTTAGTATGGATGTTGCAGCACTAAACAGCACAGTAAACAAAAGGGAACAGCAGTGCTGCAGAAAAAAATGAAATATGGTAATGAAATTAAAGACATATGCAGTAAAATTTATGCTGTATATAGGGAGGGTAACAAGATCAGATGAGGGATTCCACATGTAAATTTTGGGGTAAATCCCTCAGGCGCCCCCACCCCCCCCCAACTTCCCGTGCCCCCACTCATTCAAACAGGGTGTCAACTTGATCCTTTTTAAATCTGCATCCATCTGTATGTTCAAAATTGCAAAAATTGTTTCGATGGTGGCGATTGGGCAATAACCAGTGTTGATGCGCTCATGCATAGAGCACTAGCAAAATGCCTACAAGAGATCTCAAACGTCCCTCTTCCCCCACTCTAACTTCATAGTACCCTTATACATGTGGCTTGAAATGCATCCTGCGAGGTTGGAAAGATATGATGCAGGCTCAATGCTCAATCACGCAGCCTACTACACCTGGCCAATTGGCAGTAACTCCAGAAGGCCTACTACACCTGATTTGGCAGCACACGTATTCCCCCCTTTTGTTAACTTTCCACAAAGGAGGTGCCAATCGACAGGGCTAAGCTCAAGAATCCTAGTAAGTATTCATCCCGAGGAAATGCATCAGTAATATTCTGGAAAGGGGGTCCCATAAAATCGAAACCCTTCCTTACCCCCCTCAGATTGACCCATTGTATACAATCGAATAACTCACGACGTCAGGATTCCAATATGTCAATTTGTTTACATTAACATATGATGTTCAAAAGTTATGCTCTTACCCCCTCCTGCTGTCTATAAGTATTTATTGGACACAGTGCTGCAAAAGAAAGGCATCGGCGATCATTTGTAAAGGTTTGGGCAATGCAGCAGTACAAGGGCACAGTGCTGCAAAAGAGGGAAAAGTAGGAAACCGTATGTACGATATGTGCGTTATTAGATGCAGCGTTGCTCTGTAATTTCTGAACGCTTGTAGTCGCCATTGCCCCTGGGTTGCACGGAGGCAGTTGTGCTGATACTGCATGATGTGAACCGCAGTAACAACAAGCCAACTAATCCCTGTTTGCCTGGCCTTTGTCTGTGACTAAGAGTACCGGAAAGAGGTGCTCGGATCCCAGATCCTTCTGGTTGTGCGCATTGGTCTGATATCTGTCCCTCTCTTTTCTTCTCTTTGTCCCTCTCATGACAGCTGTGCAGATGTGCATTAAAAGGTGAACATACGCGATATGCACAGCACAAAAACACATCCCAATTTGGCCAAACACATCCAGCAGGACCCTCAAAAGGGATTGCAAGACTCAGGGACAATGCTTTGCGTAAAAATCCTCATGCAACTGGTGCACTCATCATATGAGCTACCTTGTGCACATTGTGTGCTCATGAGCACTCACAAAAAACACGCTGACCATGCACTCTGAATAGTGACGTTCAAAAAGCGACGAAGCCTCAGTAAGCGCCCTCTCTCTCTCTCACACACACACACACACACACACACACACACACACACACACACACACACACACACACACACACGCTCGCACACACACACACACCTATGTGGCTGCCTTTCCCTGAAAAATGTGGTTTACATAGGCACATTTGTACACACATGTAAACTACATTGCCTGCATATTTTTGTCTACACACTAAATCTCTTTGTTGGGCCTCTGCTCATCAAAATTTGCGTAGAACACTCCAGCAGTTGCAGAGGTGTGTTCTGATTACTGCTCATGCCAATGACAGCCAAGCACGCTTGACAATAACACACAGTCGCATTGCAAAAGAAATAAATGAAACCTATCTCCTTAACACGCAAAGAACCAGCCCCTACCTCAAAGGCGGTTGCGTTTGCTGCGGTACCGGCAAGCTGTCAGATGCTGCCGTGGCATCCCAAGTGCCGAGAGGAGCAGAGACATAGATGCTCAAGCGCAGGGGTGAGGGAAACAGCAGCAGGCACTTGAACTTTGGGTCCTGCACTCCAGGATTGAGCGTGTGTTAAGTATCAGACAGCCTAGCAGTCAGTTAGTTCCAGTGCCTTCTTCTGCGTGTGATTAAATTGCCAAAACACACTAATGTTATGTACACTAATGTTATGTGTACATGTGCGTGTGTGTGCGATGCACAAAATCTTTAAGGGTACAGGGGGGGAAAACCCCTTCAGCTGTTTTGTTTCCCGACACGCAAGACGAGAGTTATAAGCATAAAGTGTTCGCACCTTGTACTTGTTAAGGAGCTGTTGATGTCCAGATATCCAGTGATTACCAACCCCATTAGCGCGTGACTTATTGAAAGCACGGTTCAGTTTCACCTGTAAACAAACATTTGTTGGTGGCATTTGTCGTGTGTGTGTGTGTTTGTGTGTGTGTGTGCATGTGTGATTTGCTCGTTGCACAGTCAGCTGCACAGACGTGAGGTTTGCGAAAGAGGGGCGCCGAGTCAAGAGAAAGATGGAGGTACAATTGCCTTGGCAATAATACCACTCCTCACCTAAAATCGTCATATATAAGAAGGTCTGCGCGGTTTGTTTAACAGCGTGGCAACGATTCCACAAATGCGCAGCTAACGAATGCATGGCACACCAAAATATGTAACGCACCGGTCCTGTTTCTTTTACTGCTGCAGTAATCATGGGAAAGCAGTTTTATCACGTTAAAATAACGTATGAGCAGGTATTAGGAAAAAAGGGGCTCAAATAGTATCCTGAAGCCTACAAGACTACGGCAACCGACCTTGTTGGTGACAACTGTTATTTAAAGGACACCTTACTTCCATACACCACTCACGACTTACTTATGTGTGAACAACTGATCGAGACAACATTATCAATTGCCAAAAAAGTGTGAATTGAGCTTTCAAGTTATTTTTCATTCCCAAACCTTTGACGCGCACCGTATGGTCTGAGGCTATGCACTCGTCGTTAACAAGGATGTCAGCCAAGATCCTGACAGGGAATTCAAGGCCCTTAAGGTGCTGCAAATTTGTAAATCAAGTGTGGAGTTGGGCATGTGGTTGGCATGCGCAACTTCAGCATGCAGGCATCATGCAGGTAAACAATTAGGAGGTTAAGCAAAGCAAACCCAAGCATCAACTCAGCATTGCACGCACGTAAGTCAAGGCCTACAAGGAAGGAAGAGTTCTAAATAAGGCGTGATTGCTGCTTTTCTCTAGCGTACTGCAAAACAGAGGCGAGGCGTGTTGATTGCTTGTAGGAACAAATTGTGTCACAGCAGAAGCTTGCAAGGCACAAACTGTAGACAGCCAGTCCTCTGAAACAAAGCATTGCAGCTCAAAACTGAGTGTGGCCAGGGAATTATTGCTACTACTTAGACATGCATGCCTGCTTTGCCTTTGCGTTGATATTCAAAACAGAGTTGCAAGCAATGCAATGTTAATTACATGCATACGCTGGTCTACATACCAGTATGTAGGAAGCCTAAAAAACATACATATACGTACATATGTGTACTTTGTTTCATACACATAATAACAAAACACCTGCCATCCAACCTTGGAATTGTTCTCACTTCCATCGTGGTTGCAAAACTACAGAAGTAGGCCGACAAAAGACACATGTGCCTAGACATCGCTTGCCCATCGGCCCATACTCACATTAGCAACGAAGACTAGAGGAATGAAAAGACGTCCGTCAGCGCAACGGGATCCTCCTTCTCCATATGTGACCTGCATGGGAGCAAAGCTCAAATGTGTGATTGCGTGTTGGTTGGCTCGAGTTCTTTTGGACATTACTTGCATGATAGCAAATTCCGAATGTACACTTTAAAGCATCAGTCTGGAGGACACTGCTTCTCACTGTCATATGTCTACTGGCAACCGCAACGAACAAAGGCAAACCTACACTGGACAACCTCACCTAAGAATCGCTCACAACCTCACTTGAGAATCGCTCACAACACAACGTTCAAATGCAACCCCCTGCTGTTTCACAGCAAAGCAACCTTAATGCGTATCACAACTGCTCGACGCAGCGAGCGCGCACTGTCAGCTTTTTTGCGTCTTGCCAACACAACATGCATCTACTTTCACCTGAATATCCTCCTCTGCTTGCTGCCAACTCTCATTTAAACACATACACATATGTGCACCAAGTCTCACCCGAACACACTCCTCTGCTTCAGTGCCATTGTTGACCCGGCTGCCTTCACCGTCCAAGCAGTGATTCTGCTGCTGCGCCTCCTGGGATGGCAACAGGGCAAGTGGCTCTTCTCCTCCCTCTCCTGCCCTTCGTCCTGCCGCGGCCTTCTCTGCTCCACCCACATCTCGGTGCACCAGGCTGGAGCTCACCACCTGTGGTGCATGGTGCGTGTTCCGCGTGTGGGTTTGTGCACTCATGTCTATGTTTTTGTGCACTTTTATGTGTGTGTATGTGTGTGTGTGCGTGTGTGTGTGTTTGTGTGCGCACGTATAAACTGAAAAAGCTCTAGCATGGGTGATTCTTAAATGCCAGCAAAGGGGAGGGAGTGCAGCGTGTGGGATTTACACAAGAAGCAAAGCAGGTTAAATGGATGTATGCCTATTTGGGTTGCCTAGGACCATTCATGATAACTTTCCTTTGATAGGAATTCTCACACAAAACGGCCAATTCTGCCTTACATGAGTCCTGGATGACTGTGCTCAAAGCCCCTGACTTCGTACGCCAGTTTCCAAGCTCAAGCTTTGTTGTGTGCTGCTGCCTTGCCACCTCTGCGCGCCCCCAGACAAACGCAGAATGCTTCTGCTCTATCACTACCGCGCACCACAACCTTTCTCCTCGACCAAGTGCAGATGCTACAAAGGCATAAACGATACACACACACAAACACACACACCACTCCATGATTGCCACGGCTCTGCCACTGTCGTTCTTGCTTGACACCAGCCTTGGTCTCAGGGTTTCCTCGTCGCTTCTTAACGCGTTGGGCTTTGCCCGAGGAGCTAGGAGCGGCTGGCTGGCTGGAGGCCACTTGTGCGGCAACTTGAGCCGCTGCTGCGTACCTGAAGAACATGCACGCGCACGTGCACACTAACACACACATTCAGAGCAAATAGAAGGATGAAGAGTGTACATTGAGCAGGTGAACAGTGAATTACAGATACTGAGTTGTTGTGAGTGCAATAGTTATAGTACTTGATTAACTTCAAGCATGAAACCCTCTTTCCTGTATAGCACAAGGAAATATAGGGCATATTGTGTGGGCTTTTGTTAAGAGGAGGAGTGAGTGAAAAGTACAATTACGAGGAAGGCCTTGGCCAAGACCAAATGGCTAAGTTGTGGACTCAACTCAAACTTTGTAGCATTCAGATTGTATAGTGCAAACATTGAATGAACATTGTATGATGAACATTCACATTGAAGCGCACACATTAAAGCATTCACATTGCATAGTGCACACATTGAATGAACTTTGTATGATGAAGCATTCACATTGAAGCGCACACAAAGAATTAATTTTGTAGCATTCACGTTGTATAGTAAATGCGCAACAAAACAAGCGCTGCTCAAACATTCACATACACACACACGCGCAAACACACACATTTCTGATTTCGTACTCACTCACTTTTGTTATACCAGTGCCTTAAAAAAAGGGCTTAATAGGGTCGGCCAGAGTCTCACGTACATGATGCATATACGATATTTCAGGCATGGAGAGTTTCAAATTTACGGTCTTACATAGCGTACACATATGGTTCTGACCAACCTAGCATGAAAAGCATGCCCTCACACCCGTCTTCCTCACTTTTTATCCCGCGCCAGGTGCAGGGGCACACCCATGAATAACAACAAGTCTTGGTATCGCCAAGGCGGGGGACCTAAGCAACAGACGCCCTTGGAGATGAAGTTAGGCAGGTCGTCATCAGACTCGGTTGCTGAGTTGTGTGTCTGCTGCTGCTGCTGCTGCTGCTGAACATGATGCATACCCCCCTCCTCATCCTTCTCCTCCTCCTCCTCCTCCTCCTCCTCCTCCTCCTCCTCCTCCTCCTCCTCCTCCTCCTCCTCCTCCTCCTCCTCCTCCTCC
>Ga0307948_1003918_pt1 | contig 10988 bp, 13 predicted proteins | sample OrgLakmetagen280_FD_201824 | JGI IMG/M metagenome (GOLD analysis project Ga0307948, IMG submission 201824) | Saline water microbial communities from Organic Lake, Antarctica - #280 | ecosystem: Environmental > Aquatic > Non-marine Saline and Alkaline > Saline | place: Antarctica: Organic Lake...
TGTGTGTGTGTGTGTGTGTGTGTGTGTGTGTGTGTGTGTGTGTGTGTCGCAGTTTGCACCTGAATTGATCAGTTTTATTATTTTAATATTTGTAAGCAATTGTTCAGAAGTTCTTAACTTCTTCAGTGAAGCTTTACGCTCAAACTCTCTATGGCCGGATGGTTGAGAGGCCTTGTGAAAGAGGTCCAAGGCGGTGATCAGGTCTGCATCGCTGCCAGTGTGGTGAAGCAGGGACCCCCTCCAGAGAAGCGCCTTACCCTCTCCTCCATCGTGGCTCCCAAGCTCGTGAGTGCTCCCAAGCTTGTGTGTGTGTGTGTGTGTGTGTGTGCTTGTGTGTGTGTTCCTGTACCTTGTGGATGTCAACATGCATGAACAAAATAAGGACAGTGGAATGGACTAGCAGGTAACTGCGCTGCCTAGGTGTCCTCAATTCATGCGATCTCCTGCCCTGCTCACCCCTCTCATCGCACGCACAGGCCAAGCGTGATGGCACCACCAAGGATGAGCCGTACGCCTGGCAGTCCCGGGAGTTCCTGCGCAAGATGCTCATCGGCCAGGTCTGTCTGTTAAAACAGCTGTGCAAAGCTAGGCCTCGAGAAGAAGCAACACAACGCAAAGTCAAAAGGGACAATAGAGCTTCTGCTGAGTTAGTCATGCACCACTATTTAACGCACCTGTGACCGCGAGCACAAGTGGTGCCATGAACGCGAGTGCAAACAGGTGCGTGTGTCAGTGGGCTTCCCAAAAGACATGTAAGAACTGCACTTTTGCTTTTACATGCCAATTTTAAAGCTTTAGGGACAAAGTCCTTGAAAGTCTATCACATCTCGCCACAAATTTAGAGCTGGTAATCAACACACAACCACGAGTGCCATGATTTCTCACTTGCATCCCACTCGCTACAAGCGCCATAAAACAAACCGCTCACCATAAGCGCCATGATTCAACCCACTCACCATGAAGCGTCACATATGCTTCATGCATACAATTTCAAGTCAAGAGGGCTTGTCCTTTACCTGTACACCATTGAATGGGAAATGAAAAGATCAGCTTTCTCATGCACGACTGGTTTTTTTTACACGTACCAAGAACATGCCATTCTCACAGAGCTTGTCATGGGCTACTGCAACCCAACACCTCACCTGGCTTACGCACAAACACCTCTCATCTCACAAAAAGCGAAGCACTCCAAATGCACACTGCTGCAGTGTTTTTAGGCTTGGCCAGAACCCTACATATATACACCGTATATGACCGTACTTTTGGTGGTTCCCTGCCCACCTTGTATATATGGTTCTGGCCAACTCTAAGTGTTATGTTTGTGTTTAAGTGTACACACCTGGTACAGTAACGCAGCAGTGATGTTTACGTTTGTGAATACATAGTTGCAATTTGGAAGGTCTTCGTAGCTTAGCTGAACTTTTCCCCTCCTACATTCACAAGCAGCACTGAGTATACAAGTGGGCAGTGCGCCCTGGGCACACGTCATCATGGCTTTTTTTGAATATTAATGTGCCCTGTCAACAATGCAGACCCCTGTCACCCTTGCGCCATGAATGTGTGGTGTTTGAAGCGGACCATGCGGAGTGCATCTGATCAAAAGCCAAGCCAAGCCTGCTATCAATCGTACATCTTGTGCACATGACCTTGACTCCTGTTGGCCTCACATGCAAAGGACATCCTGTTGCATATCGATGCTTTGATGAATACGACACCCACACAATCAAAACTTCTTTGCTCAGGCACTACCACCAAATGTCCTTTTCAACATGAATTACCCCCCTCACGTACGAGGCATCATAATGCACAAGCAGTCAGCTGCTGAAACATTATGGATGCTCTGCTGCGCGCCCCTGAACCTGATGGATACGACTCTGCCCCCTGAATCTTGCGTGCAGCCTGTGGTGTTTAAAGTGGACTACGCGGTCGAGCAGCTGGGCAACCGGGAATTCGGGAGTGTGTTTCTGGGGACTACCAATGTAGCTGAGGCGATGGTGGCAGCAGGAATGGCCAAGGTACGTATGTACTATGTATGGATGAATTATATGCATCACAGGAATTAGCATGTTACAGGGGGAAAAAGAAAAGAAAAACTAGGCAAGCAGTGGAAGCCACTCCCCGCATTAATCAAGGAAAGGAGCCTCTTTGGTATCGGGTACCGTATTATTATTAAAACCCTCCACCACTGTGTTACAGGATTCAGTACGTTACAGGAACTAGCACGATATAAATACTAGCATGTTACAGGTACTAGCATGTTACAGGAATTAGCACGGTACAGGAAAGAGTATGTTACAGGAATTAGCATGTTACAGGAATAAGCATGTTACAGGAATTAGCATGTTCCAGTAATAAGCATGTTACAATACCCTGAATGAACACATGGCAATTGCCTCATCTTTGTCCCAGTGTTTCACCGTTTCCGTGCTACGCATTGTGTGGAGTTTAAAGTAAGCCCGGGGCATTTATACTTGATATGTCAAAGCTCCCAACCAATGCTAGAGACACTTCTTTTACATAGTGCAAACCCCAGAAACCAGAAACGCTTGTAGCAGAGAGCTGACAGAGTGCACCATCGCATCAGCAGTAGTGTCATTCAAGCTTTCTTGATGTATACCTAAGGCAACTTTTAGATCTGCGCAAAACATGTGCCCATTTCGGCAGCCAGACCGGAGGCTCTGATATGTCGCTGCTGATCAGGGAACGGAGCTGATTGTTAACCCACATAGGGAGGACTTATTGCCTGGCTGTTGAGTTGGGCGCAAGTTGGGCGCGGGTTGGGCGCTGATAAAACCGCTGGGCAATAAGCCCTCCCTATGCAGGTTAACACTGATCACTATAAAGAAAGGAGCTTATTATAGTCCTAGCTTGGTCCGCATGTTTCACGCAGGGGGGCTTGCATTGGCCCCTGCCTGCCAGTTCTGACGCATGGCAACCTGCCACTCAGCAAACACTCTGTGCAGTGACCCTTCTGACGCATGGCAACCTGCCACTCAGCAAACACTCTGTGCAGTGACCCTTCTGACGCATGGCAACCTGCCACTCAGCAAACACTCTGTGCATTGGCCATTCTGACGCATGCAACCTGCCACTCAGCAAACACTCTGTGCAGTGACCCTTCTGACGCATGGCAACCTGCCACTCAGCAAACACTCTGTGCAGTGGCCATTTTGACGCATGGCAACCTGCCACTCAGCAAACACTCTGTGCAGTGACCCTTCTGACGCATGGCAACCTGCCACTCAGCAAACACTCTGTGCAGTGGCCATTCTGACGCATGGCAACCTGCTGCTCAGCAAACACTCTGTGCAGTGACCGGCAACTGTGTGACGACGCGCGCATTGCAGGTCAGGATGGGGGGTGCTCAGCAGAGCCCATACTTGGAAGCGCTGAAAAAAGCTGAGGAGAGGGCGCAACTGGCTGGCCTTGGAGTATGGACAAAGGTGTGGCGTTGAAGCAGTTTGCGTGAATGCGTGCCGCTGCACAGTTGATTTACTAGGAGCGTTCTTGTAACGACACAAGAATTTTGCCTGGCATTTTGGGTGAGTGCAGTCTTTTTTGTGTAGGAGCGCTCTCAGAGGCTTAACACGTGGTTGAGGGTATCATCTATTTCACAGTTTGCGTGGGCATTGTGCAGTTGTCTGGCAATACAGAGTGCCAGAAAAGACAATCGGGGCATGCTGGGAGAACGAGACATGTTGACTATGTTTTTCCTCACATGCACATGCTAGCTTGAACATGCACACGCTGGCTTGAACAACTGTGCTGAGGTAGTGAGTTTCAATTATTTCAACCTCGTTGTCCCAACTGCCAAGAGTGCCATCAAAAACATTCTTGCGTTTGCACCCTCTCACACACACATACACACACACTCACACACACAACAACATACACGCAAACAAGCAAACACACACGCAAACAAGCAAACACACACGCAAACACACACATACACACAAATACATACAAGCAAACACGCAAACACACATGCAAACACACACATACACACACGTACACACATACACACACACACACGCAAACACACACGCAAATGCAAACGCACGCGGCACCAGAGCCAGTGCTGAGTTACCGAGCAGTGTGTTTGTTTTTCTAGCAGGCCACAAAAACACCCTTGCATTCAAACCTCGCACACAGGACACGTCAGCGCATGCAGAGGCAGTGAGAGACGTGCAGTCAGTTGATGGTGAGTACATCTTAAATTTTGGGTCTATTCGTGTCCTGCCCTGCCGTAGTGTTGTTTTCAAGGCTCTGCAAGGGCGTAAGCGACTAAGCAAACGTGCCAGTAAATGGTAAGTGCGCTGCAGTTTCCATAACTTCTTGTTCCTGCCGTGTGTGGTTTATTTTTTCAAACTGCTCTTCAGCATGGCATATGCAACAAACAAATTGACGTGCAGCCCAGTCATTTTTGGGAGAGACGTGACATGTCTGGCTTTCTAAACTTGGCATTTAAGTTATTTTGTGAGATACTTGACGATTTTACAAATAATACACGTACAAATCGGTATTGTGACGTTAGGAAAACGATTATCCGGTCAGTTGGTGGTATGTGCTGAGCGGGTATTGTGCCCCTTATTTTGCTGATGTTTTGAGTAAATACATGCAAGGGTATTCGTTCCTAGCCATTTCATGCAAAGGTTACTGCCACCATTTTCCCCCCCACATCAACAGGCTCTACGTGTTAAGGGTTTGGGGGGTTAGAATCATGAACAAGCTTGAGTTACCTCTGTAAACTCTGTTTCTTCGTGCATATTTTTTTAGTGTTCCTTAGTGTGCTCATTCTCCTTGCAGCCACTACTGCGTCCATACATTGATGTGTATGTGTGTGCGTGTGTGCTCCATCTCTGCTGCAGCCTTTGACGCCACCTCCTTCATGCAAATGAATGGCAAGGGATCTGAAGTACAAGCCGTGGTGGAGGCCGTGTCCAACGGGGGCATGCTACGTGCCACCTTGCTGCCTGACTTCCAGCTGGCTACCATTGTGAGTTTGCGTGGTTTGTGTGCGTGTGTGTGTGTGTGCGTGTGTGTGTGTGTGCGTGTGTGTGTGTGTGTGTGCGTGTGTGTGTGCGTGTATGTGTGTGTGTTTGCACGTGTGTGCGTGTAACAATGATGCTAGGCCATTTCAAGCGTGCTCCATGGGCCGCTAGGTTGACCCCTCCAAAACAACTTTGTTCTCTCTCCATTGCTATCTCCTAATTCTCGACCCCTTTCCCTGCACAGACGCTGTGTGGTGTGCAAGCCCCCTCCATGGGCCGCAAGGTCAACCCAGCTGCTGCAGCCGCCGCTGCTGCCGCCGTACCTGCCAGCGTAACAGCTGCTGAAGCGGCAGCTGCTGCTGCTGCTGGTGCCCCCGTGCCTGCCACCCCTCAGCCGCTCCCCACAGGTGAGGCTTGTCAGCACAACGCACGACGCTGTGTGTACATTTGAATTTGCATTTTGTGTATGGTGAAAGGAAATAGGCAGGTGCTGCTGAAGCGGCAGCTGCTGCTGCTGCTGGTGCCCCCATGCTTGCCACCCCTCAGCCGCTCCCCACAGGTGAGGCTAACAAGCACAACGCGTGTTGCTGTGTGTATACCCATGAAGATAAGGTAGCTGCCCCTTCCTGCCTCCCCTCAGCTGCTCCTTGAAGGTAGAGAGTCAACAGCTGCAAGGGTCCGGCATGTGTTTGTGTATGTGTGTGTGTGTTGCAAGGGGCAGCAGGTTTCAGGGATATAAAGGGACAGGGCTGCCCACTTTTGGATACATGTTGTGAAAAGCTGCTGTGCTCTTCAACAACAAGGGGCAGCGCTGGCCAACACGTTCGTCTTGCTTAAATCAGAGACGATCCGGTGTTTGTGTGTGTATGTGTGTGTGTGCAGTCAATCATGCACAGCACACACACACACACACACACACACACACACATAACCACACAACTGTACCTTCCAGCATTAAGTGCACGAAAAAAAGGTCATACCCCTGCCTCTTCATTTCGCACAGAGCCTGTGCCATTTTACTCGAGCAAGCACAGTTCACAATCACGCACATGTGTGCGCACTCCCTGTACACACGCAGCAATGCACACATACACACACAACTCACACGTGCACGTGTGCGCCACAAACACACTCAGGGCCCTCTGTCGCTTCGATTGCCGGCACCAGCAATGCCGATCCTTTTGCTGCTGAGGCTAAGGCGCTCACTGAGATGCGTGCGCTCAACAGGTGTGTTTGTGCATTTGTGTGTATGTATGTGTGTATGTATGTGTGTGCGGTGTGTGTACATAACCACAACCATATTTGAGGAGCATTATTTGTGACATACACTTTGCCACGAATTCCTCAATGCATCATTGTTGAGGGTGTGGACAAGTTCAACAACCTGTTCACCACATTAAGGGAGCATTTTTGTGTGACACGCACTGTGACACGCATCACCACGCGCAGGGACGTGCGCGTCATTGTTGAGGGCGTGGACAAGTTCAACAACCTGTTCGCTTCTGTGTACGTGCCCGGAGTAGCTCCAGCTCCCAGTGCTGCGAACGGAGCCCTAGCAGGTAGCAAATCATATTTAACCACCAGAGAATCCTGTACAGGTAGCAAATCATACTTGAACAGCAGAGAATGCTGTACAGGAGCATGTTGCGGTGCCACCTAAGTATATCATACAAAAGTGGTGTGTGACAGCATGGCAGCGGCTGTGTACCTAACCAGTACCTAACTAGTACCTAACTAGTTCCTAACTAGTTCCTAACTAGTATCTATCCAGTACCTTACGAGTACCTTACTAGTACCTAACTAGTACTGCACCAGTACCAAACCAGTACCTAACTAGTACTGCACCAGTACCTAACCAGTACCTAACTAGTATGCATCAGTACCTAACCAGTACCTAAATAGTACCTTACAAGTACCTTACTAGGGACGGTGCATTCAGCTGCTTGCGCGCAATCTTAATCTCTCACTCATACCCTCTCACCAGTCACCCCTCATTGGCACTGTCCGACACGCTTTGCACAGGGGCTAACGGCAGCAGCACAGCGGCAGCGCCAAAGGTGCCTGACGAGAGCCTGGCAGAGCTGCTCATCAAGTCAGGTTTTGCCAAGGTGTGTGTGTATTGTGTCAGCTGTGTGTACTGTGTCAGTGTGTAGTGTGTCAGTGTCTGCATTGTGTCAGCTGTGTGTGTTGTGTCAGTTGTGTGTATTGTGTCAGTTGTGTGTATTGTGTCAGTGTGTATTGTGTCAGTGTGTATTGTGCCAGTGTCTGCATTGTGTCAGCTGTGTATTGTGTCAGTGTGTATTGTGTCAGCTGTGTGTATTGTGTCAGTGTCTGCATTGCGTCAGCTGTGTGTATTGTGTCAGTTGTGTGTATTGTGTCGGTGTCTGCATTGTGTCAGCGTGTGCCTTGAAGTGTCTTGTGTCTTGTCAGTGCCCCTGTCATGAGAATGGTGCTTGAACTCCCACTCACGCACATCATGCGAGTAAGTCCTTACACACAGGTTTAAGGCCTTGGATGCATGGCACTTAAACCGTCTTGTATGGCAGGGCCTTGCTGTTGGCAAAGCATTTTCTAGGTCGCGCTATGTGTATAATCAGTGTTGGCTAATTTAAGATTCCTATTTTGTTTGTGCTCACATGATGGTTCGCTATGACCCAAACATGAACGCGCACCCAGCAAGGCCTTGCACGCAAACGCGTACATTGCTGACTGTGAAATCACAGTCGATGATCTTCATGAATGATTAATGTGATGTTAATACATTTGCACGAAAGATGTTGTGTGCAATCTCTCAGATGCACATGTTTTTAAAAGAGGTTTTAGGTTGCAGGACCTGTGTGATCGTAGCTTGCTTACATGCTCATATAATGGTTTAGGCAAGTTGGTGTGCACAGTGTGTTCAAGTTGCGGGACCTGTGTGATCGTAGCTCGTGCACGTGCTCATATAACCTCGGATGTACATGCTTAAAAGAGGATTCAAGTTGCGGGAGCTGTGTGATCAAAAGCTTGTGCACGTGCTCATATAATGGTCAAGGCAAGTAGGTGTGCACAGTGTGCTAATTCTAGGGTTGGCCAGGACCGTATATATATATACGCTGTATATGGCAATTAAACCCTGCGGTGAAGACCGTATGTACGGCGTAAATATACGGTTTTGGCCAACGCTAGCTGTTTTGCGCACCTGTTGTCCCCAAGGTTCCCTGACCTAAGCTTTTGGCAGCCAAGACATGTGTGGTCACAACATTAGGGTTGACCAGAACCATACATTAATAGGTATATACGATGTACATGCGGTATTTTTAGCAGGGACATCACTATACATACACTTGGTTATTTATGGTGCAGATATACGGTTCCGGCCAACCTTACACAACATCCAAACCTTCTTGTGCACAACACGTCCCACAAAATTTGGACTCTGATGCGCAGTGTGCAGTGCGCTGTGTGGTCGCTTATCAGAGTGTCAGGCATTGCCTGTTTGGTTTGAATGAAGGGACCCTATCATTTGTACGCATTATACACATCTACATAGCGAATAGGCGTGCCTGCACACTTCGCTGAACTTTTCACAAGACCTGACGTCCAACAGCAACCAACGCCTGCGCGATAAAAATAATCGGAGTATCATCATTATTATACGTTGTACACCTACGCTCGCACAATGCACTGAGTGGCCGCTGAACCTGATGTCCATTGACAGCGGCAGCCAACGCCTGCGTGGTTGAATAAATCCGTTCCATCTTCTCTGCACATCACACACACCTACGTCTGTGCAGTGTGCGGAGTGGTCGCTGAACCTGATGTCCATTGACAGCAGCAGCCAACGCCTGCATGGTCAAATGAATCAATTTCACCATCTCTGCACATCACACACACCTACGCCTGTGCAGTGTGCGGAGTGGTCGCTGAACCTAATGTTCATTGACAGCAGTAGCCAACGCCTGCATGGTCAAATTAATCAATTTCATCATCTCTGCACATCACACACACCTACGCCTGTGCAGTGCGCTGAGTGGTCGTTGAACCTGATGTCCAACGGCAGCCAACGCCTGCGTGATTTAGAGAAGGCAGCCAAGCTGCAGCGCTTGGGCATCTGGGCTAACTACGTGGCTCCCCCCACAAATCAGGTCAGAACTACCTTGAGCTGAATTTGTTCCACTTTGATCCAGGCATGAAGGCTGAATTTGATCTAGGCATGAAGGCTGAATTTGATCTAGGCATGATGGCTGGTAGGCACGAAGGCTGAATTTGATCTAGGCATGAAGGCTGCTTGCATTACGTAGTTGTGCGAAGAGCTGAGCTGTGGTGCTTAATTCTCTGTTGAGAGTGAGCATTGCCAGCAAAAAAAAGGCGATGTAGCCCGCTCACCGATTAGGTCAGTGTGCCAGAGAACAATTATATTGGACTAGGCAAGAGGGAAAACATGTGCTCAATTATTTTGGCTGACGCTGTAACGACAACTCCTGACTGGCGTCATCATGGTGCCCAATTTGTTTTTGCCTCTCGACTGGTCGTATTGTGAAGCTTGAAAAGAGAACCTGACGGGCTGAGATTGTGGTGGGGTTGAACGAATAAAGGATAACAAGGTCCTCAACACCGCGAGATGCACTTCTGCCAAAAGCCTGTGTTGTCCACAATGTAGTTGACCGTCTTACCAGCAACTCGATCTCACATAACCTGTCCACACGGCACATACACAGACCAAGCTGTCGGACAGCTTTGCTGGAAAAGTGGTGGAGATAGTGAGTGGCGATTGCCTGGTCATCAAGGACACCTCCTCTGGCCTGGAGCGGCGCGTGCAGCTGTCCAGGTAAGATGCACTCTTTTCTCACTCGTCTTCCTATGCTACTTGTTTGGATCGTACAAATGGCCACTGCCTGGTTGTCAATGACATCTCCTCTGGCCTGGAGTGGCACGTGCAGCTGTCCAGGTAGGTTGCACTCGTCTTTCCTATGCTACTTGTCTGGATTGTACAAGTAGCGACTGCCTGGTTGTCAATGACACCTCCTCTGGCCTGGAACGGCGCGTGCAGCTGTCCAGGTAACAGGTGAGACTTCCTCATACGTTTTCAAATTGGATGTAATACAATTGTGTCAGTCATGTATTAATGTGGAGACTGTGTACTGTATTGTGTGTCTGGTGCAAATATTGAACATGCTGGCCCAGTGGCGAGGTGCTGTTTTTTATAATTTGCCTTCATATATCTATTTAGTAGCACGGTAAGCCTGAAACCTCAGCGTTTGCAGCATCATTACATTCAAAGGTGGGCGAAACAATGGCACGCTAAGACACTCTCGAACAATGTTTCTAGGCACTCTAGAACAATGTTTCTAGACACTCTAGAACAAAGGTTGCAGCTTGTGAGTCAAACCGTAAACATGCTGTATTATGTTATGGTATGTAAAAGAACATTTTTCTGTGGTGGAGGGGTTCTACGGTACCTGGTACCAAAGTGGCTCCTTTTCCTTCCTTGGTTTAGTGATTTGCTTGTACATGGTCGTTCAGGCGTCCATTCACGGAGTTCCTTGGCACACACATTTAGGCATACAGCGTGTGATAATCAAGACACTCCTTGAACAGACGCCCAACACCCACGCTGACACACACACAAATACACACACATTATTTTTTAATCCGTGCCGGGCTCTTACAGCCGTGCTTTGACTCTAGTGCCACAAGAAATACGTACACAAGCACACACACACACATTCACACGGCACATTTAATGTAGCTTGCCCACAGGCTCAGGCAGCCGTGCTGGTTTTATGCCCCAGGACTCCCACTCAAACACCCACACCCGTAAACACAACCACACAGTCTGCGTACCTCGCGCACGGGCTCTCGCGATCGTGGTGAATCTACGTCCCTTAGACTCCCACTCAAAACACCCCCACCCGGAAGCACAAACACACAGTCAAGACTCCCACTCAAACAACCCCACCCGTAAACACACCCACACAGTCTGCGTACCCCGCGCACGGGCTCTCGCGATCGTGC
>Ga0307948_1003921_pt1 | contig 10983 bp, 13 predicted proteins | sample OrgLakmetagen280_FD_201824 | JGI IMG/M metagenome (GOLD analysis project Ga0307948, IMG submission 201824) | Saline water microbial communities from Organic Lake, Antarctica - #280 | ecosystem: Environmental > Aquatic > Non-marine Saline and Alkaline > Saline | place: Antarctica: Organic Lake...
GGGTATATGTGTCTGTATGTGTTTGTGTGTGCCTGACTTCAACATTGCACACTGGGGGAGGGGGTGTATGTGTGTGTATGTGTTTGTGTGTGCCTGACTCTAACATTGTGCACTGAAGCTAGGAAAACCTGAGCCACAGGCTACCAATATACCATCATACTAAGAACCGTGAATAGACTAAAAAATGCATGCCAAGCAAGGAGCAGGAGCGTCTGGGTTACCAACCAAACACATTTGTACCACAGATCAAATGTTTCAACATAAGCAATTCTATCTCCAGCAACCAGTCAGTATGGATGCCCTTGTAAACCGGGGGCGCACATAACATTTGTCAAAAATTCCAGTATAAGCAATCGCCCAGCGTCTGCTATAAGATCTGCACCCAAAGCACACTGCGCTGAGCAAGGCAGGCTCACACTCGTGTGCAAGGATGCATAAAACTAGTGCTACACGCTGCACAGCATATGGTCCTGCGTTCCTTGCACTCGTGGAAACTTCAGACTGGACACACATACATAAATATGAGCGGGGCTGTAGCGCTGTGTCACACCGCATAGTGCGATACTCAGACCACGACACCCCACTGCGTGCACGAATGCACATGCCTCAGCCCACACGGCGTGCTGCTCTCAGCCACACTCACGTTCATCTTGCGCGTGTGGATCCGCAAAATCTTGGCACGTGCATCTTCATTGGGGTGGGGGAACTCAATCTTTCTATCTAGGCGCCCAGAGCGGAGGAGTGCAGGATCTAAAATGTCGGCTCGGTTGGTAGCTGCTATCACCTGTGTGTGTGTGTACGTGTGTGTGTGTGTATGTGTGTGTGTGTGTGTGCGCTGAGCAGGTGCAAGTGCTCCGTTGGCTGCTCCTGTTCAATAATTCATTTCATTGAAACTCAGGGACAGCTTGTTGTCTGTTGAGTGCTCAGGGACAGCTTGTCGTCTATGAGTGCCGGGACCTAAAAATTTGTCAAGCCAATAAAACAAATCCAATTACACCGTGACATGGACTTATACAGCAGACGGTCAGCATTTTGACGACGGGGCTCATACCCTTGTGCCTGAAAGGGTTTCTCAGCATGCCAGTGGGGTCCTTCAGCATGCCTGCAGGCTGCAGACACTCTCCACCTGCTATCTTTAGACTCAAAAAACTAAAATCTTATCCAACTGCTATCTAAACCAGACTTGAAAAATTTTAATTTTGTCCATTGCTCTTCCCTTCGTCACCCCCCACCCTTGCACCATTCTTTAAAACACAGCAACAGTTTGAACACAGCTCATTTGCAGCACCTGTCACAAACTCCACGGCTGTCGGACCCACCTTCACGTCATCACTCGAAGCAAAACCGTCCAGCTGGTTCAGCAGCTCCAGCATCGTCCGCTGCACTTCTCTGTCTCCGCTGAGCTCACTGTCAAAACGCTTGGTGCCAATGGCGTCAATCTCGTCGATGAAGATGATGCAGGGGGCTTTCTCCTTGGCTAAGGCGAACGCATCACGCACCATCTTGGCACCGTCACCAATGAACATCTGCGTGTTTTGTGTATATGTGTGTATAGGTGTTGTGTATTTGTGTACGTAGGTGTGTTGTTTATGTGAAAGTGAGTGTTGTGTCTGTTTATGTGTGTGTGTATGTGTGGTGGGTTCAAACACCCTGCTGAGCACGTATAACAACCAATTTGCACAAACAAATGTTCACTGCTCAAAGATTACAACACAACATTCTCAGAGGTTATCTGAGGCCAAAAATGGTACGTTTTTGCATGCTCCCAGGGTATGGGCCCCCTAACTGGCACGTTTCAAGCTCAGCTCTAATATGTAGGATTCCATGCAGCTGAGCTTGAAACGTGCCAGTTAGGGGGCCCATACCTAATCGGCCGCAACGTGAACCCTACTTTTTGAGCAGCCATATGCTGTATCTGACCAGCCAGCGCATCAGACTGAGTGATTTTTGGTGTTTTGAAGTCCTTAAAATAAATAAAGATCATTGCAAAAACAAAGGAGCAAATAGAGCAAGTGGCTGGCGAAATATGCAAATTAATGTGTCATTTCCCCTGGAAAGCACCCATCTAAGGTACAGGTGCACGACGTGTGCTTTTAGTCTGTCATTCTGTACGCAGGGCGACTTGTCTAAGTTTGAGCACATGCTCGGGTAGCTTATTATAAAGTCAGCACCAATTTGAAGCTAGGTTGGGTCCAATTTGATGAAGTGACGTGTGAGTAGTTGCCTTTCATGCAAAAAGGAGCATGTTTTGGCTTTTGCCCAGATAACCCCCTCTGCAACATTCTGATGCATGACTGTGGTCGGATTTCAGATTCGCTGCACGTTTCCGGGCATAAGGGGCACAATTTCCGCCATATTTAACGATGCAGCATGCAGCAGCAAGTCACTCCTGTATGCATCCCTGCTCAGCATACACCATGTATGCGCACCTGTACTAATTGAGGGCCTGCTAGCTTAAGGAAGGTGGCGTTGGTTTGGGCGGCGATGGCTCGGGCAATGAGGGTCTTGCCTGTGCCTGGTGGACCATAACAGAGCACACCCTGCAGGTGCACGTGTGTACTCCGGTTAGTGGATGTTTGTCGCGTGCGTTTGTGTGTGTGCGTGCGTGTGTGTGCGCGTGCGGGCATGTTTTGTGTGTGAGCCTGAGTGCGTGAGTGAAAGAGTGTGCAGGTGAACATGCACGCTTGAACATGAACGACTGTGTGCGTGACCCTGTGTTGGGGACACGTGTGTGCATGTGTGTCGGTGGACTTGTGTGCATTGTGCCTTAATGAGCTGGTGAATGTGAGTGCTTGGCTGGGCTACATACATGAGTACTTTTGTTCAACTTGCAGGAGAGTGTGAGTAAGCACAATTTAAGCATGTGAGCATGAGTGTTTGCTTTCATGCGTACTTGTGTGTGCATGTACGTGTGCGTCACGCAAACAGGCATGCCATTATAGTGTCGCGCAACCTTGAAAGGACGTGCGGCGAAAACTGATCATTGCCATGTGTAGGTATGGCTCACGTGCAAGCCAGAAGTATTATGCATGAGAAATGAAGAAGGAAGCAAGTGCAAGAGACGAATTACACTTGCATTTGTGCAAGAGCTGGGGAATAAGCCTTACACGTCTGGCAGGGAACTTGACATGTGTGTCATACTTACCGTTGCTTCCTTTCCATGATGCACGCCCGTGCTAGCGCACACACACACAAACACACACACACATGCGCACAACACATATAAACATGCGCACATGCACACAACACATATAAACATGCGCACATGCACACAACACACACACACGCACGCACGCACACACGCAAATGCACACAACACATACATACTTACGCGCACATGCATGCGTACACAACAGGTACATACATACACGCACACAAACCACTACTAGCGCACACAAGGTGCTGCTGACCTTGGGTGGCCTGATGCCCAGCTTGGTGAAGCGGTCTCTATGCTTGATAGGTAGCACCACCGCCTCCACTAGCTCCTGGATCTGCTTGTCCAGGCCTCCCACATCTGTGTAGTCCTCAGTGGGCTTCTCGTCCACCTCCATAGCCTTGACCCGGGAGTCATACTCTGCTGGCAGGGCGTCCAGAATGAGGTAGGAGTCCTTGTTGACGCCCACTAGGTCCCCAGGCTTCAGAGAGGTGGCCTCCACCAGGCCGACCACCGGCAGGAAGATGGTTTGGCGGGTGGAGGTCTTGAGGACCACGCACTTGCCCTGGCGCTGGGCGTCCAGGTCCACCGCAGCCCCGTCCTCCTCCTCGTCGCTCTCGGGCTGCACGTCCAGCACCTCCACGATGTTGGACACTAGGTACGGCAGCTGGTTGTTCATCTTGATCTTCTCCTTGTTCTCCTTAATTTTGAGACGAAGTCCGCTCTGCTCCAGCCCTAGGCGAGTGGACTCGTCCTTGAGCACCCGGTTCTCGTTGTCCAGCAGGCGGGAGCGCTGGGAGATTGCGTCTGCGGACATGCTGAGGAACTCCTCGGGCACATCGTTCTGAGCCTCGTCGTCAAAAATCTGTTTGTCCAGATCCATCGTCACAGGCAGTTAAGAGAAAATATGTTATTATACAAAAAATTGTATCGCTGTTCCCTAAATCAGCTGTCTTCTTAATTTGTGCTACAGCAGGCCACAGCAAATTTAAAACCTTTAAGTTTGAGCGCGATACTGTACAGTAACAGGAGCCTAACCACCACTCTAAGCATGTGTGTGTCTAGGCAACATACATGCCATAACAGGCATGTGTACACGTATATGCAACGCATGCACGCACGGTATGATTAGCGTGAGCCCAGCCTTGTAGCGTAACGGTCCACTCGCACGCTCGCAATGACAGTAGTATTGTTGGAGGCGTTTACAAGCAGCTGAAAACAGAGAGGAGGAAGACATGCCGCACTCGCCGCAGCATAAGAACCGGGCACAGCAGCACAGAGGCCATCAAGGCCTGCCCTCTGTCCTGACCAGCAGCAGCACAGAGAATCCAGCTGCATTGGCCCTCGAGCAGGTAGGAACACAATTCCACAAACACACACACACACACACACACACACACACACACACACACACACACAATTGTCAAACATACGCAAGTACGCGCACGTGTTTACAAATAAATACTCGTACACATATACCCGCACAAACGCACACATACACACACGCACACACACACACACACACACACACCACAGGCGCTGGCTGAGTTGGAGTCTGTACGCCAGCAGCTGCGTCAGCCCTATGCTGCAAAATCTAACATTGAGGCAGCCATGTTTAGATTAGAGGCAGGGCTGAAAGCACAGACCCAGGTAAGCGTTGTGTGTGCGTGCATTTTGTTGGTGTTGGCTCATACATTGGCTTGGTAATTTTGCTAAGGAGAGAATGAACACCTCCAATTTTGGTTGCAACATGTTATCGCGCTTGCTCCTTTGCAGAACGGCGCTCCTGCCCGTGCCCCTAAATTATAACAATGTCTCCCTCTTCGCCTGTCTTTGTGCACCCACACAGAGCCTGATGCTGGCCTCCTTTCAAGCGCACACCGCCCCTCAGCAGCACAGGATGGCTTCTGCGAGAGCACCTGCAGGCACACTGAGCATGCGGCCCAAGGCTTCCCCTCTAGCCCCAATGATACCCAGCGCAGCAGAGAGGGTAGGAGTTGGGGCGGTTTGTGTGTGTGCATGTATGTTTGTGTGTGTGTGTGTGTGTGCATGCGTTTGTGTGTGTTCTGTGTGTATGCGCGTGTACGTGTATGTGCTTTTGTGCATGTGTCCGGGGTTGCATAGGTAATCATGTCAAGAGAGTGGCTCTATGCCTTCTTTTCACCTTTTTAGTATATCCAGGAAAGCAGTGAGGGTGAGCCTCATGCTAAGGCTGTGTGAGTCGCTAGTGAATCCATCCATTGCTTTCAGAGTGAGATCACTTATACTTACTGACGGACGCATTTGGATGTAGGCGTCGAGCATGGCATGTGCAAGGGCACACTTCGGTTTCGTTTCCGCTTGTAATGTGTTGGGGTCCCTCACCGGCAAGCACACTGCAAACACTTCTGTGATTTGTGCATATATGCACACGCATTTTGTTGCTATTTCTCCCTTGCAGGTGGCCATGTTTAAAGCCGATCCAGTGAACAAGCCTCAGACCAATGCAGCGAGGAATTTCCTACAGGTATTGCTAAAGAAAGGGGGCTTATCCTACCTGTCAATGTATGCGTGGGGGGAGGCATTCCGTGTTATATCTGGGAAGAGTTGTGTTTTTCCATGTTTTCCACACGCGAAGCATCAGAGTTCCTTTTTTACTTTTACGCTGTTACTCTCGTCGCATGGTCCCTTCTATTTACCACAACACCACCCCACGCTTAAGTTGTACCGTAAGTCTGGTAGTGCAACACACATCACATCATGCACATGACCATTTAAACTTCACGTACCCACATACAGACCCGCTTTGGCGTGACTGCCCCCACCAAGTCCTACCCTCCTGGCAGTGGCCTAGAGCCCCCTCACTCTTCTGCTGCTTCAGAGACAGGCACTGCAGGTGGGACTGCGTGTGAGTCTGTGGTCGGTTGTGTTGGTCCTGTGTGTATATGTGTACGTGTGTATGTCTGGGCACTTGCACGTGCATGTTTGTGTGTGTGTATATATATGTGTGCATATATGTGTGTGTACGTGTGCCCGAAGCTGACAACTAAGGAACGGCAATACCTAGTGCGGTGCGCACTTACAGTGGTGCAGAAGAGAGGGGCTTTAGGGTCCACATTGACTGCATCATTAGTGAGAAGTGGCCTCACATCATTTTGGGTGTTGCAGGTCTTTATTATGTCTCTCTTTCTCATTAAGCAAACATGCATGTATGTACGCTTGCACATATATACAGGCAAACACATATACACAAGTGCACACACACACACAAACGCACACACACGCACACACAGGCTCCCCCACCCATAATTACCTAAGGGCCCACCCTCCCATGATTTTGCCCTCCACACACGCTTTTCACACAGATCTACACACACCCAAAACCCACCCAACACCACGCAGGCACCCTCGCCCCCACTTCCTTACGCAAGGGCCTGCCCTCTGCGGCCAACCCTTCCATCATCCTCCCCCACAAGCAGCGCCACGATCCGTACGCTGCGCCACCTTCTGAAGTGGCAGACATGGAAATGACCAAGGTTTGTGATGTCTGCGTTTGCGTGTGTGTGTATTTGTACACGCACATGTGTGTTTATGTGAGGGTAAGTATGGATGCTTACATAAACTGTGTACATTTTGCGAAAATGGGTGTGATTGAGGTACAGGGAAATGCGAAGGCCCCCAGAAACGCGAGTAGAGTTGTATCCACAGAAATATTAAAATACAGTGGTTCAATCTCATTGTACTAGGAGGCATGGAGTGGTGGTTGAAATGTGCTACGCACACACTCGCACACACTCGCACACCCTCACTCACACACACGCACACACGCACACTCTCAAACTCTGACACACACACTCTCACACTCTGACACACACACACACACACGTACACATGCACACGCACACACACGCACACACACCTCCCTCACAAACATGCAGGGCCTGTACCACCTAGTAAACCGTGGCCTCCTCCCTTCTAAGGCAGATCTGTCACCTGCTCTCATGGGAGCCCATGGGGCGGTGCGCATGGGGCCCGCACCTCTGTACCCGCATGAAAACCAGGTATGAAGTGTGTATGTGTGCGTGTAGACAATTTTTTTGTTCGACTTCATAGGGGCACACATGGGACCCGCACCTCTGTTTCCGCGTGATTGCCGGGTATGAAGTGTAGCTAAAAGATCTGAATTATTTCAATAGGGGCACACATGGGATCCACACCTATGTACCCACATGAATACCAGGTATGAATTGTAAGTAGATTGTTTTTTTGTTCGACTTCATAGGGACACGCATGGAACCCGCACCTCTGTACCCGCCTGTATACCAGGCGTGGCGTGCAGATTCTTGTGTTGCTTGACAGGATTGAACGGGAGCAGTTGCATTGTGCTGTTGCATAGTGCAGTTGCATTGTGCAGTTGCATAGTGCAGTTGCATTGTGCAGTTGCATAGTGCAGTTGCATTGTGCAGTTGCATTGTGCAGTTGCATTGTGTTTGCCTGAGCACCAGGCGCATGCAAGCATTTGGCGCATCTGGGGGATCAGACCAGTGTGGCGTGTGTAAAGCTACTCTTATCCATAACCAGCGCCTTTGTTCCCAGACAGAAAGTGTACGTGTTTTCAAACAATCGCAAGTGAGGGTGTGCCTCTGCAAGTTTGATTGCGATTGAGAACTTTTGGTGATGAGCAAGCGTGTGTTTGCTTAAGTACCCGCACACTCATGTTCGCACTCAGGTGCACACAGAGCAGCAATTGCTGGTATTGCGTCTTTTCTTCAGTGCATATGGTCTTCTCCCACAACTGCCCTGGAAATGAGCAATTTTACACACTCACACAAACACATACATACACATGCACACACATACACACACATACACACATTGGATTGTTTTGGTTCACTTCAGTTTGTGCGGCCCCCACCCACAACTGCGCTGGAGGACAGCATGTTGGCCACCCAGGGCTTTAAGATGGACCTGCTCACACCTGTGGAGGGGCCTCAGGTCGTGGTGAGTTGATGTGGTGTGGGTGTGGGTGTGGGTGTTTGTATGGGTGGTGTGGGTGAGGGTGTATCATGTTCAAGGTAAGTCTGATACACACTTTTCAGATGCTTCCTCGGTAAGTAATGCTTGCATGTGAGTATGGATGTTGGTGAAAGAGACAGTCAGTTTATGTGGGCGGGTGTAAAAGTGGGTGTCAAGTTAGTGAGAAAGCCCCTAGATTGGGAGGTCCCCACCTCACTGAAAAGAGGGGGGCTGTACATGCTCATGGGCATGGGAGTGGCCAGGATTGCCTTTCTAGACGAGGAAAACATGGAATTGTAGATTCAAAAGAAGCTCATGGGCATGGGAGTGGCCAGGATTGCCCCTTTTAGACGAGGAAAACATGGATTTGTAGGTTTCAAAGAGGTTTGGAAGGAGAAATTTCAGGTGCGTGTGCCTCATAAGCTGCGGTGTGCAAGTACTTGTATGCCCACAGTGGCTCAGTATTAGTCAAACCGTACCTTACCGCACTCATCCCGCACCCCAAATTTAGAATTACTGGGTTCTGCCAGATCATCCAGGGATTCAAACTGAATTGAGTAGGGCTTCCTTGCTATGAATCTGACATAAAAAATCAAGATCCCGTAAGTGGGCAGCTGTTTAACTTCAGCCATTTCTCTCAGAGCATATGTTAAATTTCAGCCATTTCACTCTGAGCATATCAGCTCAAAAGGGGTGCCAAGTGGGTCATTTCCCTAACTCCTTCAAACAAGTACTTGTATGCCCAAGATGGTTCGACAACATTTAAAGGGATATATCAACTGCCTTTTTAGGGGTATATGTGCTTTGTTTGGGGCTAGCTGAGGCTACTTGTGCGATTTCTCTGCCAGACATGCAGCCATGATGATCGGGAGCCCATTGGGTCGAGTTCACAACCCCTTACTTTTAATCCATCTCTATAACGTGAAAGCAATTTGCTACACATGTTGGGGGGGGTTGGACAATTGTCCCCCTCTGGAATGTTCCTCACAACTGTGAAGGGACTCAAATGTTCTTTTGTTCGTCTGCTCTTGCGTCCACACAGCAACAGTAGCAATGATGAGCATTGGTCTTTTAAAACAGCCGATGCTCTTGTTCCCCTCGGTCACTTCATTCGTACAGCCTCTCACTCAGACTTCAGAATCTTGGTTCCTTTAGGCAATCCATACTGGGTTTATAAACGTGAAAATGGGAGCCACAAGAAAGCGTGAGCTAAGACACACACATGCACCCACGCACACAAGTGAACAACACTCCTGAACTTGTTTGCAAAGCGCAAGTCTTGCATGATATTTGTGTACACCCGCAGAAAGCTGCACGCTTGGCTGCCTTCTATAAAGCACGCACAGCTGAAGAGCAGAGCCAAGCTGTTGCTCAAGATTCGGCTTCAGGAGTCTTACAGAATGCTGAGCAGAAGTGAGTGGATGGGAGTGTGTCGCAATCTACGTGTATGGCGTGCATTTCTGGCTCAAGTTTCCAAGGCGCAGCAACAGGGGCTTTTTTTTATAAGCTGCATAAGTGCATAAGTGCATGTCTGCTATATTTGTTGGAGTGTGTTTGAGCCTTTTTGAGTGTGTGTGTTTGGAACACAATGCCAATTTTGACGCATTACGTGCGTGTGTGTGCGTGCATCATATTCGTGTGAGTGTTGGTGCAGGGATTACAGGTTGCATGTTTTATGCTTGGTCTGCCACATACTCTTACATGTGCATTTCCTTGTGCACTCACAACAATATGCCTGCACAAATATACGCGCACATGCACACATAAATACGCACACATGCACACGCACACACACATACTTGCACGTGCACACACATGCGTGCACACGTGCCCATAAACACTCTCACGGCTTTCATCACGCGTCCACCTGCTTGTTGTGCGCTCTACAGTGGGGATCCTCAAGATAACCCAGCTTCAAGGACTTTTGACGTGCTGATGGACACGTTTAGCCTGCACGAGTTCATGATCAGGAAGGTGGGTTGCAGCGCTGACGATATGCTGTGTGTGGTTACGATGGCATACCTCGCGTGTGTGGTTGGTTGCGTGTGTGGTTGTGTGTGTGGTTACGATGGCATACCTCGCGTGTCCATTCAACTGCATCTAGATGAGCCAGGTCTTCATTCAGCACAGTCTTCACGATGTGCATGCTCATGCACATGAAAGTACCAGACCCTTGCGTTAAGGTATGCCCTATACCTATACGTGTGTTGCCAGGCTAGCTGCTTTCACTAGGATGTACAATCATAACAATTTAACATGAGAGCAACAAAAGCGCTGACCTGGTTATCTGGATCTGCCAGCTGCCTCCACTTCACTAGGATGTCCATGGTATGTTTGCAACATGTGTGGCATACTCTCCTGCTTTTGCTTGCACAATGGCAGATTTTTTGCTTCTAGCCTATGCTTGTCACAGGAAACGTGCTCTGCTGAAGACTTCTTCCCAAACGCACTTATTCCATCTCCTCCCAGAAATCTGCACTGGGAGGCTCGCCGCATGCACCCTGTCTTTTCCAAACCACAGGGAGTCGCGCTGAAGAATGTTGTTGGCACACCTGCCCCACTCAGCTTGCCTCTTGACTCAGTCAGCCCTGGTGCAATGATTGCTTTTGTATATCTCTCTCTCTCTCCCTCTCTCTCCCTCTCTCTCTCTCTCTCTCTCTCTCTCTCTCTCTCTCTCTCTCGCTCACTCTCTCTCTCTCTCCCTCTCACTCTCCCTCTCTCTCTCTCTCTCTCTCTCTCTCTCTCTCTCTCTCTTTTTCTCTAATGCACTGTTTTCTTTTGACCACGCAGGGAGCCGCGCTTGAAAACACTCCCGAATTTGTCAGTTACACCAG
>Ga0307948_1003922_pt1 | contig 10983 bp, 14 predicted proteins | sample OrgLakmetagen280_FD_201824 | JGI IMG/M metagenome (GOLD analysis project Ga0307948, IMG submission 201824) | Saline water microbial communities from Organic Lake, Antarctica - #280 | ecosystem: Environmental > Aquatic > Non-marine Saline and Alkaline > Saline | place: Antarctica: Organic Lake...
ACACCCACACCCACACACACACACACACACACACACACACCCACACCCACACACACACACACACACACACACACACACACACACACACACACACACACACACACACACGTAAGCACGCGCATGCAAATAAAGAAACACACACAAACATGTAACATACATATAATGTGCAATTGCGCACACGTCTCTTACACGTTTGCACACATACACATACTCCATTCCCAAACAGTAAAGCACAGTTGACGTGCTTTCCGCCTCTCACAACTCCTGTGTCAGCCCACACAGGATCCAAACAATGGGAGGCGTCGGCAGCAAAGATGTCTCAAGCATTGTGGAAATGGCAAAAGTTCCGTGCAATTACACACTGCCCCTAGGCCCCCCTAACCCGGTGAGTGTTTCTTGAAACGTTTTTGTACTCTTCCCGGCTGCTTCTGTTCTGTCTCGCTGAGCGTCATTCAGCCGGTTGCTGATGCTCGGTGATGCAAACATCAGTAAGTAAGCACTGTTTACATCCTGAAACCATCACCTCATCACCTGTGTCCTGCTCCGTCCCGTTATTAGCCAAAGCTCTGAGCAGCACCCACTCCACTCACTCACATTACATGCTGCCTGCTTTACCGCCCTTCTTGTGCAGGCAAACCCCCTGGTGTACTTTGACATCAGGTTTGTTTAAGAGGATTGATGAGTGCATCGAGGGTTGCACTATCACACACTTGCAAGCGCAAATGCGCACGCTCATAACTGCAATCACACACACACACACACACGCACACACACACATGCACGCACCAAGAAGAGAATATGCATATAACACACATATTATACACACATGCACACATACACACCCAAACATACACCACGCAGTGTGGGAGAGGGTGTGCCCTTGGGACGCATCGTCATGGAAATGAAAAAAGATGTAGGTACCCAGCACGCTCTGCTTGTTACAGCATTAAACACAAAGCGACGTCTCAATCGTTTGTATCCTCTTATTGCCAAATCTCTAAACACAGGTGACACCCAAGACAGCTGAAAACTTTGTGCAGCTCGCACAGGTAAGCAAGCACACGCACACACTCACATAAACACACACACACACACAAATACAAACACACACAAACACATACAGAAACACACACAAACACACAAGCACACACACACTCACATACACACAAACACACACATACATACATAAGTACACAGATACACACACGCACACGCACACGCACACATTTCATCTATGTGCACACTGGTACCTGCCTGTGCTTCCATCACAACCAGTCCGTTTATGAGAGGTACAAAAAGCACATTGTGAAAAATTGAGCAGTTTGTCATTGTCCGTCAGCGTCCATGCATTGCAATTGTGAAGCTTACGTCGTGCGTGTGTATGTGTGCTGTTGAATGTCTCCATGCACTTAACAAAACTTGCGTAGGGACCTGTGGGCGGCGGCTACAAGGGAAGCAGGTTCCACCGTATCATCCCAAACTTCATGTGCCAGGTAAATAACGGACGACGCGTGTGCAGGGGCGTGTCTGTCTTCTAACTTCATGTGCCAGGTAATTAACAAACGACGCGTGTGCAGGGGCGTGTCTCTCTTTTAACTTCATGTGCCAGGTAATTAACAAACGACGCGTGTGCAGGGGCGTGTCTGCTTTTAAACTGCATGTGCCAGGTAATTAACGAACGACGCGTGTGCAGGGGCTTTTCTGCTTTTAAAATCCATGTGCCAGGTAAATGACGGACGACGCGTGTGCAGGCGCGTGTCTGCTCTTAAACTGTATGTGCCAGGTAATTAACGGACAACGCGTGTGCAGGAGCGTTTCTGCTTTTAAAATGCATGTGCCAGGTAAATGACGGACGACGCGTGTGCAGGGATGTGTATGCTTTCAAATTGCATGTGTCAGGTAAATGACGGACGACGCGTGTGCAGGGGCGTGTCTGTCTTTTAACTTCATGTGCCATTTGTGTGTGAGCGTGTGTGTGTGTGTGTGTTTGTGTGTGTGTGTGTGTTTGTGTGTGCTTTCTGCTCTCTGCTTTCTGCTAAATTTACTGCATGTGCTAGGTACACACATCGGGTGTCTTGCATGTAGGGACACTTATTGGTCAGCTCTTCATTATCATGTGTTCCCTAAATTTTATCGTTTTTCATTAAAACTGCTCACACCCCGTGTCAGTCATCAGTGCCTGCTTGCACGCACGCACACACACACACACACACACACACACACACACACACACACACACACACACACACACACACACAACACACACACACACACAACACACACACACAAAATTATACCGTGGACTGAGGACATAGTAGGCGGCTCTTGTACGCTCATAGTAGGCGGCTCTCGTACACCTACTTTCCGCTGTTTTTGCACAGGCTGCTTGTCACCAGATTGTCATTCCTTGAATTAATAGAGATGTATAGACCTAGACATCAGATTGTCATTCCTAGAATTAATAGAGATGTATAGACCTAGACACACAATCTAACAAATTTTGACACAGGAGAGAGGGGCGTGCATAACGTGTATCGCACTGCTGATTTAGTTGACCGAAATCATAGGCACACGAAATGTGCTAGTTGCTAAGGAAATTTGGACTTTCTAAAAAAAGAAGCACACCCCCTGCATAACTGAATGAAGATGAAATCGTACACACACAAAACGTGCTAGCAACTGAGCCAGTTTTTGTCGCATCCAAAAAGTGCATATCCCAGTAGTATAACCAGACTAACATGTTGCTGCCGTTGCCCGCAGGGGGGTGATTTCACACGTGGGAACGGAACGGGTGGACGCTCAATTTACGGTGCGCAGGGTTGTGTGCTTTGCTAGGTCGTTTGCTGAGTATTCTGCGTGCTTACCTCTTTGCCTCCGCTGGTCTCAAGCACGACTTCCGCGCGAGTTCTGTTTTTGCTCGGAGGGTGCCCCTCACACACCTCAAGTTAAGGTGTACACATCACCCATCCCTCACGCACAGGGTGCCACTCACACAGGGTGCCCCTCACACACCTCAAGATAGCGCATACACATCACTCACGCACAGGGTGCCCCTCACACAGGGTGCCACTCATGCAGGGTGCCCCTCACACACCTCAGGGTAGCGCATACACATCACTCATCACTCACGCACAGGGTGCCCCTCACACAGGGTGCCACTCACACAGGATGCCACTCATGCAGGGTGCCCCTCACACACCTCAGGATAGGGTGTACACTTCTTGCACTCATGAGTGTATCGCATGTGACCAAAATTGCACTTTAGCGCGCAAAGTAATCCTCCAAGAGCTTGCTACCTACCTTGACACTGTAGTGCGCAAAGTGACCCTGGAAGAGCTCGCTGTCTAGTTTCATACTTACACACCGAGTCAGGCCGTGCAATTTGAAGTCCCCAGGCCGAAGCGCGCTGTGTGTGTCCTGTTCAAGCATTGTTTTGGTCGACCCAATAGCTAGCTAGCAGCTGAGGGTCAGCAGCTTACGTACAACCGATAACCACACTCTCAAACCCAAGTGCTGGTTTCCAGGGGAGTGATGTGGGTGGAAAAGAAAAGGACATAAAACCTATGCAGGCAGTGAAAAATCACTCTCCACTGTGGGTGATTTCATATCACTCCCTGTTGCTTGTCATGCTGCCCTTTGTGCTACTTTTTCATTGCTACCCTTTATGCCGCCCTTGCATTGCTCTGCAACCTCCTATTAATGTTCTGTGCTCATGTTTTCTGTACACTTAATTCTGCCTCGTGTCGGCAGGGACCAAGTTTGAAGATGAGAACTTCAAGCTGACGCACACTGGACCTGGCGTCCTGTCTATGGTGCGTCGGAGTTTGAATGCGTGTCCAGTGTGTATTTATGTGTGTGTGTTTGTGTGTGTGAGTGTGTGTGTGCGTGTGTGTGTGCGCATGTGTGCGTTTGTGTGAGTGTGTGTGTGTACGTGAATGTGTATGTGTATCTGTGTGGGTGTGAGTGATCATTGCCTTTACCTGCGTTACTGGTTTGGACCTTAGTCACTCAAAATGAGATTCCCAGTACTCGCCACCTACTTTCCTGACATCCTTCCTTAACCACTACATTAAACTCATAGGCAAATGCGGGCCCAAACACGAATGGCAGCCAGGTGCGCAGATGCCTTTGTGATATGACACACCAATGAAATGGTTGCTGCCTTCGATTCCAGTGGTTGAGAGCGACGCTTGTTTTGTGGTGTCTGGGTGCTCACGTGGATATCTGTTTTGTGTAGGTGTGCTGCATGAGATCACATGGGTTTGTTTTATTTAGGTATGCTGTGTGAGCTCTGTGTGCAGACATGCAGGAAGGTTTTTTGTGGTGTCTGGGTGCTCACGTGGATATCTGTTTTATTTAGGTGTGCTGTGTGAGCTCTGTGTGCAGACATGCAGGAAGGATTTTTGCGGTGTCTGGGTGCTCACGTAAATATCTGTTTTATTTAGGTGTGCTGTGTGAACTCTGTGTGCAGACGTCCAGGATGCTAGCCAGACTTCCATGCAGGAAGTTTTCTGCAGGCTTTGATTGAGCACAACTCATTGTCGCATACACTCATTGTCGCATACACGCTCATTGTCGTAAACACTCTCACACGCTTCTCTGTGTGATTCACTGTCGCAAACACGCTCATTGTCATAAACACGCTCAATATCACATACATGCTTCTCTCTTCTACCGGAGAGGTATGAACGCACTCACAAACACGCTCTTCGTCACAAACACTCATTGCCGCATACACGCTTCTCTGGGGTATTTTTTGCTCACGCACTTCTTCCTTTTTGCTCACGCAGTTCGTCCTGTGCACCATTTCTTTTTTCTCACACGGTTCTTTCTGTGCACCATTCTTTTTTGCTCACGCATTTCTTCCTGTGCATCATTTCTTTTTTCTCACACGGTTCTTTCTGTGCACCATTCTTTTTTGCTCACGCATTTCTTCCTGTGCACCATTCCTTTTTTCTCACGCAGTTCTTCCTGTGCACCATTGAGACTGCCTGGCTGAAGTGAGTGCTATTTCTGCTGGATTGGCTGCACCACTCATTCATAGGCCACACGCATGTCACATGCCACACCAGTTGATTTATGACATTGTACCATGTGCATGCATGTAAACACATATGCAATTGGTCTGCATCCTTCTGGGGCCTCTGTGCAGACTAAGATGATCACAGAGCATGTCGTGAATGACACGTTGAGCAAGGACGTGCCTTTATGGTGTTTTTAGATGATCACAGAGCATATCGTGAATGGCACGTTGTACACAAACGTGACTTTATGGTGTTTTTAGATGATCACAGAGCAAATTGTGAATGGCACGTTGAGCAAGGATGTGCCTTTTTGTGGACTTTCTGTTTTTCCACATTTATGTCCTTGAGCAGCATGAAAGGCACGTTGAACGCGAACAGAAAACATGGAAGAAAGAAACACCCTGTTGGTGTGCACATGTATAAAGACACGTATAGAGACATGTGTGCACGTATAGAAGAAGATCCCGTTTGGTAGTAACAACAGGCACACACTTGCACATACACACACACACGTATACGCCCGCAAAGTTCCCTCCCTTATGACGCCTGAACTGCACAACCTTCACCTTTTTCCATTTCACCTCTATCTTTTTCCTTGCAGCAAGAAGCACGTGGTCTTCGGCCAGGTGAGAAAATGTTTTTGGTGTTTCATCTTTGCCTATAATAATAGGTACGCCAAAGCAAGACAAGATATCATTGGGATTGGCCAGGACCATATATATACGGTGTATGTACGGCATTTTTGGCAGGGGAATCACCAAATATACGGCCATATACGGTGTATATATACGGTTCTTGCCAACCCCAGATAGGATGCCATACAGCATTTATGCTGCTCGTTTCTCTTCAATGCACATAATAATCGAAGTGCCAAAATTCTGCCGGACAGACCCTTCTATCGCAGCAGTGCAACAAAAACACACGCACACACAAATGAAATACAGACGCGAGCACACAAACACACACATACATACACACAATTTCACCCGTACAGGTAGTGGATGGCTACTCCGTCGTGAAGGCCATGGAGGCGTGCGGCGATCGGAGTGGAGCCACAGCTGTTCCTGTGATGATTGCGGATAGCGGGGTGCTGTCAGGTGCGATTAGTGGGGTGCTGTCAGGTGCGAATAGTGGGGTGCCTTCTGTCAGGTGTGAATAGTGGGGTGCTGTCAGGTGCGAATAGTGGGGTGCTGTCAGGTGCAGGAAGTAGGGTGCTTGCTGTCAGGTGCGTTTAGTGGGGTGCTGTCAGGTGTGATTAGTGGGTGCGGAAAAAGCTACCTTTGGGTTTGGAAAATCAATGCTTGACCAGGCTTGACAGTAGGAAAATGTGGTCTCGGCGATTACATGGTCGCCTCCTTACCACTGAAATCATCCTACCACTGGAAATCATTAGGGAAGCTGAGGGAAGGCAAGAATTTCTTTGCTCGGTCCAGGAGGCGTCAAGGATCATAACTTTTTTGGCGTCACGTGTCAATCGAAATATAAATTACATATCTAGAATCCTGACGTCGAGAGCTATCAATTGGTATATAAATGAGTCGATTCTGAGGGGGTCAAAAGGGGGGGGGGTCCATGGGGGGTTGGGGAATTGAGAGGGGGGCTCCAGAATATTACTGGGCCACTTTCACAAAATATTTATATGTTTTTGGAATCCTCAGCTCAAGCCCAGTCGATTGGTATCCTTGTTGGGTGATTTGATTAAAGGGGGGGATCTGGGTGCCTGGTCATAGAAATGCATGGAATGTCCCCAAGTAGGCCGCCGGGGTGTGTTCAGGCAAATTACCAGCAATTGATTCAAACTTGCAGTTCACGCATTGCATTATGCAATAAGTAGCATGAATGAAGTGCAAAAGTGGTTTGGCAAAGGTTTTGGCTGGATTTGTGCACTAAACAGGTGGTCAGTGCAAGAGCGTGCGCAAACCAGGTTTAGCCCTATAACTCATCAGGTATAATTCATTTGGCAAGAAAACTGTGCAGGCAGATAGCTGCTTAAATTCTGAGCAGGTTGACACCCTTTTTATTAGTTTAGGGGGTCAGGAAGGGGGTGGGGGGGGTGGGGGGTCATTTTGGGCCGGAGGCCAAAATGTACACGTGACTGTCATGAATCTTTTTTTGTTTACGCCTCCTGCTCGGTCCCTGATTTTTAAAGGGGGAAAGGCAGTGTAGCAGCGATATCAGACCCTTACTGTGGGAAGCTCTGGATCAGTCCCTTTACTTTTAGCTGTAATTCCTGTGCCATTTAGAAGAGCAGGCACCAATATGGGTCATGTACATCATGGGTCACAAACCCGGGTGCCAATTTGCATGACCTGCTTCTTATCAGCACAACATGGAACACGTAGCGCCTGTAGTAACCGCTAATGCACCAACACCCACAGGCAACACCTCCAAAGTAGCTGCCGCGGCTGGCGGAGCCGGAGCTGCAGCTGCTGCTGCTTCCTCAATGCGGGGTGCAGCTTCCTCTGGCGGCCCCAGCATGTCTACCTTTGCCGCCCGTAACGTGCGCGGTCCAGCCACGTTTGGTGCAGCCCCTGTGCGGTATGTGTAGGGTTGGTCAAAACCATTCATACATACCTTTGCCTCCCATGACGTGTGCGGTCCAGCCACTTTTGGTGCAGCCCCTGTGCGGTATGTGTAGGGTTGGCCAAAACCTTACATACGTTCGTATGTACAGTGTATGTTCGGTATTTTTGGCAGGAATGTCACCAAATATACGGTCATATACGGTGTACATATACGGTGTACATGTACGGTTCTGGCCAATTTTAGGTATGTGGGAGGTGGAGCTCACAATGTTCATCCAAGTGAACCTTTGGTCTGCCTGTCCTGTCGTACCATGTCGTTGCATTTACAGGCAATCACGTCGCTGTATGGCCACGCTGTTTTGAGCACAGAACTGGATGGTGTCATGTCAATTGCACAAAAGAGGAAGGAGAGAAGAACCAACACACATCTACTACTGGCATGGACAATTTATAAAGGGGATCGTTTTCTGTTCTGCACATCCTTTATGTTAAGAGGCAGGGAAACCACCAAATGTACGGTCATATACGGTGTATATGTACGGTTCTGGCCAACCCTACGAATACGGCGTATGACACATCCCTGCTTCAAGGTGTGTGTGTGTGTGTGATCTAACAAACTGTCCTGTCGTGTGTGACGATGCAGGTCCGTTTCTGCCGCCCCTGTCCGCCAACCAATGAGGCCTGTGCGAATGAATGCCGGTCGAGCATCAGCAGCCCTCTCAGCAGCAGGATCTGCAGCCTCAGCCGCGTACAAGCTGCGCTTTGCCTGATCAGATCCTCCATGTCAGATACTTCCTTAGCAGCGTACTGCTCTTGCACCTTGGTTAAACCTATACTATCCCAATAGAGCAGGGGACATAAGTGCATTTCAAAAAATTTCTCCCTGCGCCAAACCTTGCCAAGAGTGTCCCCCCTTTTCACCAATTTTGTCGCTAGGTGACTGAGCAGCATGGCATGTTTACAGCAAACACACACACATACACTGCCATCACGGCTGCTGCCAAACCTCACAGTATTTGACCAAGTAAAACTCCTCCTTACTGTACAAGCATGCCCTACCCAACTTCCTTGACTAAATTAAGCGCGTGTGGTAAATACTAGGTTGAAAGAATAAAACTATGCAGGCAGCAAAGTTCTTCCTGCATCAATCAAGGAAAAGGAGACACATTGGCCCAAAGTGCCGTGAGTTTCCCCCACCAAATACTAGGTTGATCTAGCAAAAGACGATCTGCCTGCTGGTTGATCAGCTTTTTGTCAGGCAAGCACTGCTGAATTAATGAGCAATCACGCTGGGAAAAAGGCTAATAAGTTCTATATTACCTAAGACTATTATTAAAGTAGTGATTGAGCTAGACTCGCATGTGTTGGCCGTCTATTTCTGGGTAAAGGCAAACCGGCCTCCTCCTAATCCTCTTTTCTTAGCAGTTCCACTCAGTGGTGGAGCCTGCACCCATTTGCCTAGGCCACCTTTCATCTCACACTGTTCCCCTACCTGTCCTTCCCCACTATGGACTTTATTTTTAAGAGCGACTTGTTGCGTGCATAGGGGAGATACGTGCTTGCAGTCTTAAGCTGAGTAGCAAGCAAACCCCTCCCCCAGCTTGCCTACCAGATACGTTAAGGTAAGGTTACATCGCTATATATACGTTAAACACCTGCCAAACAGGGCCTCCAGCAGAAATGCTCTCCATTTTCTCAGATCTCGATCAGCGCACATGCACGCCCAACAAATTAGGTCCTAAATCAAAAAAGGTTTCAAACCATCAGTCCACAAAATGCTACTCAAAATACCAAGAATTGACCAAGGAAGGCGTTGTCAAGAAAGACATAAGCAACTCATTTTGAAATAATGCAAGCGTTACCTCTGGAGAAGAGAAATAGGTGCTCTGCCGCACAGATTTGATTTACAACCAAAAGCCTGCTGCTCAGTGCAATCATTAAGAAGCCCCACCAATCTGGGCCATCTGCCAGAAGCTAGACGGAACCTACCACATGCTGTCAGGCTGCAGTCATCCCATCATAAATAAAATGATAACAGGCACAACGCTGCTGGACGAATGACTCTAAAAGCGATCCAACGAGGCGTTGGTACACAGGGTGCATGCCTGCTAGCACAAGCAGACGTAGCAGGCAGTCGTAAAAAAAATGGTACAACAAGGCGTTATACACCTTTTGACACAGATAGGAGTGATTCCAACCTGGATATTACCCTCCAATGTCATTAATGAGATATTGCTTAACAGCGGCGGAAATTTAGCAAGCCAGATGCAATCATATTTACTTCGACCCAGCAACCACGCCCCAAACGAAACCCAACAAACACGTGTCAAACTAGGTCTGTCAATAATGCAAGAAGGGTTGCTTGTGATAACCTAGCAGATGGTGCTGCCAATTCATGTCCCCCCTCCTGGCTGACATACAACCAAACAAATGTGATATACATTTAATCGAAATTACGTTCTGTGTAGACAAGTCCCCTACTCAACAAGCAGAAAAGGCAAGAAAGGACATAAGCTGCTACTGCCATATTTACCCGGACACCAAGAGACCCTTCACGCACCATATAGTGTGTCGCTATACCCACAGTTTGAACTATTTGTGTACAGTTCTTCACAGTTCAGATACAGTTTCTTGGCATTCATTTCCACTGCAGTTCATGGGCCATGTCAACGTACAGTTCTATTTGTAATCTCCACAGAGTGAACTATGGTGAACTGCTGAACTGTGACACCCCCACGTGAACTGTGACCTTTGCCCCCCCCCACTCCTTCAACTGTGGAACTGTGGTGAACTGCTGAACTGTGAAACTGTAGCGAGATCCGGACATGGACCCCCCCCCTTGAATTGTATGTAGGTATTTTTCCCTAGCTACGGAGGCCGCCGCAAGGCGGCCGGAATTTAGGGGGGTCCATGACAAATTTTTTAGGTTTTAGGGCTAGGGATAGGTTTAGGGAAGCCCTTCCCTAAATAGCTACGGAGGCCGCCGCAAGGCGGCCGGAGTGTAGGGGACCCGTGCCATATAATTTGGGTTAGGGAAGCCCTCCCTTACAGAGCTACGGAGGGCGCCGCAAGGCGGCCGGAGTTTAGGGGGCCCGTGACAGGTAATTTTTTAGGTTTTAGAGTTAGGCAGGGTTAGGTTTAAGGAAGCCCTTCCCTAAATAGCCATGGAGGCCGCCGCAAGGCGGCCGGAGTTGAAGGGGCCCGTTATTTAAAATTTTCAGGTTGAGGCTTAGGGAACTAACACTTCCCAAAACAAGGCCGAGACTCGAATCGAGATGGTAATTTACTTCACTATATAGCGGAAAAGGACTGAGCTTCGGAAGACGGATGTCGGAATCGGAGAGATTAATGATTATACATATTGTTACACATAAATTAAGCAATTACTGTCGCTATACCCAAAGTTTACCTTAGTCGCAGCAAAGTTTGGCAAA
>Ga0307948_1003923_pt1 | contig 10981 bp, 8 predicted proteins | sample OrgLakmetagen280_FD_201824 | JGI IMG/M metagenome (GOLD analysis project Ga0307948, IMG submission 201824) | Saline water microbial communities from Organic Lake, Antarctica - #280 | ecosystem: Environmental > Aquatic > Non-marine Saline and Alkaline > Saline | place: Antarctica: Organic Lake...
CTAGCGGTACGGTGCGGCCGCCAGCTTGTTTTACGGTCAGGGTTGGGTGAGCTTCTACCGGCTCGTGCAGGGCGCGTTCGCGGGCGTGCTCTTCACGGTAGAGAACGTAGGCCCGCGCCACTTTCTGCTCCTCGGCGCGCATCAGGGCCAGTTCTACCTGGTCTTGAATGTCTTCAATGTGAACTTTACCGCCCGCTTTCAGGCGGCGGCTGATGGCCTGTACCACCTGGTCGGTTACCCTGTGAACGGCGTCATTTATGCGGGCAGAGCCTGCCGCCTGGTCGCCTTCCACCGCCAGAAACGCTTTGGTGACGGCAACACTGATTTTTGAAGGGGTAAAATTGACCAGGTTGCCGTTGCGCTTAATCACTTGCAGCGATGCCGCGGTGGCAGTGCTCGCAGCGGGGGTTTCGGCCTGTAGTTTGTTCGACAGATCGTTAGAGAGGGCAGACATAGCGGGTTATCCTGAATACGCGTTTATTCGTTGTCTTCGCGTACGCAGGCAGTCACAACCGAGGCAACCTCTAAAGATGCCACGGGGCAATAACGCGCAATAGGCCATAGCGACCAACGTGCTGTTACTGAAACTGTTGCTGCTCACCTGTGTCGCGAAGGTGCAGTGATGCGTTCTTGGCAGGTCTTCGGACTTAGGGGCGTGAACGGTGTGTCTGTTCGTTCGGCCTTGTGTGGCGACTTCCCGGCAACTGCCAGTGTCTTTGTGCCACACTTGTTCCCCAATACCGCTGCGCGTCAGTTCCGGAGTCTCACCGGATTCCCGTTACCAGCTATAGTGATTTGAGCCGTTAAAAAATGATCGTAGCTCACTACATCTGGTATTTGACCAAGAACACAAACACTATATACGGGAATAACCCAATGAACAAGATAGTCTCCATACTCTCGGCATTCCCGACACCACTCTCAACAACGCTCGCGATACTGGCGTTGTTCATGTTCAGTTCAGTTGCATTTTCTCAATCAGAAAAGACAGCGCCCCACCTGCCCCGCTTCTCTGAAATAACGACCATCTCCGACGGCTGGGAGCCTCTGGAATTCCCCAACATAGATCAGCATTCCAACTATCAACTGTTGGTTGAAGACGGCGTTCAGGTGGTCAAAGCCGACACTGCCGGTGGCGCGTCCGGGCTGATTGCGCGGTTAAATGTGCAGCCTCAAGAGTCGTTGATTTTGAACTGGCGCTGGAAGGTGTCGAATGTGTTTTCCAAGGGCGATGCCCGCAGCAAAAGTGGCGATGATTACCCGGCACGCATTTACGTGGCTTTTGAGTTTCAGCCCGACAACGCCGGTTTTTTTGAGCGCGCAAAGCGCAAGGCGGTGGAAGTGATGTTCGGGGAAACGCTACCGGGTAACGCCATTAACTACATTTGGGCGAACCGGCTGCCTGTCGGCGAATGGGTGAATAACCCTTACACCGATAAAACCCGAATGTTGGCCGTGAGCAGCGGTGCGGAAAAAACCGGTGATTGGGTGAGCATTGAACGGGATATTATGGCGGACTACCGCAAAGCCTTTGGTGAAGAACCGCCGGCCATTATCGGCATTGCCATCATGTCGGATTCCGACAACACCGGCGAACAAGCAAGCGCTTGGTATGGCGATATACAACTCATAAAAGCGCCGTAAGAATTATAAATCCGGAAAGCCGATAATTTTATAGCCTGGCCCCAGGCGCCTCAGCGGTGGCACCTCGCCTTTTTCAGCCAGGCGGATGTAGGCGTCATCAAATTGTTCGCGCAATATTGCAGCCTGCGGACGACTGAGGGCAAACACCCAGACGCCTTCCCTTGATAACAGCTTGGTGGAGTAGATATTCTCGTCGCCAGGCGCCGACAGTAATTCCTGCACAGGCTTTTGATAATCCACCAAATAGTCACCACGATTGCGCTTAAGCATATCGATTGCGGCGCGGTGGTTGGGCGCCTCGGTCAGGTCGATGTCGCTCTGCTTTTCCATCCACAACATCAGTCCGCCATAGTTATAGCCGCTGATAACAATTAAACGCTTGTTTTTAACCTGATCAAACGTTTTCAATGTTTCCGTTGTGTTCAGGTGCCAGGCATGCAGCTCCACCGTTACCGGGCTTACCCAGCTTTCCAGGGTTTCGTACATCAACAAAGGCGTGCCATTAAGAGTCGGCGCCAAATCCAATTTGCCGTTACGCAGGTGCAGCAGCATGCGGCTGGGAGGTAGAAATACAAATTCGGAGGCGTAACCCGCTTCCATAATAACTTTGCGGGTGATGTCGATAAATTCACCGGTTGCCTGGCCCCGGCTATTTCGAGCGGTGAATGGCGGAAATTCAGTATAGCCCACCTTCAAAATTTGCCGATCCGGCGCTGAGTCTGCCAGCGCCGTTGGCGACGCCAATGCAAAACCCAGAAGCCAGGCCGTACACACAACGATAAATAACAAACCGCGCTTGCGGTAGCTGGGTCTGAACCCTAATAAAGAGGGGCAATCCATGGCGCTCACCTTGATCCATTGAAACATCTTTCCAGACTATCAAATCGCCAAAAATCTGCACCTGGAAGCCCGATAATTTTCAGGCTTGGGCCTGGACTGGCCGGGTTACCCGGTCTACCAGGTACACCAGGCTGTGGTAATCCACACCGCTGTGGCTGCTCAAACCAATTTCACAGGTACGGCTGGTGGATACGCCCTCGGTGCAATGCTGCACCACCGGTTGCAGGGTGCGCAATGCGTGATCATTCAGTTCCGGCGTGGTGAAGCCTTTATCGCCGGCAAAGCCGCAGCAGTGAATGTCTTCCGGCACCACTACATTGGTGCTGCACTTACGGGCAATATCAATCAGTGCCTGCCCTTCCCCCAAGTGCTGGGTGCTGCAGGTAACGTGAACCGCCACCGATTCGCTCTGCGCAGTGAATTCCAGACGATCAAACAAATGGCTGCGAATAAAGCGCACCGGGTCATAAATATCGAGGCCGTGATTTTGCTGTTGCAGCAGTCGCAGGGTGCAGGGACTGGTGTCGCAATAAATCGGGTCGCGGCCGTCGCGGCTGGCACGTTTTACTGCCGCCAGCATTTCGCTGCGTTTGCGATCCGCCTGCTGTGGGTAACCTTTGGACGCAAACGGCTGTCCGCAGCACAACGAATCCATGGCCTCTGGGAACACGACTTCGTAGCCGGCCTTTTCCAACAGCTGACGGGTTTTTTCCAGCAGTGGCGCTTGTTCGCTGTCAGAACGGGCCGGGCCCATGGCGTGGGACACGCACGCCGGCAGGTACACCACCCGCGGCTTTTCCGTTGCTACCGATGGCTTCGCATGTTCAACCCAACGCACCGGTTGCGGCATGGCCGGGTTCCAGGACGGTACACGACCGCCACTGAGTCTTTTGCTGGCTTCGGTCCAGCGCTGCAGCCGTGGCGCTCCCAACAATCGATTGGCGGTGTCGGCCGCTTTCAGCATCAATCGGGTGCCCTTCAGGGCCGTAGAAAAATGCGCGGCCAGCCAATCGGCGCGAGAATCGTAATGCGCCTTGTCGGCGCGCAGCTCGCGCACCAGGTCACCGGTGTTAATACCCACCGGACAGCGCTGGGCGCAAAGACCGGTGGCGGCACAGGTGTCTATACCCTGATATTGGTAGGCTTTTTCCAGCGCACGAGTATCTACACCGGCACGCTTTTTGGCCTGAATATCACGCCAGATCACAATGCGCTGGCGCGGGCTCAGGCTCAGGCCTTCAGACGGACACACCGGTTCACAGAAGCCGCATTCAATGCACTTGTCGATAATCTCGTTGGCCGCCGGCAGCGGCTTGAAGTTTTTCAAATGAATGCCCGGGTCTTCAGACAGCACCACATCCGGATTCAGAATACCCTGCGGGTCCAGCAGGCGTTTTATTGTCCACATCAGCTGGTAGGCATCCGTGCCCCACTCCAGCTCCACAAACGGCGCCATATTACGGCCAGTGCCGTGCTCGGCTTTTAACGAACCGCCAAACTCCACCGCCACCAGTTGTGCCACATCGCCCATAAACGCTGCGTAGCGGGCCACTTGCTCAGGCTCGTCAAAGCTTTGAGTGAATACAAAATGCAGGTTGCCCTCCAGCGCATGCCCGAACAGGATGGCTTCGTGGTAACTGTGTTTTTCAAACAGCTTGATCAGGCGGTTAACGCCCTCCGCCAGCTGTGGAATGGGGAAAGTCACGTCTTCGATAATAACGGTGGTACCGGTGGGACGAACCGCACCAACGGCGGGAAAGGTACCTTTGCGAATGGCCCAAAGCTGGCCAGACAGAGTGGCGTCTTCGGTGAAATCTACCTGTTGTTCCACGTGGAACGGCGCCAGCACTGTTCGAATCAGCCCGATCTGCTCATGCAGCAGCGATTGGCTGGCGGCGCGGGTTTCAATCAGCAAAGCGCAGGCATCGTCGGAAAGGTTTTTCACCCAGGCCGGCAGGCCGGGCTGATTTTCCACCGAGCGCATACTGCGCCGATCCATTAACTCCACCGCGTCCACCGGCTGTTGCTTCAACAGGGGCACGGCGCGGCAGCAGTCTTCAACATTACCGAACACCACCAGAGTGGTGGCTTTGTGCGGGTACTCGGGCACGGTGTCGTAAGTAACCGAGCTGATAAAACCCAGGGTGCCTTCGGAGCCCACCATCAGGTGGGTCAGAATATCCAGCGGGTCATCAAAATCCACCAAGGCATTCAACGACAGGCCTGTGGTGTTTTTCATCCGGTATTTGTGACGGATTCGCTCGGCCAGCAGGCTGTTGGCGCGGGTGTCCCGGCCTAGTTGCGCCAGCTGTTCCAGCAGTTCGCTGTGGCTGCTGCTGAAGGCGGCTACGCTGGTGGGGTCTTCGCTGTCTAACACCTGGCCGTCTGCCAGCACCAGGCGCATGGCGTTCAAAGTTTTATAGCTGTTTTGCGCGGTGCCGCAACACATGCCGCTGGCGTTGTTCGCCACAATTCCGCCAATTTTGCAGGCGTTAATAGATGCGGGATCTGGCCCAATTTTGCGCCCCAGGGGCGCCAGCGCGGCGTTAGCATGAGCGCCAATCACGCCCGGTTGCAGGCGAATACGGGCACCATTATCCAGAATATCCCGCCGATTCCAGCCGTCGCCCAGCACAATCAGCAACGAGTCGCTGATGGCCTGGCCCGACAAGCTGGTACCGGCAGCCCGAAAGGTAACCGGTACCCGGTGCTTGCCCGCCAACTGCAACAACGCGACAACTTCGTGTTCGGCGTTCACCCGCACCACCAGCTTTGGGATAAGACGATAGAAACTGGCGTCGGTACCAAAGGCTAGCGTTGACAGAGGGTCGTCAAAACGGCGCTGCTCCGGAATTAGCTGGTTCACGGCACTCAAAAAATCGGCGGGCAAGCTCATAGTAACTCCCGGGGCACTCGTCTGTGGCTGCTGATACGTCGTTATTTAGCAGCCTGTTTTAATTCACGAACCAACAAATCAGGGCTGATGTCGGCAATGGTTCGCGCGCCCGTTAACACCATAGCTACGCGCATTTCGCTTTCTATCAGTTTCAGCAGGTTGGTAACGCCCGCTTCACCATCCGCCGCCAGTGCGTAAATATAGGCGCGCCCGATCATTGTGCAGTCGGCGCCCAGGGCCAACATGCGCAACACATCCAGGCCGGTACGAATGCCTGAATCCACCAGGATTTTCATATCGCCTTTCACTGCGTCTGCAATGGCCGGCAAAGCGCGGCAAGTAGAGGGCACACCGTCAAGCTGGCGGCCACCGTGGTTCGACACAATAATGCCGTCAGCGCCAAAGCTGCGGGCATCACGGGCGTCGTCCGGGTCCAGTATGCCTTTGATGACCATCGGGCCATCCCAGAACTCGCGTATCCACTCCAGGTCTTTCCAGCAGATAGAAGGATCAAAATTTTCGCCCAGCCAGCCAATGTAATCGCCCAGCCCGGTGGCGCTGCCGCGGTAAGCGGAGATGTTGCCCAGGTCATGGGGCTTGCCCAGCACGCCCACATTCAACGCCCAGTGTGGGTGCGTCATTGCCTGTAATATACGACGGGGCGCCGCGTAGGGCCCACTCATTCCGGAGTGGGCATCGCGGTAGCGGGCACCAGGCACGGGCATATCCACCGTGAACACCAAGGTGGTTACACCGGCGGCTTTGGCCCGCTCCAGCGCGTTACGCATAAAACCGCGGTCTTTCAAAACATACAGCTGAAACCACATAGGCCGGCTGATGGCGGGGGCCACTTCTTCAATCGGGCACACCGACACCGTCGACATGGTAAACGGCACACCCAGATTGGCAGCGGCGCGGGCGGCCTGCACTTCACCGCGGCGGGCGTACATGCCGGTCAGGCCTACCGGCGCCAATGCCACCGGCATTGACAGGGTTTCGTCAAACAGCTCGGTGGTCAAGTCTAGCTGGGTCATGTCATTCAATACCCGCTGGCGCAGGGCAATGTCTGACAGGTCTTCCACGTTGCGCTTAAGCGTGTGCTCGTTGTACGAGCCGCCGTCGATGTAATGAAAAAGAAAAGGTGGAAGCCGACGTTTCGCTGCAGCGCGGTAATCGGTAGACGCAGAAATGATCATCAGGCATGTCCTGTTCAGGTTGCAGGATGTGCGCCCCGCAAACGCGGGGGCGCCTTCAATGCAATGTCATGGAGCCGTTAGCTGGTCAGAGAGCCGTCAGCTGGTGAAGAGCTATCAGCTAAGACTAGAAAGCCATTAACGGGTCTGTAAAGTCCAGTACATAAGAGGCAATCAACGCAATTATGCCGGTCATCAGCACGTAATACAGCGTTGGCCATACCGTGCGGCGCAAGGTTGCGCCTTCGCGGCCAAGCAAGCCCACAGTCGCCGATGCAGCCACCACGTTGTGAATGGCCACCATATTACCGGCCGCTGCACCGATCGCCTGAACCGACACCATTAACGCGGTCGACAAACCAAGGTTGGTGGCAACACCAAACTGGAACTGGCTAAACATCATATTGGAAACGGTATTGGAACCCGCCAGGAAGGCGCCCAGAGCACCAACGCTCGGTGCCACCAGCGGGTAAATGCCGCCTACTGTGTCGGCCACATAGCTGGCCATCAGAATCGGCATGCTGGGCAGATCCGCGGCGTTAACGCCGGAGTTGATCAGAATGCGCACCATGGGCACCGTGAACAGCAGCACAAAGCCCGCACTGAGCAGCACGCCGCTGGATTCTTTCACTGCATCGCCCAGCTCTTTCACCTTCATGCGGTGTATAAAGAACGTTGCCAGCACCACCATTACCAGAATACCACCGGGCAAATACAGCGGCTGAATACCCGCGCCAATGCCGGCTTCACCCAACAGATTGCTGAAGCTCAGTGATACGGACTTGAACAGCGCGGTCACTTCCGGGAACACCCGGCTAACCACCAGCAACACCGCCACCAAAAGATACGGGCACCAGGCGCGGAAGCTGCTCATGGGCCTGGCCGTCAGCTCGTCCAATTTCATTTCGATGGTGCCCAGCCATTCTTGCGGCCAGTCTTTACGATCGGCGAAGTCCCAGGTGGTTTTTGGAACCAAAAAGCCTTTGCGCGCCGCCGTAGTAACGATTGCCAAGCCCACCAGGCCACCCATCAGCGCCGGAAATTCAGGCCCCAGAAAAATACCGGTCAGCACGTAAGGTATGGTGACCGACAATCCAGCAAACAGGGCAAAAGGCAGCACTTCAAACACCGCGCGCCAGCTTCTGTCCTTACCAAAAAAGCGAACCAGCATAATCACCATGATAAGTGGCATAAACGTGCCAACAATCGCGTGGATAGAGGCGACCTGAGTGGTGATCAGCTGCAGGTACGCGTCCCAGCTGGAGCCATTAGCTGCCAGTTGCGCACCAATGGTGGCGGTATCAAGCCCGGTATTCACCCCGACAATAATCGGTGTACCCACAGCACCGAATGACACCGGCGTACTCTGTACCAACATACCCATCAATACAGCTGCCATGGCCGGGAAACCGACGGCCACCAGCAAAGGCGCAGCGATGGCTGCCGGTGTTCCGAAGCCCGACGCACCTTCAATGAAACAGCCGAACAACCAGGCAATGATAATAGCCTGAATTCGTCTATCTGGGCTGATGGTGGTAAAGCCGGCGCGAATAACCATGATGGCGCCAGAATGTTTGAGGGTATTAAGCAGCAAGATAGCGCCAAAAATAATCCACAGCAGCCCCAGTGTGATAACCAGCCCCTGCAGGGAAGAGGCCAGTACCCGGTTAAAAGACATGTCCCAGGCAAACAGGGCGATGCCGACACTGGCCAGATACACCAGCGGCATAGCTCGGCGAGCCGGCCAGCGTAAGCCGATCAGCAAAATGCCGGCCAGCAGAATGGGAACAAAGGCAAAAAAGGCGAGTAAACCCGTCGACATAAGAGAGCTCCTATACTTGTTATTGGCTGGGCTTCTTGTATATTGGTAATACCAATTTACAATCCAGTGCTAACAGGTTAAAAAAACATCAGGTGCGGTGTCAAACGAAATTTAATAGACATTAGTATACGTAGTCGTACAGGGGTATTGATGAAGACGGCAAAATCTTGTTAAATTTAGAAATTGGTCTTACCAAAGGTGTCAAAGATGGAAATGCCACAGATTCGCCCACGCCGGCTGTCTGACACAATTATGGACCGGCTGGAAAGCATGATTCTGGAAGGCGCTCTGAAACCAGGCGAACGGCTGCCCGCAGAGCGGGCCCTGGCCGAGCAGTTTGGGGTATCGCGGCCGTCACTGCGTGAGGCCGTGCAGAAGCTGGTGGCCAAAGGACTGCTGATCAGCCGTCAGGGCGGCGGAAATTACGTTAGCGATAAGTTGGGATCCAGCTTTAGCGACCCGTTACTGTCGCTGCTGGAAAGCCACCCCGAAGCCCATCAGGATTTGCTGGAGTTCCGCCACACTCTGGAAGCCGATTGCGCCTACTACGCCGCCTTGCGCGCCACCAAAGTAGACCGCCAACATCTGCAGGCAGCATTTGATGAACTTCAGGCCTGTTACAGCGATAGCCCCCACAGCCAGGAGGCTCGCTCCAAAGAAGGCGTTACCGACGCGCGCTTTCACATGGCCATTGCAGAGGCCAGCCACAACATGGTGTTACTGCACACTATGCGCGGCCTGTTTGACCTGCTCAAACGCAACGTAGTGACGAACATCGGCGGCATGTACGAACTGCGGGGTGAAACTCGCGAGCGCCTGGTGAACCAGCACAGCGCGCTGTTTCAGGCGATTATGGAAGCACGGCCAGACGACGCAAGGCGTAGCGCAGGCGAGCACATCAACTATGTGCAGGAAGTGTTAGCGAACAATCGCGAAGCGGAAATGCGCACGGCGCGCGCGGAGCGTTATCGGTTTCTAGAAAATTTCGACAAGCACTAGTCGCCAGCTGGAACACGGCAATCCACCTTTATGATCACCAGAAAAAGCCGCTGCAAAACGCAAAGTTGACTGTGGCGCTTGTTCTTATCCAGCCATGCTGAAACAATCGTTGACATCACTTTCTTTCACCCTATTACTATGGCCTAACATGCAACTACTAGTTCGTAATCTCGCCCGCACCACCACCGAACAGGAAATCCGCGAGCTATTTGAGGCACACGGCACTGTGACCGAATGCACTCTGGTTCTGGATAAAGAAACCGGCAAATCAAAGGGCTTTGGTTTCGTTGAGATGCCTGACGCAAAACAGGCCAAACTGGCCAAGGCAAAGTTGCACGAGACCCGTCTGGGCACCAACAAAATCCGCGTAAAAGCCGCTCAGGAAAAATAACCGACTCGGCTAATTCTTGAGCGCAGCCAGAATCTCAAACGAACGCAAGCGGTCCTGCTGGTTATAGAGATCGCAGGTGAAAAGAAGTTCGTCCGCCTGGGTGTGCTGTAAAAGGGTTTGCAGCTTCTGTTTGACTGTGTCGCCACTGCCAATCATCGCCAGACCCAGAAAATCTCGCACGGTTTGCTCTTCCTGGGGGTGCCACAGGCCATCCATGCTCGCCACTGGCGGGCGCATCTTCAGGCTCTGGCCACGAATTAACGACAATATGCGCTGATAGGTAGTGGTGGCTAGAAACTCGGCCTGCTCATCGGTGTCTGCGGCAACCAAAGGCACACCCAGCATCACATAGGGCTTGTCCAGAAATGCCGATGGCTGAAACTGGCTGCGGTAAATTTCTATAGCCTGCATCATCATGCGCGGCGCAAAATGCGACGCAAACGCGTAAGGCAAACCCTTCTTTGCCGCCAGCTGTGCGCTGAACAAGCTGGAGCCCAACAACCAGATCGGCACGTTGCTGTTCACACCCGGCATAGCCACGACTTTTTGGCCCGGTTGGCGCGGCCCCAGAAATGCCTGCAACTCTTCTACGTCGGCAGGAAAGTCATCCACACTTCCGCTCAGGTGTTTGCGCAAAGCGCGGGATGTGAGTGGGTCAGTGCCAGGCGCGCGGCCCAGGCCCAAGTCAATACGGCCCGGGTAGAGCGCTTCCAGAGTACCAAACTGTTCGGCGATAACGATGGGCGCGTGGTTTGGCAGCATCACGCCCCCTGCCCCCACGCGAATTTTCTGCGTTCCCGCCGCCAGATAACCAACCACAACCGCGGTAGCGGAGCTGACAATGGCGTCCATATTGTGGTGTTCGGCTACCCAGTAACGGTTGAAGCCTAACTGTTCCACATGTTTGGCCACCTCCAGTGAACGATGTAAAGCTGGCGTTGCGCCTTCATCGCTGTCTTTTGTGGAAGCTAAATCCAATACTGAAAACGCCACGTCGTTAATGTTCATTGCCAACCACCCTTTCAATTCGTGCTGTCGCGATTTGAGTAGCTCGCGTAATAGTAGCTAATTAACACAATAACACACCGACACGGGCAACAAGGCTTACAGTCATGAAAGACGCTAAGGCACGGCACGCTCGACTATGCACTCATAGCCACCCATTTCGAATTCACGGCAGATGAACGGGCGCTTCT
>Ga0307948_1003925_pt1 | contig 10977 bp, 11 predicted proteins | sample OrgLakmetagen280_FD_201824 | JGI IMG/M metagenome (GOLD analysis project Ga0307948, IMG submission 201824) | Saline water microbial communities from Organic Lake, Antarctica - #280 | ecosystem: Environmental > Aquatic > Non-marine Saline and Alkaline > Saline | place: Antarctica: Organic Lake...
GCATGCGTGTGGGTGTGTGTGTGTGTGTGTGTGTGTACCTACCTGCCTTTCACTTTCGCCTGTTCTGATGACCCTCTCTTTTTCCGGCACCTGTTCTCGGTCAGGAAAAATAGCAGGGGCTCAGGAAAACACTTCTGCTGTAAAGTATGGAGCACCTTCATCAGGAACAGTTCATACATTGCATCCTGTGCTTGAAAGAATCAGTGATTAGTGTTGAGAGATAAGTACAAATGACCAGATATGTTACCCTCTATGAACTTGCAAGTAATGTCTAACCACTTGCCCCTCCACGCACTTGCCTAGACTAAAGGACCACGCACCCCTCTCAGCACTTGCCTGGACTAACGGACCACGCACCCCTCTCAGCACTTGCCTGGACTAACGGACCACGCACCCCTCTCAGCACTTGCCTAAAACCACAGACCACATGCCCCTCTCAGAAATTGCATGGAATGGTGGTCCATACTTTCTTCTCAGCACTCGCCTGGACTAACGGACCACACACCCCTCTCAGCACTCGCCTGAAATCTCTGATCACTTGCCCTGCTACACTTACCTGCAGATCAAAGAGATACTCGGGCATTTGTGGCGGGCTTGTGCTCAAAGAAGACGGTGCTAGACCTGTGTTGTTACAGGTGTGTGTGTGTGTGTTCGTGCATATGTGAACTCTCACAGACTACGCTGATTATGGCCACGCACCCAAGGCACACACCACACACACGTACACACACACACACATACACACACACACACACACACACACACACACACACACACACACACACACGCATACACACACACAAGGCACGCACAGAAAGAGAGGGAAGGAGGCTTGAGGCTTTGCTGGTGGTGAAAATTACAACCAATAAAGGGGGGAAAGTGCAGATTTGATGCGCAAAACTGTGCGTGCTGTTTGATACAAAATGAGCACAAATAACAGTAAACAGGCGTTATGTACCGCTGCAGTAAACCAGCGTGGGCTGGTCAAATGACAGGTTGTACATCTCGTCAATGCAGCATTCTTATATGATCACAATGAAAGTGCAGTTGTGTGACCGAGAGCTTGTGTGTGAGAGAATGAGGGCACATGTGTGTGTGTGTGTGTGTGTGTGAATGTGTGTGTGCTTGTGTGTGTGTGTGTTTGTGTGTGTGTGCGTGTGCTTTTGTGTGTGTGTGTGTGAATGTGTGTGTGCATATGTGAGTGTGTGTGTGTGCGCGTGTGAATGTGTGTGTGTGTATGTGTGTGTGTGTGTGTTTGACCGGAAGCTGGTTTTTAGCTAATGGTCATGATGAGGCAAAAGGCGTATGAGGGGGAAGTTATGGTTGGTTGTGTTTTTATCGCAAGTCCTAGATGTCTGGTGAGATTGCAGTCAAACTGCGGACATGCTCTTTCTCACTCGCAGGAGCAAGCATTAGTTATAGGCTGCGAAATGGTGTCAAAGCCCTGTGCAAAAGTGTGTGGCTCACTTTTCTGCTATCAAAGTAGTGTCACAATGTGATGCGTCACCCTTTAAACAGGCAACAAGCAAGGCAGCGCTGTCATCTGTCGGCAAATACAATTGCTGGAAAAATGGTGTTCACTTGCATGTGTGCACATTGGCATTGCTCATTTCTCTTTAGATACCGTACTGTACATAGAGAATATCACCGCCCCTAATCAATATTTATTTGTAAAATACCAAAATCTTTTTTATTTGGTCGGGGGTTTCCGATTTTAGGGGGGGGGGGGCGGTGATAAATTTTTGCTGTACAATATTACGGTACTTGTTAATTTAGCAGCGCACTTCATTTAATCACCGTGTCACACTTCATACTCGCCATGTCACACTTCAACTTACCATGTCACACTTCGTACTCACCATGGACACACTCCATACTCACTATGTCACTTCATACTCATCATGTCACACTTCATACTCTCACCCATGTCACACTTCATGAACTTACCGTGTCGCACTCCGTACTCACCATGTCACACTTCATACTCTCACCCATGTCACACTTCATAATCTTACCGTGTCACACTCCGTACTCACCATGTCACACTTCATAATCTTACCGTGTCACACTCCGTACTCACCATGTCACTTCATACTCACCATGTCACACTTCATATGCTCACCCATGTCACACTTCATAAATTTACCGTGTCACACTCCGTACTCATTATGTCACTTCATACTCTCACCCATGTCACACTTCATACTCTCACCCATGTCACACTTCATAAACTTACCGTGTCACACTCCGTACTCACTATGTCACTTCATACTCACCATGTCACACTTCATACTCTCACCCATGTCACACTTCATAAACTTACCGTGTCACATTCCGTACTCACCATGTGACACTTCAACTTACCATGTCACACTTCGTACTCACCATAAACACACTCCATACTCACCATGTCACACTTCATATGCTCACCCATGTCACACTTAATAAACTTACCGTGTCACACTCCGTACTCACCATGTCACACTTCAACTTACCATGTCACACTTCGTACTCTCCATGGACACACTCCATACTCACTATGTCACACTTCATAAATTTACCGTGTCACACTCCGTACTCACCATGTCACTCCATACTCACCATGTCACACTTCATATGCTCACCCATGTCACACTTCATAATCTTACCGTGTCACACTCCGTACTCACCATGTCACACATGCAGTTTCATACTCTCACCCATGTCACACTTCATAATCTTACCGTGTCACACTCCGTACTCACCATGTCACACATGCAGTGGCGGATTCGCTCTTGCGGCAGCAGCTGCTGGTGCAAAAGAGGTCGTAGGTGGGTAAGAGGCCATTACAGCTAGGGTTGGCCAGAACCGTATATCTACACCGTATCTGACCGTATATTTGGTGATGTTCCTGCCAAAAATAGCGTATGTTCACCATATATATATAGTTCTGCCCAACCCTAGTTATAGCCCGTCAGTGTAGCTGCAGGTTTTGGTACTATATAGTTTATTTAGAAAGTAGATAGAGTAGTAGATTTCAGTGCCAGTATAATCATTCTAGTCTCCTTTTGCCCATATTCTGGCTTCTCTAAATCATTCCTTGCTGTACGTACTGTGCTCATCATCTTGCAGTTGCTCTCAACGCTGTCTGTTTAAATTAAAATTAATACCAATGGGCGGCTGTAGCAATAATTCAAACTTTAATCGTCCAAATTGACAGGCGTGGATTCTTCTGCCCCTGCTCTAGACATGGCACGTGAAAATGCAAGGCTGAACAACTTCAGCGAGGTGAGGAGAGTTGTCAGTGGATGCTTGAAATGCTTTCTGTGTGTGCAAGGGGGTCGGTTTATGTGTTTGCATTGAGATGATGCATGCATTCGTAATTGCGGAGGTGCGTGACTCTTGCACTCAGCGCTTCACATCACAATGGATTCATTCATGACTATTGAGGTGCAAGCCTCTTGCACACAGCGCTTAATATCACGATGCAATCATTCATGACTATTGAGGTGCAAGCCTCTTGCACTCAGTGCTTCATTTCACGGTGCATTCATTCATGACTATTGAGGTGCCTGCCTCTTGCACACAGCGCTTCATATCACGATGCATTCATTCATGACTATTGAGGTGCAAGCCTCTTGCACTCAGTGCTTTGTATTATGAAAACAAACCACAACAACATCCACGGGCTAAGTCCCTCTCTGGCACTGACTAACCTTGCATCACTGATATTCGTTAGCACATTCCTGATCGGCACTTACATCACACTGATAGTCGTTAGCACATTCTTTATCGGCACTTACATCACACCTGCAGCACTTCATAACGCAACATCACATCGGCACACATGAGCACATCACAATGACATTCACATCACAAGATCACAAGGTATCACCGTACTGACGCTCTTATCACCATACTGGCACTCTCAGCACCACACTGGCAATCACATCACACTGGCACCTTCAGCACCACACTGGCACTCGTATCATCACACTGGCACCTTCATCACCACACTGGCACTCGTATCACCATACTGGCACCTTTATCGCCACACTGGCACCTTCATCACCACACTGGCACTCTCAGCACCACACTGGCAGTCACATCACACTGGCACCTTTATCACCACACTGGCACTCTTATCACCACACTGGCACTCTGATCACCATACTTGCACTCTGATCACAACACTGGCACTCTTATCACCACACTGGCACTCTGATCACACTGGCACTCTTATCACTCCGGCACTTTTACAACACTAGCACTCTTATCACCATACTGGCACTCCTACCACACAGGCGCACTGCAGCACCACACCGGCAGTCACTGCACACTGTCACATAACATGGCACACTGACAACCTGTCACATAACAGGTCACACTGTCACATGCAGGTCACACCTCATTGTCACGATCACAAGCACACTGCTCTCACACAAACCACTGCTATAGGGAAATCAATACGCACTGGATTTTTGCAAAAGCGGCGTTCAGACAAGGGCACGCTGATAGTAGCTCAAAAGTAACGCCGAACCTGTGCCTCTTTTTTAGGGTTGGCCAGAACCATACATTTATAGGTATATACGGTGTATATACAGTATTTTTGGCAGGGAAATCACCATACATATGTTCATATACGGTGTGCATATACGGTTCTGGCCAACCCTACTCTTTTTCAAGCAAGTGTGCCTGAATTGCCCACAAACTCTCAACCCAACTACAATGACGCAGGAGCAGGTGCGGTTTGTGCGTGGGGACGTCGATGCCTTCATGCGCGAGGACAGAGAGGCTGGGTGGAAGTACGACATCGTTGTGCTGGACCCGCCAAAGCTAGCTCCCAACAAGAAGGGCCTCGCAAGGGCAAGAGTCAAGTACGTGCGCATGCAGTTCTTTTTGCATGACGAAACTAAAGAAAACAAGGAGCACAGTGCGCAGGAGAAAGAGGAAAGAGCCCATTGGGTCTGTTATGCGGTCGAAATATAAAAGTTTGAATGCACGCATTGGCAATCAAGATCTTGGTCCAGTTTGTTTTGGGACTTCAATCTGGATACTCTTTGTGCAGAGTGCTACTGTTGGCATGCAGCACCTGGTTGTTTGAGTGCTGTTGCCCACTACTTGAAAGTGAGCCTCCTGGATAGAAAAAGATACTCGGTGAATCTTTGGAATGAAATGTGTAAGGCGAGTTTTTCTAAATACAACTTGCACGTGAGAATGACTGAAGCAAGCGCACTTTCTGAACACACCTCAGCTATAGGCGGACTTCATACACCACTGAGCTACTCCCAGCGCAAACACCGTGCTTTGTATTCACGCAACTTATTTCTAAAAGTAATAGTGTTTGCGCTTTGTGGTCATGCAACTGATTTCTAAACGTGGTAGTGCTTGCGCTACGCTAACCCTCCTTGTCTTACAGGTACCTGAAGCTTAATCAAAGGGCCATGCAGCTAGTGAGCCCATGAGGAATCCTAAGCTTAATCCTAATCCTAATCCTGAGCTTAATCCTATTCCTTGTCTTACAGGTACCTGAAGCTTAATCGAAGGGCCATGCAGCTAGTGAGCCCGGGAGGGATCCTAACCACCTGCTCTTGCTCAGGTGGGTCAGGACACCTGCTGTAACTCTAGACGTCTTGGTCTGAGATGCCAATATGAAAATTTGGAGAATGCATGTAGGTATTGTAAAACCCGCGGTTAAGGACGCTGCTAGCTGGAAGTATGGTTTTGTGCAGCAAGTTCACACTGGAACCTCATCATTTTTCAGGGTTACCACTCACCAAGCAGTGACGTAGAGTGAGCTTGTTCCTCCTGAAGTTATAAGAATCATAAAATTTCAGCATTCATGTTTCATTCTTAGTCCACGCACGCATTCTTTGTCCCCTAAAACCTAAAACTCACAAGGAGCCTTTTTTGCTTCCCCACATTGATTGCCTCTGGATGCTCTACAGTCAATCGCACGGTGCACAACCGCACATGTGTCTGTCACAGGTGCCATGACTCAAAGTGGCGACTTCCTGCCCATGCTTGCGGAGGCAGCAGCATCAACAGGAAGGTCAACGTGTGTGTTGCGCGTCGCTGGCGCATCTGCGGATCACCCATTGCACCCTGCCTATCCAGAGGGCACTTACCTCACGGCCGTCAGTTTGTGCGTGTACTGAGTCTCATTGGTTTCTTATCTCGAATCTAGATTTCGAGGTGGCGTGCAGGTTTGCAGCGGAAAGTTACTTGTTAATACCATTTCATTCTGGTAAAGAGACCCATAGGAGATGCACCCTTACCCTTTTATTTTATCCGCAAGCAGTACTAGTGGCTTGTTTTGTGTCAATTTTGGCAGAGGGGTACCAGCTAGATGGGCAGTGCTTGCTATCTACATTCAAACTCTTGCATCCTTCTTGATCATTTTCCATCTTGAGAACCAGAGACCTGAGCCACAACTCCTTTTCCTGAAGGGATTTGCTTTGCATGCACAGCAGCGTAGCGTAGGCCCATTTAGATTTGCCAAATCACAGTCACTGCAAAGTGTAGGACTCCAGCACATCAACAAACACCTCCGGCACGTCCAGCTTATAGAACAAGACACACAAAAACTATAAATTGACAATCAGTCGTCACACGATTCGTCGCTGCTAACTGATTGGGCGTTACGACATCCTTGCCTCACAAGCTGTAGCGTACATACTTTACAATTGGATTTGCTCCTGCCTGATCGCTCAGTAGACTAAAAACGCCGAAAGGACGTGTTTCAACTGTATTTATGCACGTTGTTTAACAACGCCAAAGGACGTGCAATCGCAGGGGCGGGTCAACGGAGGCCCCTAATGGAGGTACTTTAGAAATGTGAATTGAGTGTGGGCGCCCCAGCTGGCAACAATCAAGCTCAGAACCCAGAAATCTGATAGCACCTGAGCATGAATGCCAGCTGGGGCGCAGGCAAAATTGTCTGTTTGCCTGCGGGGTGTTGTTCACCACAAAAGTTCCATAGCAGGCCACCCACAGTACCAAATCACAAATATTGTTGGTGATATAGAGTCCTTATAATAAAAAAACATCATTGCAGAAGAAATGAAACGGTCAATATATGCAGTTTTCCCATGCAAAGCCACCTTCTTAGGGTTTTGGTGGTCACTGTGGGCTTTAAGCCCTGCCAATTTGCACACAGAGCGACCCACATGAATCCATCCTCGTAATGCCAGCTTCAAATTTTTTAGCACAAATGTTAGCAATCGAATAAAGGGGCAGTGAATGGCTGGCTTCCGAGTGCAAAAAGGGCACATATTTGGACATTTCCCCAGTTGACTCTGGTGCAATCGTTTGAATCCGTAAGTGGTCGCTTGCCTTTCGCTTACACTTGTCCCAATTCCCCGAACTTTCGTTGCTTTTCGACAATATGTTTTGAGGAGCGGGCTTGGTGGGGACTGCAGTAAATGATGCATTTTTCAATCAGATATTATTACTAGTATTATTTTGCATAGGCACAGGTCCTTGCTGACCGTTTATTCGCCCATGGCAACTGAATATGTATAGCTTGACAAAGTTCAACCAATCCCTCTTCTTTCCAAGGACTCGTTGCTTAGGACTAGCAAGGATGGGCAGCTGGGCAGGTAACGCATACACGCACACACACACTTACACACACACACACACACACACACACACACACACACTCTCACACACACACACACTCACGCGCGCGCGCACACACACACACACACACACACACACACACACACTCACACACTCACACACTCACGCGCATACACACACAGACACACACACAGACACACAAACGTACACACACACATGCGCGCGCGCACACACACACACACACACACACACACACACACACACACACTCAAGCACACACACACACACTTACACACACACGCACGAGCACACACACGCGCACACTTACACACGCACAAACACACACACATACACACACACACGCACGCACACACACACACACACATACACACACAACACAAACACACACATGCACACACGCTCACAAACACACACGCACACACACATACGCATGCTCAAATAAGACACACACATACGCATGCTCATACACACATATACACACAAACACACAATATGCGCACACACGCATGCTCATATCTCATTTGCATTCTCAATTTTTAATTTTTATGCACAGGGTCAGGGCAGACCCAAGATGAGCTGATGCTGAAGGACGAGTGCATCTTAGTCGACGAACAGGACAACATCTCAGGCCACGCAAACAAACACAGCTGTCACCGCTTTGTAAGTTATTGTGTAACACGGAATGAGGGTAGCACCACATACAAATACACACAAGCACAAGCACAAACACACACACACAAGCACAAACACACAAATACACACTCCTTCTGGCCTCTGTTCTTGGTTCTTGCTGAAGTATGAGGTCAGGTGTACCCCAGGCAGCAGCGTGAAGTGCTTGTTCCTCTTCGGCCCAAAATTTGGGTGCATGCGTATGTCGTATGTCGTCTCTGCTTGCTTCCTTGCCTGCAGATTCAGGCCGTGGCCGACACACATTTGGCGCCCTCCTTGTTCCACGCTCCTTTTCATACCGTTCCAAACTGTTCTACAGTCCATAATATAGAAATCACACACAAGAGGCCCTCACAAGTGCTTCTGCTCCTGCACATGTGCAGGTAGCTGAGCAGCCGCAAGGCCTGCTCCATCGCGCCTTCAGTGTGTTCCTATTCGATGAGGGCAACCGACTGCTCATCCAGCAACGAGCTAAGGATAAGATCACGTTCCCTTCTGTGTGGACCAACACTTGCTGCAGGCATGTATGACTGTGTGTGACTCTGTGGGTGGACATTGACAGTGCCCAGGACGTTGCACATTTAGTCAGTGACATAACACGTAGGGTTGGCCAGAACCATATATATATTATATACGGTGTATATACTGTAGTTTTGGCAGGGAAATCACCAAATATATGATCTTATACGGTGTATGTAGGGTTGGCCAGAACCATATATACACGGTTTATATTTTATATACGGTATTTCTGGCAGGGAAAGAACCAAATATACGGTCATATACGGTTTATATATATACGGTTCTGGCCAACCCTAGGTGTATGTATACGTTCTGGCCAACCCTAATAACACGCCATATACATGGCACATACCTGGCCGGGACATCACGCAATAAGTTTGGTTAATTTGAATCACAAAGTCCTCTAGCCTGGCGTGGCTGCTCGACCTTAGGCTATAGGTTATAGGTCCCAACAATCACGAAATAAAACTCACACACACAAACACACACTGCGCATGGTGCATACCGGCATACCTGGTAGTGACCACGTTCTCTGGTAGCGTTTACCAGTATACCTATGCACAACTCATTCAGCCAGAACGTATTAAGATACGCTGAAAGGAATACACACAGCATAATGTGCTAATTTGCAATTACATGTGCTCCTATAGTTGCCCCAGTTGGATCGGAGATTCCCCCACAGATGCCACCTACTTTTTCTAGTTGCCTTTTTTGTGGCCTTGAAACGTTTGTTGTGTTTATGCAGGTTTTGACAAATGGAATGCTGTAGCTTCCCAACCCTCCTCAAGTCCTGAACAATGCCTTGTATTAATGCGTGTGGGGATTGGCTCATCAACAGAGGTTCCCCCCTCCCCTTTTCCCGTGCTGCTGTCCTGTTCTGTGCGTTCACATGCCTCTCACATGTACACAAACACCCCCCTCCAGGGATGTACACATGGATGTAACACATGGAGTGTGCTGTCTCACTAAATAATCACCATGAGCTAATTTGTGCGTCTCACATGCATGCACATGTGGATGTACCCCTTAGTATATATCATTACCATCAGTTGATACCATCACTACCATCACTACCATCAGTTGATGCATACCCTTATAGTATACATCATTACCAATTACTCATCTGTGCGTCCACCTGCCTGCTTCCTGCAGCCACCCGCTGTTTGGACAAACACCAGAAGAAGTGGACAGACCTGATCAGGTGTGTGGCGTGTGTGAAAAGACGCCTGCGTGTGTTGTACGTGATTGCATCGTCAGAGCCTGCTGCAGCCACTGCTGTTTGGGCTAACACTGGAAATGGTAGACAGGCCTGATGAGGTGGGGTGTGTGTACAAAGGTGCCTGTGTGTGTTATACGTGATTAAATCATTGTAGATTACAATTTGTAATGGATCATTATGGATTGGAATGGTAATTGGAAGGCGCTTGCATGTTTTGTGTATATGTCTCGTTTGTGATCAAACCTTTGGAACCTGCAGTAGCCTTTCGCTGTTTGAACCACCGGAAGGTAAGCAGGCCTGATCAGGTGTCCAAGGAGGCGCCTGAGTGGGTGTTGCGTGGCTAAAAGTGCTAGGGCCCTTAAGGTCCAAAAGTATGTATGAAAACATATCCAGAGTATGTAAGTGCATGTCTTGATGACTGTGGTGTTATACAAGCTGCTTTATATTCTAAATTTGATGTACTCATATGGCTTCAAATGTTATTCAATGGAATTCAGGTCTTGGCAGCCTCAGTGGCATTTCGGTGTGAGAACAACTGCTGCTTATTTTGGCCTTTATAGGGAGGGTTGGCTGTGTGTTTATTGCATAAAGGTAGTCTGAAGCGTTGCCGGGAAGCGCTACATCTTAATGTGGGGCGAAATCTACCACACTAAAAAAGGGGGCATGCTGCTTCGCTTGGCCGAGAAAGCACAAAAGTCAACTGCGCACACACCCATTGCATTATGGTGCAATGCCCTCCTCTGGTATACCTAGGTGGAAGCCCAAAACTTTTCAAGTGAGTGCGCACGCACATACAAACACACTCCCACGCCCTCACACTCACAACCACGCACACACACAAACAAACACACGCACGCACACACACACACACACACACACACACACACACACACACACACACACACACACACACACACACACAAACACAAACAAACAAACACACACACACACACACACAAACACACACACACACACACACAAACACA
>Ga0307948_1003926_pt1 | contig 10975 bp, 20 predicted proteins | sample OrgLakmetagen280_FD_201824 | JGI IMG/M metagenome (GOLD analysis project Ga0307948, IMG submission 201824) | Saline water microbial communities from Organic Lake, Antarctica - #280 | ecosystem: Environmental > Aquatic > Non-marine Saline and Alkaline > Saline | place: Antarctica: Organic Lake...
TGTCTGTACGTGCACTGGTGAGTCTGTCTGTACGTCTGTCTGTCTGTACGTGCACTGGTGAGTCTCTGTACGTCTGTCTGTCTGTACGTGCACTGGTGAGTCTGTCTGTACGTCTGTCTGTCTGTACGTGCACTGGTGAGTCTGTCTGTATGTCTGTCTGTCTGTACGTGCACTGGTGAGTCTGTCTGTACGTCTGTCTGTCTGTACGTGCACTGGTGAGCTGTTTAATTGCACTTGGTCCGCAAGTTACAGATACCTGGAATGTCCTTTATTTATAGGTTGTGTGTGTATTCATTTGTATATGCCTGTGTGTGTTCGTTTGTGTGTGTATTTGTTTGTGTGAGTGTGTGTGTATGGTCAAAGGCGGCTGGGACAGAGGATCATGTTACAAAAGCTATCTAAAGACATTGTACGGGTGCTGTGTAATATTAGTAGGGTTGGCCAAAACCGTATACATATGCACCGTATATGACCGTATATGACCGTATAATAGGTGGTTTCCCTGCCAAAAATACCGTATATACAGTTTATATAAATGAATCTGACCAGCCCTAAATATTAAATCCTCTGCCTGCTTGACGATTTAATTGGAATGCCCTTTGCAGATTGAATCCAAAGCAGCCGCAACGGAGGCGCAGATTGGGGAGCTGCGTATTTTTGTGGAGGGCGAAAAGCTGGAAAGCAAAGCAGCGCAAGAGGAGTTGCAGCAGTATGTGGATGCACAAGCTGGTATGTGTGTGTGTGCTTGTAAGTGTGAGTGTATATGTTGTATTTTAATGAAGGCGTGAATACGTGGATGCCTGGTTTTGAATGCTTGTGTTTACTAATACAAGTGCCGTAGCTGTGTGTGTCTTCTAGTTCAAGTGCAAAAGCTGTGTGTGTCTTCTTGTTGAAGTGCAAAAGCTGTGTGTGTCTTCTTGTACAAGTGCCGTAGCTGTGTGTGTCTTCTTATACACGTGCAGTAGCTGTGTGTTTTCTTGTACAAGTGTCGTAGCTGTGTGAGTTTCCTTTCTCAAGTGCAAAAGCTGTGTGTGTCTTTTTAAACACGTGCCGTAGCTGTGTGTGTTTTCTTGTACAAGTGCCGTAGCTGTTTACTTGTACAAGTGCAAAATCTGTGTATTGTTATACACGTGCCGTAGCTGTGGTTGTGCTGTACAAGTGCAGTAGCTGTGTGTGGATGCGCAAGCTGATATGTGTAAGTCGGGCTTGTTTATGCGAGGGGAGTGTTGTGTGTGTGAGTGAGTGCAAGGATGTGCGAGCTGGCATGTGTATAGGCATATAGGTATTGGGACTATTTGTGAAGGGGTGTGTTGTATATGTGCATTAGTGCAAGGATGCGCGAGCTGGTATGTGTATAGGTAATGGGAGTGTTTGTGAAGGGGTGTGTTGTATGCGTGGATGAATGCATGACTTTGTGGTTTCTGTATTTGTTTGTGTGTCTGTCTGTGTCTACATAAGTGCAGCAGTGCGTGGATCATGTGCAAGCTGGTTTGCAGCATACTATGTGTCATGAAGAGCTGTTGAATAAGAGTATGAGGGCACACATGGAGGTGTTTGTGTGTGTCACACATGCACGTGTGTGTGCATGAGGACACTCAGAATGTCAAACCAAGATCTGGAAAGCTCAAAACATTACATGCATGACATAAAAGCACACGTGCAGTTTGCACTGATATGTGTGTATGTGTGCGTGCATCGTCAGAATCGTCAGAATCGTCAGAATCATCAGAATCGTCAGAATCGTCAGAATCGTCAGAATTGTCAGAATCGTCAGAATCGTCAGAATTGTGTGATCGTATTTCCATCCATGCGCACATGCACACTCTGCACACGCAATCACAGGACATTTGAACACAGACAAACTTGGCCTAATTAAAATGTAAAAAGGGAATTTTGTCTGCATCACAGATTCCAGCCCAACAAAACAAAATATGTGCCTTTCCTGCCAACGGCATTTGCCGCCAACGGTTGATTTGTGATATGCATCTCAGATTCCAGCCTGGTAAACAAGTGAATGCATGTGTGATGTGCATCAAAATGTCCAGCCTACGTACACAAGCGTCATCAACTGATTTGATCTGTGATGTGCATCTCAGATTCCAGCCTGGTTAACGATTGAATGCATGTGTGATGTGCATCAAAATGTCCAGCCTACGTACACAAGCGTCATTAACTGATTTGATCTGTGATGTGCATCTCAGATTCCAGCCTGGTTGACAATTGAATGCATGTGTGATGTGCATCAAAATGTCCAGCCTACGTACACAAGCGTCATCAACTGATTTGATCTGTGATGTGCGTCACAGATTCCAGCCTGGTTAAGAACTAAATGCATGTGTGATGTGCATCAAAATGTCCAGCCTACGTACACAAGCGTCATCAACTGATTTGGTCTGTGATGTGCGTCACAGATTCCAGCCTAGCTGAGATGCGGCAAGCCATGGAGGGCCAACTGCAGGAGGTCAAGACAGCCAACACAGCATTGCAACAAAGAATGGATGCCCGTGCAGGTGTGTGCGTGTGTGTGTGCATGTGTGTGTGTGTGCACGTGTGTGTGCACGTGTTCGTGTGTGCGTATGTGTGTACGTGTGTGTATGTGCACGCGTGTGTCCGTGCGAGCATGGCTGCAAAGGCAAAAACCAATTTGCACACATGTGCGCTTGAGTGAGGGTGCGTGCATGTCAGTACGACCATGCTTGTGTGTGAACAGATGATGATGTGCGCATTCATGTGTGTGTGCGTGTGCAGAGGGCGTGGAAGCTGCTCTTGCGGGGCTGCGTGAGACGGAGGAGGCCAAGGAGGCTAAAAGGGCGCAGCAGATACAGGTATACGCACATGCACGCTCACGCACACATGCACGCACACACATGTACACAAACATGTGCACCTACATGTGCATAATTCCACGACTTGTGTGTGTGTGACTGTTAAAGTGTTTCGTGTGAAGGTGGTAAATGCAACATTCCACATGCACATGTAAGCTCCAGGTTGCTGCAGCATATGATATGCTGCACATCACAATAATAGGGTTGGCCAGAATCGTATATATTTACCTTATATGACCGTACATTTGAAGAACTTGCTGCCAAAAATACCGTACTTGCACTGTGTATATATATGGTCATCACACACACTCACACTCACACACTCACTCTCATTCTCACATACACGCATACACACACACACTCACATACACACACACACAAATACACACACAAACACACACACACACACACAAACACAAACACACACACACACATCTCGCAGGAATTGCAGGCGTCTATGCAGAAGATGGATGACGATGTGCACGCAGAACTGGCAAGGGTGGTGCAGGAGATCCACATAGATGCAGTGCACGAGCAGCTAGCAGCCTTGGAAAGCGGGCTGAATGAGCATGCACATGAGGTGAGTGGTTGCGGGATTGCGTGCGTGCGTGCGTGCACTTGTTGTGTGTTTGAGTTTGAGGATGAGGCATGCACAGCAAACCGACACTGGTTGAGTGTATGCTGTTGAGTGTATCCGTGTGGAGCTTTTTGCTAAAGGGGGATGGGCGTGTAGCTGAAGCGTAGACAGTTTTACGAGAGAGTGTGTGTACAAGAGATTGTGTAGGTAGCTTTGCAAGAGGGTGTGTACAAGAGAGTGTACACCTTTGTGTGTGTGCAGGAGATGTCTAGAGTGGAGTCCCTCCGAGAGGAGCTCGCGGCTGAAGGAAGGAGGGCGCAGCAAGTGGAGGGGGAGCTGCAGATGCGTGTGGAGGAGCTGCAGCAAGGAATGCAGGAGCAGGTAGGTGTGGTGTGGTGTGGTGTGGTGTGGTGTGGTGTGGTGTGGTGTGGTGTGGTGTGGTGTGGTGCGGTGTGGTGTGGTGTGGTGTGGTGTGGGTGGGTGCAGCAAGGATTGCAGGGGCAAGTGAGTGTGGTGTGGTGTGAGTCGGTGGGCGGGTGGGTGCAGCAAGGAGTGCAGGAGCAAATAAGTGTAGGCAGGTGTGGGCAGGTGTGGGTCTAGGGACTCTCTGAGGACTAAAAACACCTTCAATTCTCCCTCACCCAGACCTGCTTTCCGTGCGGGTCGCCCTCAACGCTTTGTGTGACTTTTAGCAGTCCAACATCGCTGCTGTGCCTGCCAGAGTGTGGATGGCCTTGTTGGCTATATACCCACAAACAATGACCCCTCATACATGACCTCACTGCTTTGCTTTACGCGCTTTGTGTGCTCGTCTGCAGTCCGACCTTGCTGCTGTGTCTACCAGAGTGGATGACCTTGTTGGCTCGGTAGCCGCTGCAAGTGCTGCTCAGATTGAGCAGGCCAACGCCGCCATTGCACAGCAGGTGCGTGTGCATGTGCGTGTGCGTGTGTGTGTGTGATGACCATATATGTGTACACATACATGCTTTACACACGCACACAGACACAGACACACACGCACACACACACGCACACACACACGCACATGCACACTCATGCACACACATGAATGTACAAAGTATGCACTCTGTACTGCCCACACATATGCACACAGGCTGAGCAGACCAAGGAAACTGACGAGAAGCTGGAGAGCTTGATTGACGAGTTCTCCAGCACGCTGGAGGGCTTGCAGGAGTCAGTGGGCACTTTGGAAACACGGTAAGAAAGGGATGCACCCTTTGCTGCTCATGCGCACGCAAACAGAGCAGGGGAAAATGCTCACGCACGCAACTGCTCAGTAGGGGACAGCCCATGCTTACGCACGCAACTGCTCAGTTTGGGAATGCCCACGCACGCAACTGCTCAGTAGGGGAATGCCCACGCACGCAACTGCTCAGCATGGATGTGCCCACGCGCGCAACTGCTCAGCAGGGATGTGCCCACGCACGCAACTGCTCAGTTTGGGGTTGCCCACGCACGCAACTGCTCAGCAGGGATGTGCCCACGCACGCAACTGCTCAGTAGGGGAATGCCCATGCACGCAACTGCTCAGTTTGGGAATGCCCACGCACACAACTGCTCAGTTTGAAAATGCCCACGCACGCAATTGCTCAGTAGGGGGTTGCCCACGCGCACGCAGGCAGAGCAGGTCAAGCAAATGCTGTGACGTACCTGAATCCAACAAAAAGTATTTTTATGGGGAGCGGTGTCGATGCAACAAGACGTGGGCTCTCTGCTTGTGCAAATCAGTATCTTTGCACAATTTGCTTAACCTTTGACTCGCATTTTTTCTGCACAAGGACTGACGGTCTGGAGGGCGGCATGAAGGGCAGCGAGCAGCGTTTAGGGAGCACTGAGGCACAACTCTCCACTGTGGGTGGCCAGGTTGCAGCCTGCGAGGCAGGGCTCAGTGATCTGGGCAGTCAGATTGCTCTCCTCTCTGGAAACGATGAGGCCAAGCAGGCATTGCACGACATCCAGGTATATTTGGGTGTGTATGTATGTGTATGTATGTAGGTGTGCTTGGGTGTGCATGCATGTCTCATCGTGCGTGTGTGCATGTGTGTGTCCATGACCGTGGCAGTTTGTGAGGTGGGGTAGAGTGCTTTGGGCTGTCCTATCAGGTGTGTGTATGTGTGTGTATGTGTGCGCTTCAGTACAGGTAGATTTCACATGTGCTACATGTGTGTGTCTTTTAGTACTGTAAGTACTGTGAGTAGTGTGTATGTGTATGTGTGTGCTTCAGTACAGGCAGATTGCACATATGCCACATGTGTGTGTGTGCCTTTTGAAGTACTGTAAATCGTATTAAATGTGTAGGGTTGGCCAGAACCGTATATATACACCGTATATGACTGTATATTCGGTGATTTCCCTGCCAAAATTATCGTATATTCACCGTATATATATGGTTCTGGCCAACCCTGTAATTGTGCTGTCATTGGGTTTCCTTTGCAGGGGCAACTCCAGGAGGCCCAGAGCGCTGTGGAAGAACTGCGTGAGGCACTCACAATCCAAACAGACAACTTGCAAGCTCAGGTATGTATACGACTATATGACGCATGCGCGTCAGTATGTTTATATCTGTGTGTGTGTTTGTGTGTCCATGTAGCTCTAATTGGCAAGGAAGTGTGCTGGGCTTTCAAGCGTGGAGAGCTGCACCTGCTGAGTATGCCTAAAGTATATATGCCTACAGTATTTATGACTAAAGTATGACTACAAAACAGCTGTAAATATCAGCATGCTTGCATGAGACTAAAAAGGATTTCCAACCGACAAGCATTTTGCATTCAGTTGGCAGCTATTTGGTGCTGTGGAATTCAGGTCAGGTCAATAAGCTGCGATTTGGTCCTTTAGAGCTCTAGCTTGCGTTAAATTACGTACAGATGCCTGACTTGACAATAAGCCGTGATCAGGTACATTAGAATTAGAGCTTGCGTTGAATCACATACAGATGCCTGACTTGACAATAAGCTGTGGTCCAATCTATATGTGATTCAACGCAAGAGCTAGAGCTTGCGTTGAATCACATACAGATGCCTGACTTGACCATCTATAAATTCGAACCTCGACCACTTGGCTGCACATGTAAGACAACCTGTGCATGCACACTCTCTCTCTCTCTCTCTCCCTCTCTCTCCCTCTCTCTCTCTCTCTCTCTCTCTCTCTCACACACACACACACACACACACACACACACACACACACACGCACACACACACTCTGCCATATCCACCCTCTCCGTCTCAACGCCTGTCCTTAATTGCACCCCTGAGTGGCCTCACAATTGACCAGGTGTGGCATAGTTACCATCCAGCCGCAACCCTCCAACCTGAACTACCTCCTCTTCTGACTCCCTGTCCATGACCTTCCAGCCGTAACCGCTTCCAAGCACAGTACGTCAAAGCAGTACGTCAAAGCAGTACATCAAAGCCAAGCAGTACGCCAAAGCAGTGCGTCGAAGCGGAAAAACACAAGCCAAGGCTCCCCTCTCACCATTTCTTAAACTCCATCTCCCAGTTGAGCATGAGTGATGTGGGCACCACGATCAAGTGGGGGCCCCACACCCCCTCCTCACACGCAAGGTGCGCCAGCAGCGCAATGGCCTGCATGGTCTTGCCCAGGCCCATCTGCGTGCAGCGAGAAGCAGAATTTGCAAGTTTTGTGAGTCAGTCACTTAGTTAGGCATTCAATCACAATACTTACTCGCACACACACACGCACACGCACACGCACAGAGAGATGCACACACACACTCACATAAAGACACAAACACGCACATGCACACACCGAGTGCCGTGCATACAAACACACACGTACACACACACAAACCAGCAGGCACGTCCCACCTCATCAGCCAGGATGCCGTTCAGGCGCTTCTTGTACATGGTCACCAGCCAGTCCATGCCTATGTGCTGGTACTCACGGAGGGGGAGTTTGAGCAGGAACGGAACCTGGGAGCACGGAATACAGATCATGTACGCACATGCCATGCACCTGTTTGTAGACGAGAGCTCGGCAGCCATGTATTTTTACTAGACCAGAAGAATGTCACACGGTAAATCTGTCGTGTCTATTCTTGGCATGCTACAATCTACAGTAGATGCTACAGTAATACATTTTAGACACACTACAGTACACGCTACGTCAAGTACTGCAGTAATGCACGTACAAATGCAGCCACTAGCATGATGCAGTAGTTCTTGAGCTTGACCCACCTTGAGCTTCACTTGCGTGGTCTCTAGGGTGTATCCTGTTGGCTGGGCAGCAATGGCATCTCGAGCTGCTAGATCCATGGCCTGATGAGTGTGACCATCACGTGTGCATGTGTGTGTGAGTTTATGTGTGTTAGAGAGAGAGAGAGAGAGAGAGAGAGAGAGAGAGAGAGAGAGAGAGAGAGAGAGAGAGAGAGAGAGAGAGAGAGAGAGAGAGAGAGCGGGGGAGAGGGGAAGAGTGTGAGTATTTATGTATTTATGTATGTGTGTGTGCATGTGTGTGTGCATGATGTCAAGAGCTTTTGCTGGCAAGATGTAATATGGAATACGAAGGGACTAAGGTGATCGCAATGCGTGTAAAATAGTCTGTAAAGCCTGTTTGATGCCTGCTCTTTGGAGAGTGATGGTTATTGTAGATGCCGGGCGTTGCTCACAATGACCGCAAGCTGGACATAAGGGACAATGTCGAATTCTGCACAGCAGGAAATGGCGACTATGGGCTTTGCTGCTGGACCCACATTCTGCTCAGGGCGACCAATGTGTGAAGCTGGCCATATAGCCAAGCTTTTTTTATGGTGTTTATGCCATATTGTTAGCAGGGAAATCAGCATAGATACGGCCATGCACGGTGTGTGTGCGTGTACGGTTCTGGCCATCCCTACTATTGTGCGATCAGGTGTAATTGTAAGCATGATTGTGAAGACAAGCTGGTCGTAGGCACTGGCTACTTTAGTGGTAGGTCCCGCCACAGTGCATGCACACTTCTTGTCACAGACACCACACACACATACACACACATACACACATTCAAACAGACACACACACATGCACACACATATGCACAGTAATAAAAGTATTCACCTCTTCGTCATCCATGCCTTCTGCCCGGCCCCGCTCAGCCTCTTCTGCCTCTGCACTTGCACCTGCAGATCAGGGCATGTGGGTCAAATGATTGTTCAGATACTGTAGCAACTTAAACATTGGTTGATATTTGGCGTCAATTATTACCGTGCTTGGCATTGTTCAAGCGTGGCAGATACATAGAGACAACGGTACATGCAACGATAGCCGCAGCGGAGTGCTGTTTGCGTGCGTTATGATGAGACACGGATTTCAAAGTAGGTGCTATTGACTGGAGGCATGCTGTCGGGTACAAAAGGAGGAGGAACACTCACACACATACACACACAAACAAATATACCACAACCCACATCCCCACCCACACTTGCACTCACACCCCCTCCCCCTTCCACCCACCCACCTACCCACTCACACCCACACATACACCCACACCCACACCCACACCCACACCCACACCCACACCCACACCCACACTCACACCCACACCCACACATTCATACTCACACCCACACCCACACATTCACACCCACACCCACACTCTTACCTTCACCACCACCATCCTCCTTTTGAGCCCCCCGCGGGCTCTTCTGCTTCTGCTGCCCTGATGTAGGCGGCATCTTCTTCCCCCCTCCCCTCTCCGCCCTTTCCGCCTGCTTTGATCGTGCAGCAGGCGACGGTGACCGTGACCGTGAGCCCCCTCGTAACGCCTCAGTCCCATCCGTCCCATCTTCCTTCTCCCCCTCAGGTTCTGCCGACTTGTCTCCACCCTCTCTTCCCTCCACGGCTCCTTCAACCTCTTCCTCCTCCTCCTCTTCCTCCTCCTCCTCTTCCTCCTCTTCTTCTTCAACCACGTCTCCCTCCCCAGGCTGCACGTATCCATACCTGAAGGGCACAAAGGAAGTCATAACTATGGTTTAATGCGAAGTGCGATGCACGAACAGTTGAGGGCACGTATGAAAGTTGAAAGTCCTATTACATCTATGGACACTTTAATACATAATAAAGCGGTCATGACTCTTAAATTACACACGTGCAGGCCTGCTGAACTGCACACACACAATCACATCCAAACACACACGCGCGCACACACACACACAATCATGCACCACACACACTCACTCACACACACCTGGCCATGAGCTCTTCAATAGGCAGGTTGGCCTCCTCGTCTAGCTCGTCCATCTCCCCCCTGCCCCCTGCCTGCTGATCCTGAGCGGCTAGGGCCTCCTCTGCAGCAAGCGTCTCCTCGTCGTCCTGCATCTCAAAGCACACACAGCGGCGTTTGTACAATGTGACGTGCGTGCGTGTGTGAGTGTGTGTGTGTGAGTGGTGTGTGTGTTTGGTTGTGCATGCGTGCATGACTGAGATTTCGGCCTCATCTGCATTGGGGTTTACCTTATGGATCTGATCAAAGGTGACAAGCAGACAGAGGTCACCCCCAGGATTGCATCACATGTAACGACCCAGAAGATGCTGCGTGCCTTCTGCCACTGGAAATCCAACAACCCAGGGTTCCAGCTCCAACAACTGATGCTGCATGCCCTACAAACACACGCACACACACATACAACACACCTCCTCTTCATCTGAAGCAGCCGCAAACTCCTCGTCCTCCTCCTCTTCCTTGTTCGCCCTCCCCCCCCTCCCCCCCTGCGTAGCCCTCTTCTGCTGACTTTTTCGCGGCTGTCCTCCCCCGGCTACCCCCCCCGACTTTGCCCCAACACGCGTGCCTCTCTCCGCAGCCGTGCGCCTGCTGCGTGCAGCTGGCCTCACACTCTCATTGCTCTCATCACCACCATTGTCATTACCACCACCACCACCACCACCACCACCACCACTGCCACCACTCGCAGCTCCCTCTTTCTGCACTGTGGAGCCCCCAGGCACGGGCACCTCGACAGGCGGCACCTCCTGCCCAGTGGGGGTAGCTGTGGCAGCAGGAGCAGGTGTGTCTGTAGCTGTGCCGTTTGCAGCTGTGGGAGCGGTGGGTGTGGGAGCAGCGGTAGCAGCAGCGCTGGTGGCTGCTGCAGCTGATCCGTTTGCTCCTGGAGGTGCAACAGGGGTAGAGCTCGGAGGGGGTGCTGCTGCTGCTGCTGCTTTTGCTGTTGTTGCTGCTGCTGCTGCTGCTGCTGTTGCTGTTGTTGTTGCTGCTGCTGCTGCTGCTGCTGCTGCTGGACCATCAGTACCAACCTCAGCAGCGGCTGGAGGGGAAGCAAGCCTCGGCCGCGTGCTGGGCCTCTGATTCTCACTACCATCCCTCTCGCCCCCACCAACTCCTCCTGCTGTTCTTGCTGCATCCTCTACCGCACCCCCTTTTATACCTCCAGCCTGCTGAGCACTCTCGCAAATGCCTGCTCCAACAGAAGCGTCACCGCCACCACCACCTGCGTCCCCTCCCTCCTCTTCCCTCCCTCGCTTCCTCCCGGTAGTACTTCCAAATCCACCAGCACCAGCACCAGCACCCGCTTCTCCACCTTCACCCATTACCACCCCCCTCC
>Ga0307948_1003928_pt1 | contig 10973 bp, 9 predicted proteins | sample OrgLakmetagen280_FD_201824 | JGI IMG/M metagenome (GOLD analysis project Ga0307948, IMG submission 201824) | Saline water microbial communities from Organic Lake, Antarctica - #280 | ecosystem: Environmental > Aquatic > Non-marine Saline and Alkaline > Saline | place: Antarctica: Organic Lake...
CGCTCGCCCTCCCTGTGACCTAACGCTCAGTGTCGAGGGCCCCATTGAGAACTCTTTTAAAAATATTATGAACTCTTGCCTAGCATGCCGTCCGGTTTTAGCGCTTTGAGAAATGCCTCGCAGGGCAGGCAAAGTATGTCTTCGCGGACGAAGCGTTCGGTGCCGCGATAGAGGAGGATGCGTTGGGCGCTTGGATAATCTTGGCCAAAAGCTTTGAGTGGTCGCAAGTCGGCTGAGCGAACTTTAGCCGCATTTTTGACTTCAAAAGCATAGATGCCGGACTCCCCATAAATAACGAAATCTACCTCCACTTTAGAACGGGTCTGCCAGTAATGCAGGGAATGCTGACCCTTGGAATAATCGCACCAAGCTCGCAGGTGTTGGGCGACGAGTCCTTCCAGTGCTGCGCCGTCGATTTCTTCCGGTGCATCGAGCGGTCCCTTGGGGCGGTTGGCTCGGAAGACGCCTGTGTCAAAAAAATAGAACTTGGGGTGTGTGGCCAATTGGCGTTGTGCACGTTTTGAAAATACATCCAAGCGGAATCCCAGCAGTAAGTCTTCCAGGATTTCGAGATAACCTTCACAAGTCTTACGTTTTACCTGACATTCGCGCGATACGTTGCTTAAATTCAAAACGGCTGCATGCGAAAAGCTGATCGCTTCCAAGAAGCGAGCAAACGCTCCTACGTCTCGCACAAGACCTTCCATTTGAACTTCCTCGCGTAAATAGAGACCGTTATAGGCTTTGAGCGTTTCCTCGGGATCCTTGGCTCCCCAGACGATGGGTAACATGCCTCGATTCAATGCTTTATTTAGCTCAAAGCGGTCACCTAGCTCAGTTGCCATGTAAGGGTGCAAAGTTACTTGAACGGCTCGTCCGCCGAGTAGATTAACGCCTGCCCGTCTCAGTTTGCGGGCGCTGGAACCAGTGAGGACAAACTGCTGTCCTTTTTTTTGTTCGATCAGTGCATGCACAACTTCCAGTAGTTCAGGGAGCTTCTGCACTTCATCCAAGACAATCTGCTTTTCAGCCGTGTTCCCTCTCACGAGTTCCGTTAGTCTTTCCGGTCGAGCCGCTAATTCCCGATGCATGGCCGGGTCGAGTAGATCGACCCGGAGTGCTCCAGGGAAACGGTGTCGTGTCCAAGAAGTTTTTCCCGTCCCGCGGGGACCCAGTAAGAAAAAATGGTCGGCTGGTGCCTTTAAAAAACGAATCAGATATTCCATTATGAGCCGCAAAATGGCGAAATGCATGCCAAATGTCAACGCTCATCTATTATTATGGTTCATGATTCTTAGCCGCTTCTTGCATCCGCTTATCAACGACGCAACTGGCTGTTACGAGCCAAATTAAGGTAACCGACTAATGAGAGCAGAACCAACCCGCCACAGAGTCCAACAAACCAATCGCCATGTCGGGTGTAAAAGCTCTGCTGCCGCATCCACTCGTTAAATTGCGATACGGTGTAGCTGCCACCACCTCGGAAGTAGATGCTGCCGTGCTCATCATAGAGCACCTCACGCACCGTGCCATAGGCATCGATCCAGCCGCTCCAGCCGCCGTTGCCACAACGCATGACTGGTCGGCGGTTCTCCACTGCCCGCAGCACGGAGTGGGCCGCGTGCTGCTCGGCACCGCCCTCTTCACCATACCAGGCATTATTCGTCGCGACAAAAAAGACCTGCGCGCCCGCACGGGCACTCTCGCGGGCCAGCGATGGAAAGACATCTTCGTAGCAAACCAGCGAGCCGACTTTTATCGTCTGATCATCAATCTTTAAATCGATCAAAGCGGGTCCCTCACCCGGTTCGAAAGTGCCCTCCAGCGGGACGAACTTCTCGACTACCCGATCAAAAGGCGCGGGCACATATTCGCCAAAGGGCACCAACTCACGCTTCTTGTAAAAAACCTCGGCCATCCCTGAGGCGGGAGCGACCAGCGCGACGCCGTTATACCAAAGGTCTCCCTCTTTCTCATAGGCGAGGCCACCCATGAGAATCGGCTTATCGATCTCTTCCGAAAGCCTGAGCACCCGCGCATGCATCGCCGGGTAGCCGAGCACCGGCCAGGGCGCTGCCGCCTCGGGCCAGAGCACGAGGTCGTTCTCCAGACTGGCGACAAAACGCGTCTGCCTCTCGAGCACTTCAAGGTTCTCCATTTCGCGTGCACTATCCCACTTTAAATCCGGTGGAATATAGGGCTGCACCACGCCGGCGGTAAACAGCTCCTCGGATGAGCCCGGCTGCGGCAGGGTATGGAAAAACACATAGATGCAGAGTCCGAGGCCAGCCATCCCGAGATAGAGATCCGGACTGAACCATCCTGTCCACATCTTGGGTTTGTGCCGGACAAAGCGATGCCGCAGGGTTTGCGCCAGGCAGCAATTAAAAAAAATCAACAAGAAGGAAACTCCGTAGGCACCCGTCCAGGCAGCGATCTGCAGGACGACTGGACGCTCCCACTGGCTCAGAGCCAGGGGTGCCCAGGGGAACCCCCATAAAATCCAGGTGCGCACCCACTCCAGAACCACCCAGAGGCCAGCGATTCCGGCAAAGCCAAACACTCGTATCGGGAACCCGCGCTCGGCAATCCTCGGAATCACAAGTCGGGCGAAGAACACCCAAAGCACAAAGATCCCGGCGAGCACGCCACTTAAAAGGATAGTGCCAATCCAGGTCACGTGCCGCAGCCAGATCAAAATCGCAAACCAACTGGCCCAACCGGTCGCCAGTGAAAGAAGCCAGAAGGCTTTACCCGACGGCTTGCTGTAAAGCCAGAGCAGCAGGGGCACAAAGGCAATGTAAGCGGCTTCGGCAAAGGCAAAGGGCGGAATCGAGAGCACCCAGAGCAGCGCGGTCGATGCTGCGGCTGAGATGCCCCACCATGTCGTCTTCGATTCCATCGTCGCTACAGAGAAACCACTAAACATCTTTTAAGGCGAGAGATCAATTAGGCTTTTCTAGTAGGGACTTGGCTTGCCGTTTCGACAGGCTCAAGGCACGACCGGAAATCCCGCCCGCTCGGGGTATTGTTCGATAAACTCCAGGAAGATATCTTTGGCCACTGGCCCGGCGGTCGAGCCTCCATGGAAGCTGTCGGCTGCGCTCGATCCTTCAACCATGACGGCCACGGCAATCTGCGGGTTTGCCACCGGGGCACAGCCAATAAACCAGGCAAGATTAATCTCTTCGCCATGCGCGCGAAAGTCCGCCGTGCCGGTTTTTCCGGCAATACGGAGCCCATCGATTTGCACCAGTCGCCCGGTTCCATCCGGACCCACGACCCGCTCCATCCCGTCCCAGAGTGCCCTCCATTCGTCACGATTCAACCCGATCGGTTCGCCGCCATGCTCGACCCTGCTGGCCTGCTCTGCAGAAAGAGCGAGCAGCGTAGGCTGAGTGCGCGTCTCACCCCGAGCCAGCGAGGCCATAAATGTCGCCATCTGTAGCGGTGTCACAAGGAGAAAGCCCTGACCGATCGCGGTGTTGGCCGTATCTCCGGGCACCCAACCAGCGCCAACTTTTTCACGCTTCCATGACATGCTCGGCACCACGATTCGACTCGTTTCGAAAGGCAGCTCGATGCCAGTCTTCTGATCCAAGCCGAAGCGCTTGGCCTCGGCGCTGAGCACATCGATGCCCATCCGCATGCCCTCCGCATAAAAGTAAACGTTGCAACTCTTTTCGATGGCGGCAGCGGTATCGACTTCGCCATGGCCGGAACGGGCATGACAACGAAAAATTCGATTCCCGACACGATAGACTCCCCGGCAGTTGTGACGCGTCTCTGGCCCGATGGTGCCGGCCCGCATCCCGGCGATGGTAGTGAGCAACTTGAAGGTCGATCCCGGGGGATAGGAAAGCTGAACCGAGCGGTTCAACCAGGCACCCTGCTCGTTAATGGCATCAAAGATCTTGCGGGGGATGAAAGGGCTGAGATCGTTCAGGTCAAAGGCCGGATGGCTGGCAAGGGTCAGCACCTCGCCAGTCTTTACGTCGATGGCGATGGCGGCCCCTTTACGATCGCCGAGTGCAGTCTCTGCCACGCGTTGCAGGTCGATATCAATGCTGGTGATGAGGTCGCCCCCCTGGACTGGAGCCACCATTTCGAGGCGTGTATCCTGGAAGCCGAGTGGATCGACCCGCCACATCTCGGTCCCGGCTGTTCCAGAGAGCAGATCATTAAAAGAGCGCTCCAAGCCGGTCTTACCGATTTGCTTTTTAAAGGTATACGTCTTGATGCCGTCGTCCGGGAACTCGCTCGGATCGGGGTTAACGCTCTGCACATAGCCCAGCGCATGGGCGGCAGCCGATTTGTAGGGATAGTAGCGGGCCGTTCCGGTGTGAATCTTAATCGGCGAATCAACCGGCACTTGTTCGACTAGGCGTGCATACTGATCCGGACTCAGATCTTCGACCAAGGGTAGCGGGAGGAGCAGTTGCTCATTGAAGTGGCGAATGATCTGACTCGACGATAAAGTATCGTCCCGCCCAGTAATGCGGTTGATTTCATCGATATCGCGCTGGATCACATTCTGCCGGGCGACCCGTTGCAATTGACTGTAATCAGGGAGCGGAGGCTTGTCCGGCCGCTCTTCTTTAGGTGTCGCCTCGTAGGTCTCCCGAAGCTTGGCCCGCTCCGCCCGGATAATGGCGGAATACTCCTTCCGGAACTCTGCACGTAAATCATCAAGGTAAACCACTGCCGAATAATGGGCGCGGTTGCCCACGAGCAGGTTCCCCTTGCGGTCGTAAATATTGCCTCGGGGCCCGGGCATGAGAATGCGCCGCTCCGTCTGGCGTTTCTCAATCTCCTCATACTTTCTGCTGGCAACAAGCTGCCGCCATCCAAGACCAGCTAAAAGGATCAGGGTGGCTGCGATAATGATCCATAATAAAAACAGGATACGCGGGTTATCCCCCCGATGCACATCGAATTGGCTCATAACCGTGGCAGATCCTCCGGCTCCGTTTCCAAATGGCAGATTTCAAAGAGCTGTCGCTCCAGATTAAAAAACCATGGAGCCACGACCAAAAGAGCAAGGTGAGAACAAAACAAGGTCGTCAGCACTTGTATCCAAAAACTTGCGACACCGAAATACTCCCGACCTGTCCCCAGAGTGAGCGCGGCGATAAAAAATAAGTTGAGCAGGTGTGCCAGCAGGATCGGGTGATAGTTGTGCTCGGGGCGGACACGTATCCGGATGGAAAACATAAAGGCACCAGCCACCAAGAACAAGCTGGTGAAGAAGCCAAAGGGGGCACCAAGTGTTGCATCCACCCAAAAGCCTGTGATCAAGGTACAGATAAAATAGGACTGATGTCGCAGGTAAAGTGCGGGCAATACCACCATCGGACCCAGCAAAAAGAGATAGACTGGCCACACCGACATCGCAGAGTTGATCAGCTGACTCAGGTAGATTAGGAGCGCATTCGCTCCGAACATAATTATCGCGCGCTGATCAAGGAGCATGACTATCGATCTCAATGGGATTGAGCGGGATCAGGACTGCCACCTCGTGTAAACTCAGGAGGTCCCGGTCGAGCATCACCTCGCCAGTTTGAAAGATGCCGGTGCCTCCGGGCTCAAGCCAGGCCACCTTACCAATCGCCAAGCCGGGCGGAAAGGTCCCGCCGAGATGGGTTGAAACAAGTCGGAGCGGCTCTTTTGTAGTCGCCACTAAATCCTGCGGCGCATCGCTCACCCGGCCGACAGGATCTCCGAAACCGGACTGGGGCAGGCCTTCGTAAACCACCGGACGAGGATCGCCTTCAAACTGAGCCGCCATTCTAAATTTGGGGCTCGAGATAAGCTCAACCCTGCTGGTGAAGGCGTTCACTTCGACGATACGCCCGACCACCCCACCGGCGAAGACCACAGCCGCACCTTCGGGGATATCATAGTCGCGCCCCTTGCGGAGGATGAGCTGCTGCCACCAAGCATTCAGGTCGCGACGAATGACCCGTGCCACTTCGTAGCGGTATTCGCGGCGGCTAGGTAGATCAAGTATCGACTCAAGGCGGCGGATTTCCGCCTGAAGCGTTTCGGCGCGCTGTGCATTGAATTGGTAATAGGATTTCGCGCGGGCAATCTCTTGTCCGGCGATTTCAAGCTCCCTCTTTGAGTGCATCCGGCGGGCCCAGAAGCCTTCCAAATCATCCAGATAAGAACTGGCCACCCATGCCGGGGCCTGAAACTCGGTGAAGCTCGCTTTTAAAAAAGCCTTCACCCCAAGCGGCAGAATCCACCAGGCGACAAGGAAGACGCCAAGGGCGACTACGGGCTTATACTTATTGAGGCGTCTTTTCGCCACGTCGCACGTTTAGTTTTTAGGAGCCCCTGCAAGGTCCTTGAGAAGGAAGGCCAGTTCGTGAAGCACCATGCCAGTGCCTTTCGCGACCGCACTGAGCGGATCGTCGGCTATGATGACAGGTAGGCCAGTCGCATCGCTGAGCATCTGATCGAGGCCCTTGATCAACGCACCGCCACCTGCGAGGAAAAAGCCCCGGTCCACTAGGTCGGCGGACAGCTCAGGAGGGCAGCGCTCCAGGGCATTTCGCACCAAATCACTGATCGCCTGGATTGTATCGGTAAGCGCTTCGCGAATTTCCTGCGAGGTAATCGTAATCGTCTTCGGCAAGCCGGCAACGGAGTCGCGCCCGCGCACTTCCATCGAGATCTCTTCTTCCAGCGGGAAGGCTGAACCGATACGAACCTTGATCTCCTCAGCGGTGCGTTCGCCGATCATTAAATTATAGGCACGCTTCATGTAGTTGACGATCGAGGTATCGATCTCGTCGCCACCGACACGGATGCTTTTCGTGAAAACCACGCCCGCCAGGGAAATAATCGCAACTTCGGTGGTGCCACCCCCTATATCCACAATCATGTTGGCTGCCGGTTCATCGATGGGCAGTCCGACGCCGATCGCGGCAGCCATGGGCTCTTCAAGGAGCACCACATCGCGGGCTCCTGCACGAATGGCAGAATCCTTCACCGCGCGTCGCTCCACCTCAGTAATCCCGGAGGGGACAGCCACGATGATCCTCGGGGCCACAAAGGTCTTCTTGCGGTTCACTTTGTTGATGAAGTAGCGCAGCATCGCCTCGGTAATCTCGAAGTCGGCAATGACGCCGTCCTTCATCGGGCGGATAGCGGTGATGTTTCCGGGCGTGCGACCAAGCATTTTCTTCGCGTCGGTGCCTACCGCGCAGACCTTTTTTGTCGAGGTGTAGATCGCGACAACACTGGGTTCTTGTAGGACGATACCCTTTTCCTTCACAAACACGAGAGTATTTGCGGTGCCTAGATCGATACCGATGTCGTTAGAGAGAAAGCCGAACACGTGCTGTTTGTTGATTCAATACTTTTGAATGTCAATTAATTAGACGCTCCAAGTTTCCGAAATACTTATTTGCTGGAATGCATCGACTATTTCCCTCGCCGCGACAGATGCTCGGCCCGCTGGGTAACTCGCTGATGCTCCTCGACTGAGGTGATCCCCTCCTGGACCTTTGCCCAACCGACCTCGCGCAGAGGCCGCCAGCCCTCCACCCGAGCCATTTCGCGGAGCTTCGCCAAAGTCACCCCGGGCTGGATCAGATCGCTCATCCGATCACTCAAGTAAAAAAATTCGTAGATCGCCTCCCGTCCCCGGTAGCCGCGTTCTCCGCATTCGACGCAACCTGTCCCGCGCATGGATCGGAGTTCCTCCGGCTCCAGCGCCAGTGCTGCGGCCATTTCCGAACAAAGTGCTGGATCCTCAAGCGGTTCTTCCCGCACGCAATTCCGGCAGTTTAGCCGAACCAGCCGCTGTGCGATACTGCAAATTAGAGACGAGGCCACGAGGAACGGCTCGATCCCCATATCGATCAGTCGTATCACCGCACTCGGGCTGTCATTGGTGTGCAAGGTCGAAAGCACCAGGTGCCCGGTTTGCGAAGCTCGAATCGCGATCTCAGCCGTCTCCTGATCGCGAATCTCGCCGATCAGAACCACATCAGGGTCGTGCCGAAGTATCGAGCGGAGCCCCGAAGAAAAGGTCAGCCCAATGTCCGGACGCACCTGAATCTGCGATACCCCTGCCATCTGATACTCTACCGGGTCTTCCACCGTAATGATCTTACGCCCCTCGTCGCGCGAATGCTGGAGAGCGGTGTAGAGCGTAGTCGTCTTGCCGCTGCCTGTCGGCCCTGTGAGCAGCATCATTCCCTGGCTCAGCCCCATCACCTCCTTGATCGACTTTTGCTCCTCCTGCGGCATGCCGAGCCGTTCGAATTCCAGGCTCAAGTCGTCGCGGCTGAGGACGCGCAAACAGACCGACTCCCCCAAACGCGTGGGTAGTATCGAAACCCGGAGATCGTAGCGGCGGCTCCCCCGCTTCATCGCAATCCGCCCATCATGGGGCAGGCGCCGCTCGGCGATGTTTAAGCCCGCCATCACCTTGAGGCGCGATACAATCGCGCTATAAAGCTCCTGCAAGCCCGACGGTACCGGAATGTCCTGCAGAATCCCATCGATCCGGTAACGCAGGCGCATTCGGTCCTCGTAAGGCTCCATGTGAATGTCGGTCGCCCCGAGACGCAGCGCTTCATAGAGGATCTGCGTGACGAATTTTGAAATCGAGGCGTCTTCCCCTCCCTGCTGCAGATCCTCCTGCTCTTCGCTGGTCTCAAAAGTCAGGGCCTCTTCCGGCGAAGGCAGCCCCCGGTCTTCCCGTAGCTGCTGGATCGTTTCCGCGCCAAGGCCGTAAAAACTTTCGATCCCCGCCCGTATCTCACTCGGTGTGGCCAGCACCGCCCGGAGACGCTGCCCCAGGGCGAGCCGTAGATTCGATAGTGTCGCCGCCGTCGGGGGGTCGGAAAACGCCAGGGTAAGCAAGCCCTCCTTCTCCTCAACCGGAAAGATCGCATAGCGTAGGACAATCTTCACCGGCACACGCTCGCGGATATGCGGCGGCACCGAAAGCCCCTTGATTTCCCGATAAGGCAGCCCGTGTAGCTGCGCCAGCGCACGATACGTCTCTTGCTCGGAGACTAGGTTCAACTCGATAATCGCACGGTGCAGGGGCAGCCTTTGACGGCTGGCACGTCGCCGGGCGAACTCCAGCTGACGTAGGCTCAACAAACCTTTGCCCAGCAAGGCACTACCGATATCATTTGATTTTCTTTGCGGGGCGTTCGGCATTTCCGCTTACTATGGCCTCTATTCGATAGGCACTTCCAGACTTTTTTTCTGATTGAAGGGGAACTGGATGCGGACCTCCTCACCCTGTTTCAGAATCAGCTCGTTGGCATTGGCCTCTGCAATCGTCCAGCTCGGAGCCACGGTCCCATTGATCGGATAGACTCTCGTGATATTTCCGACTTCCACGTAGACGAATGGCTCGCCATTACTGGCCCGGTATAAGCCCCGGTAAATCAGAGAAATTTCGCGCGTCGCCGGTGGCGGTGGATCGGGTTCGGGTTCGGGCTCCACTACCGGCGGCTCCGGCTCCAAGAGCCCGGTCGCCTGGGCCGGGCTCTTGAATGGATTCTGCTCCGCATGGATTCCTCCATTTGGCGGCCACTCCTTGCTCAACAGGTCGAACGTGCGCTTCGAAAACCAGTTTTCTTCCGACACCGGGGTATTTCCGGAAGCTGGCTCCATGCCTGAAAGCTGCGGGCGCGTCAAATCGACGAGCAGCGCGATCAATAACCCGATCGCAAAACAGATCGCTAACAAATACAAGGCTATAGCTTTTGAGGGCATTTGCATCAGAAAATTTGATCACTGAGAATGAAACCGCTAAGCAATAAGTCCATTACAACCTGCCCGTCAGCGCCGACCCCCTGCAGGTCTAGGTGAACGATGCTGTAGGCTTTTGCCCCGATCCCACTCGTCGCAACCTCCCCCCCCGGCCCTGAGGCGTTGAGAAAGGGTGCCAGCGAGGACAATGTCCCCCTTACCTTTAAGAGGAGTTGGAGCTCCAGGAGAGAGCCTTCCGTTGCAGTAGTTGCTCCAAGCGTGCGCAAGGGCATCGACTCGATCTGCTCGACCTGCAACTCACCCCCGCTCGACAGAAGTGCCACCATCACATGATTGAAAAATTCCAAGTGCAACCAAAGCTGTTGCTGCCGATCGGTCGTCATGTAATAAGAAGGTAATCCTGCGAATAAATCAGGCGGTAAGCTGGACCCTTGCTCCTCGGCAAGCTGAGTCAAACTCTGCTGGATATCGAAACGACGCTGCTCGAACTCTAACACGCGAAACCGTGAGCTCAGTAATTCCTCTATACTCGAACTAAATGAAGTTCGCTCGGACAACTCGTCAGCCAAGTGGCGCATCCTTTCGAGCTTTAATTGCGCATCCTCCAGATACGCTCCAGGATCTTCAGGATACCCGAAGCCGGTCTCAGTAATCTGCTGATGAGTGCGTTCCAAGCCTATTTCCAAATACGCAACCTCGACCGCCATCGGTCGAAAAACCATCAGATACAAGCCCCCGCCGAATAAGCCCAAGACAACGATCATCCCCCTTACCAGCCAGCGGGATGTGCGGGCCGAACGACCCGTCGCCGTTGAAATGCCAAAGCCTTCGTTCACTGCATCGCTCCTTTCTCTTCGCCGTCCAACTTAGGCGATGGCTCCTCGGCCAGCGTCAACAAAAGCGCATAGGCTTCGTCCTCTCTGAGCTGACCGTTGCCGGCAGGCCCAGGTTCGGGTCCACCTACCAAGCGGTCCACGTTCGCGAAATACTTTTCCTCGCGCAAACGTCCCACAATCTCACTCAACGTCTGCAGCCGCTCCGCCTGATCGCCACGAACCGTCAACTCGACGACAAAAGCCTGCGGGCTTGAAGAGGCCCCAGGGTTAAACGCCCCACTCGCTTTAGTGAATTCTGGGGATTCAGTTGGGTCGGCCTCTGCGTCCATACCCCAAAAATAGGTCGGACGATCCGCAAAGCGAATCAAGGTGAATTCGAAGTCGCGGTGC
>Ga0307948_1003930_pt1 | contig 10972 bp, 11 predicted proteins | sample OrgLakmetagen280_FD_201824 | JGI IMG/M metagenome (GOLD analysis project Ga0307948, IMG submission 201824) | Saline water microbial communities from Organic Lake, Antarctica - #280 | ecosystem: Environmental > Aquatic > Non-marine Saline and Alkaline > Saline | place: Antarctica: Organic Lake...
ATGATCCTTAAGGCTATCAGAAAAACAGGCTCCTTAGGATCATGCATCGTCTCCGAGGATATAGGCAGCAACGAACGGATGACCATGCAAAATCTCCAGATTCCTGAAACAGCCGAAAGTAGAATTAGTCCCAAATGGCTCTTCCCACCCCGCTTCTCAGATAAAGACAGATTTACCTCCAGCTGCCCAGATATTGTGCTGGTTATTCCCATCGCTGCAAAAACACAAAAACAACAAACTACAGCAGGGGAAACACAAAAATAACAAACTACTGCGGAGTGGGTTCTTCGGAGTGTTAGGGGGCAACTGAGGGAGACTGGGAGCACCCCAGCAGCACTGCCAGCCACCAATAGAGCCACCAACCCCAGACAGCACCGACCTAAAGACCTCAGCAAACCTTGGCGTGACATCCACCTCGTCGAGATCAAGTATTGTGAGGACACCAGACCTCAGAACCAGCTGAACACCGCAAAGGAACAGCACAAAGACCTCTGCAACATTCTCCAAGGAGCCTCCGTTACTCTCCATCATCCTTTTGGGTGTGGGTGGCACCATCTACAACACTCACACTCTGAAGCCTTTCAAGGAACTGCCAGCGGGTCTTGATTCTCAGAGTTAAGAAGCTTGCCTCCAAGCTCCACATGCACTCCGTGGACTTTGCTGCTAAACTTGTCCATACTAGACGTGCCCTTTCCAGTACTGTTATCAACTCTCATCAGGAGCCGGTTTCAGGCCAAACCTGCAACCCTCCTGATCCCCATTGATTTTTTCCTTTCTTTTTTGCGGTGGAGGAGCTTTACGGTACTCGGTACCAAAGTTGCTCCTTTTCCTTATTTGATGTGGGGAGTGGTTTTCCCAGGTCTTCCCAGGGCTTTTTTGGCCTTGAAAAACCTTTGATCAGCCCAGCCCCACCCAAAAAGGGGGAAATGCCCCTTTCCTGAATTGCACATCTGAGGTCACACAATGGTTTATATACATTAATGTAACACTTCTGCATAAAAATCTATGAATCTGGGGTCAAGTTTGGGGTTTGAGTGGGGGGCTGGATTTGTACCATCGTCGGAATGTAAGAGAACGTTACCAGACTGGCTTACCAGGCTTACTACTCGATTATCAATTCCTGGCTTACTGGTAGCCACCACGTTTATGCATAACCGTAAAGTAAGCGGATAATGAGTTCCCTGCCAAAGGTGGTTGTATTCATGCATGGGTACATATAATATATAATTCCAAATTCAAACTCCAACCTGCTTTTGTTCCCAAACGCGTTTGGGTCAAACCATACCCTCTCTCTCTCTCTCTCTCTCCCTCTCTCTCTCTCTCTCTCTCTCTCTCTCTCTCTCTCTCTCTCTCTCTCTCTCTCTCTCTCTCTCTCTCTCTCTCTACCTTGCTGCGTGCAGAGTGATGTGTCAGAGCTGAGTCTGGCCTTTATTTTATTTACACTCCTGCTTTTAATCTTACATGACAGGAAATCTTAATTTACCTTGCTGCGTGCAGAGTGATGTGTCAGAGTTGAGCCTGGTCTTCACAGCTACTCATCAGGTATGGGGGAAGCGAACCAGTAATTAAGCCACGCTTGGCTTATACAATACGTAACCCTTAAAAGATCAGTACGGCCCCCTAATCAATGTTTTTTGAAAGGGCTCGTGATCTTTTTAGTACTTTCCTGATCTTCCAAATCGTGCAGGGGGTTACGGGATATGGGTGGGGCGGTGGCCAGATCATTTTTCGTACTGGAACTCATCCCCCTTTTTCCGTTTGCACAAACCCAGAACAGGTGTACAGCAAGTTTAAACACATGGATCTCAAATCACAGTACTTTCCGTGCCTGCCTAATTCTAACCTGGAGCTCACCCCCCCTTTTTTGTTTGCACAAACTCAGAAAAGGTGAGCAAGCACAAAGACGTGGAACTCAAACCACAGTACTTTACGTACCCACCTACTCCTAAATTGGAACTCACCCCCCCTTTTTTGTTTGCACAAGCTCAGAAAAGGTGTAGAGCAAGCACAAAGATGTGAATCTCAAACCACAGTACTTCATGTACCCACTTTCTTCTGGACTGGAACTCATCCCCCCTTTTTTGTTTGCACAAAACCAAAATAGGTGCACAGCAAGCACAACGACTTGGATCTCAAATCACAGTACTTTACGTACCCGCCTACTTCGTACTGGAACGCACCCCCCATTTTTCCGTTCGCACAAACCAAAAACAGGTATACAGCAAGTTTAAACACGTGGATATCAAACCACAGTACTTCACGTACCCACCTACTTAAGTATTGGAACTCACATCCTCTCTCCGCTCACACACACACCCAAAACAGGTGTACGGCAAGCACGAAGACGTGGACCTCAAGCCCAACGGCCGCCACATCCCTGTCACTTCGGAAAACATTGTGGAGTACATTCATCGGATAGCAGACTTCCGGCTGAACAAGGAATTGCGTGCGCCTTGCACTGCCTTCTTGTCAGGCTTTTTTTCAATGGTATGTGGAAGGGGATGGAAGGAGGATTTGTTTGTGCTTATATCTGTGCAGGTCAGGGAAGTACGTGCTACGCACTGCTTTCTTGCCTCTATGGTATGTGTGGGGGGGAAAGAGGATGTGTATGTCCTATATCTCTGTTTTTAGATCAAGGAGCTGTGTGAACCAGGCACTGCTGCTTTTACGCGTGTTTGTGTGTTAAGGTTCCCACATACTGAGCAAGAAGTTTTCTCACGATCCTCACACGCACGCCCAGCACACACACACACACGCGCACACACACATACACCATTGTACAGGTTCAACCAGAGTGGATAGCTATGTTCAACGAGGAGGAGCTTCAGACTCTGATCAGTGGGCGTATGGAAGAAGGGCTCGACCTGCAGGATATGCAAGCGCACACAGGATATGCTGGTGTGTGCTTGCTTTTAAATTATTGACACTGTTGAAGTATTTGCACACTGGATATGCTGGTGTGTGCTTGCAATTCAGATCATTAACACTGCCAAAAGTTTCCCAGCAAGAGAAAGGTCTGACCTGCAGGATCTGCAAGCATACACCGGATACGCTGGTGCTATTCAGATCCTTAACACTGTTGTTGCTATTCAAATCACTAACACTGTCAAAGTATTTGCACCTAGAGAAAGGTCTGGCCTGCAGGATCTGCAAGCACACACTGGTTACGCTGGTGTGTGTTTGCCATCAAGATGATTGATACCGTTGAAATTTATCACAAGTTGAAATATATCATTTGATGATTGACACTGTTAAAATGTATCACGAGATCTATTAATACCGCTTATGCCGTTAAAATGTGTCACGAGAGTTTGTATTGGAGGGAAAGTCTGACCTGGAACATTTGAAAGCACACACCGGGTTCCCTGGTGCATATATTGGCCACCATTATTGCGGTCGCCATTGAAACGTACACCAGCCTTGAACACACCAATCTTGAGCACACCAACGGTAGCGATTGAAACGTACACCAGCATTGAACACATCAACCCTGAACACACTTAACATACACCGACCTTGTGGACCTTGAAACCTACACCACAAGGAGCTCTGAGGCAAAGGCAATCCGTCAACTTTGCAACTTTAAACCTTTCAAAAAGTACAGCAATTTCCCTTTTTTATCGACCTGATTTCCAAGGGCAGACCTTTTTAATCGACCTGAATTTCAAGGGCACACTAATCTTTTGAGTTCAACCTCACACAGGCGGCTACTGCGATCATCATCAGCGCCTTTCAATCTTACTTGGTCACACAGGCGGCTATTAAGGCCATTTTTGGCACTTTTGCTGGCTTGTTCACAGGAAGCTACTGAGCTCATCGTCAGCGCCCTTAATTTTTCTTTCGCACACAGGCGGCTAATATGGCCATTTTCAGCACTTCCACTGGCTTGTTCACACAGGCAGCTACTGAGCTCATCGTCAGCACCTTGGATTTTAATTTTTACACACAGGCGGCTACCACGAGGAGCACCCAGTGATCACACACAGGCGGCTACCACACTTTTCACACACACTTTTCACTTACAGGCGGCTACCACGAGGAGCACCCAGTGATTATGGACTTTTGGACGGTGCTGTCTAGCTTTGCTCCGGAGGATCAGCGGGAGTTCCTGAGGTTCGTCACCGCTTGCAGCCGGGCGCCCTTGCTGGGTTTCAAGTGAGTCAGATCAAGGAATTCTGGCAAGCAAATTTGAGGGTGCCCTTGCTGGGTCTCAAGTGAGTCAAGCCAAGGAATTCTGCAGGCATATTTAAGGGCGCCCTTGCTGGGTTTGAAGTGAATCGGATCAAGGAATTTTGGCTAGCAAAATTGAGGGCGCCCTTGCTGGGTTTCAAGTGAGTCGGATCAAGGTATTTTGGCTAGCAAAATTGAGGTTGCCCTTGCTGGGTATCAAGTTAGTCAAGTCAAGAATTCTGGCTAGCAAAATTGAGGCCGCCCTTGCTGGGTTTTAAGTGAGTCAAGTCAAGGAATTCTGCAGGCAGATTTAAGGGCGCCCTTGCTGGGTTTCAAGTGAGTCAAGTCAAGGAGTTCTGGCTAGCAAAATTGAGGGCGCCCTTGCTGGGTTTCAAGTGAATCGAATCAAGGAATTTTGGCTAGCAAAATTGAGGGTGCCCTTGCTGGGTTTCAAGTGAGTTGGATCAAGGAATACTCTTATTTTCTCTGATATCTCAGAAAGGGAATCCAAGAGGCAAAAGTGTCACAGTCATGAAACCTTCTAGTTACACTGTCATTCATGATACCTTCTAGTAGAATATTGGTGACTGTTTGATACCTTCTAGTAACACTGGTGACTTCTTGCGTCGACTGTAAGCGTAGAACAGGCACCGCTTACCATTTGTAAGCACGTCTAGTTTGCAAGCATGAAACTGCAAGCATGCATGTTCTGTTAGCATGCAACTTGCAACTTGTTACGTGGTCTGTAAGCATACCTAGTTTGTAAGCAAAGACATCTGAGTCCAGTGTGTAACACCCGTGAACTTTTCCAGAGATGGTCGACGGAGCATAAGTCCTGAAATGTTCCTTTTTCAATGCAAATCGTGTTTAAATAACACTAGATGTTTCATGAAGTTAAAGGCCAAATGGACTACCCCAGTGGTCTGGGCAGAAATCCAGTTCAAATTTTGGCACTGAATGTTTACATATTGAGCCACCATACTTTACCCAGGGCCTCTTTTCACCTCAAAACACGACAGGAGTACTTCTTTTATAATCAGGAATCGTTTGACATGCTGAAAACCGGATTTGATGGAACTTATGAGTTCAGTGTGAAACACCTGAACTCAGGTTCTTGAAGTGTAGCATAATGTGAGATGTTCTCACTTTCTGGTTTTCTCCGGTTTCTACTTCCCTTCTCCATCCTTTTTATTCCTTGGAGAACACAACTCTCTCTTTAGCTTACTTCCCCCCCTCCCTCACCTATTTTCTATATTTTAGTATTTAGTTTTCTCCCGTTTCTCCGGTTTCTCTGAGTTGTTGTGTTCCTCCTTGGCAATAATGACAGAGCCCTATGCATCTCACGATGCAAGCGAAATAGAACTTGGTTTTCCACCCTTTTTGGCACCTCTTTTGCTGATTTTTTATAAGGGAAATGGCCAAAATGGGGTACCTGGCCAACTACTGCTCCGTTTTGTCCCATTTTTGTTGCAACAATATTCTTTATTATAGTGTAGACTATTCATATTAAATCACAAATCGGGTCAGTTGGTGGTGAGATGACAGATTGGAGGTGAAAAGTGGGGTTCACGCCGCGGGCAATTAGATTTGTGCGTTGCTACTTACAGTTTTTAAGCTCAGGGAATCTCAGCAGTACATCTGGGTGCTAAGCTTAGAAACTGCAAGCTCCGGCGCACATACTGTGGGAATATTTCAAAAGTACCCCTTTTTCAGGCCTTCGTCGACCACCTCTGGAATAGTTCCCTGCCATCTCGCGACGCAAAAAACATTTAAAAGTGGAGGGCAAAAATTGCTCAATCTGTGTGATATTTGTGCATAATTCACCGCCATCTCACGACGCAAACAAAATTTAGTTGTTAGCTGCGTCAGCCACAACCTGAGATTTCACGTATTATTAGACTCAAGCTTGAACCCTTTATCGCACCGCTGTAGGTACTTGGAGCCCCAGTTCTGTATCCAGATGGCAGGCTCCATGCTGGATTCTTCTCCAGGTAATAAGCGCTCATGCATATGTAGGGTTGGCCAGAACCGTGTATACACACCGTATATGACCGTATATTTGGTGATTTCCCTAATGCTAATAACACCGTATGTACACCCTTTATATAAATATAAATATATGGGTCTGGCCAGCCCTATGCATTCGCCCATTCGCCCATACCTTCACCTAGCGCTACATCAAAATTCAGCACAAATAATTGTGTAGGAAAGGAAACAGAAATCAAGATACACTGTCCAAACCAGCTAGAGCCCCACTACTGAGAAATACAGTTACCTTGCCTGTAAAGAAGAGAATTACACTGGTGACCAATCCCCTCAATCCAAGGACAGCCACTCTCCTTTTATCCTGTGGTGACATAGATATTGATAAAAAAGAGACTACACAGGCAGTGAAAACCACTCACCATGTGAAATTAGCAAAGGAGCCACATTGTTACCGAGCACCGTAAGACTTTTCCACCACAGGAAATTGAAATACAATTAACGGTAGCAAGATATTGTTCTGAGAGTCCACCACAGGAAATTGAAATAATTTACGGTAACAAGATATTGTTCTGAGATGACAACAATGTCAGCACCGCAATTGAGAGAAACCGAGCGAACTGAGCGCATGCCACCAAAATCGCGTGCATGAACCTGCTCAAGCTGCCATCCTACGAAAATCTGATCCTTTTACTGTACTGACAATGCTTATGCCTGCACTGCAATTGAACAGAGCGCCTGCCCACCGCGGCTACGTGCATGAACCTGCTCAAGCTGCCACCCTACAGAAATCTGCAAGCCATGAAGGACAAGCTGCTGTATGCCGTCCGAAGTGCGCCCAACTTTGATTTGAGCTAGCCCCAACTCTTTAGTGTAGAACAGCAGCAAGCAGGACCATTATTTTTGAGTCAAAGGGGGTTAGCACAACGTGGCCCGTGATTAGTGTACATAGCAAAGCGAGAGTTTGGGTCTAACAGGCTTCGAATTGTAAAGTTGTGTTTCTTCTATACCTTCCGCCCTCCCTTCAATTCTTGTGACTAAACTAACTGTAGAACGCATATAGTGTAAACACTACCGGCATGGATTAGGAAAAATTGTTTTGTGTTCTACACCCAATGGATGCAAAGCCACACGAATCCACACCTGGAGATAAAAAGAGGGAAGGCTTTTCAGTGGGGATCAGGTGCTTGGGAGGCAGGGGCCTGCACACCACCAGAAGTATTGCTCAGAAATTTTTGGGTGAGCAGGGTCTCGTCTCAGCTCTATGACTTTTGTTGCGGACCTAATTGCATGTAGGCTTATTATTTATAGAATGTGTGGACCAGTAATTTAGAGGCTGTGCTTTCTGTGCTATTTAAGCAAGCTATGGTTATCATTGCCCCTACCACATGATTAGGCTGGCTGAATTTCAGGGCGAGTCAGTGGTATGCCCAAATAAAGGGGGGAAATGCAGTTACTGTGAACATTATGCATGGTTTTATGAAAGAAAAAAGGAAAAACTACGCTGTCACGCCCAATCGGTGGCAGCGACGAATCGTGTGACAGAGCAGTTAAGTTGGTTGGCAGTTGAGAGTTTCTTTGTCTTGTTCAATAAGCTGGATGGCCAGTCTTATTGGTAACCTTTATCTTCTGGATTTGATAGTTTTGGTTATCAATTGACAACATGTGAACTCTAAGAGGTACCATTAGAGGGGATCCTCAAGAGACCCTGTGCCGTGTAAGGTCTCCGATTCTATTTGTTCGTTTGTTTAGCGATGTTATTATGTAACCACATTGAGGCCGAGAGGTCCGTCTGAGTCATGGGTCCCAGCTCCAGAGAAGGAGCAGGAGTGTGGCAACCACGCTAAGCTGAGTAGACTCAGAGTAGTAGACACCACATACATGTGTGCAGAGAGCGCACAAGGGCATGAGCCAGAGAACTGGTAGAAGCATTAGGGACCAGCGATGCAAAGAATTCACTCCTCTGCTGGATGGTTTTTCCACCTTGGAGGCCTTTCTTGGTATTGGTCTTTGTGCTGAGTCTTATACTTTGCAGTGACGGTAATTTGATATGACAGCGATCAGGAGGGTTACAGGCTTGGCCTGAAATTGGCTCCTGATGAGAGTTGGTAACAGTACTGGAAAGGGCACGTCTAGTATGGACAAGATTAGCAGCAAAGTTCACAGAGTGCACATGGAGCTTGGAGGCAAGCTTCTTAACTCTTTGAGAATCGAGACCCAGTTCTTTGAAAGGCTTCAGAGTGTGGGTGTTGTAGATGGTGCCGCCCACACCCAAAAGAATGATGTGGAGAGTAACGGAGGCTCCTTCGAGAATGTTATGCATATGCATCGGCATTCGGCATAGATTAAAAAAGAACGTGCTCGCTTCGTGTCCTGTATCACCCAGTGGCAGCTCAAAACGTTTTCCCATCAATTAAAAACTACGCGTCCAACTTTGTTAAATACAATCTGCTGGCTCTCCTGCTCTCAGCTTCTGAAAAAGGGACAAGTAGTTGTTGCTAGCATCGTTGTTTGCTACCCAGCCCTCCTTCTTGCTTCATTTTTCCCCCTTGGCTGCGGGCACAGCATCCAAGCACACTCAATAATCTCTTTTGCTTCTGTTTTACCTTCATGTGCAATGCTTGCTAGGCTTGTTTTTACAAGAGCTATATCTCCCTTTGCCATTGCCATCAGCCAGAGTCTCGGCTGTAGGCCATCCTTGTAACCCTTATATCTCCCTTTCCTTGGAGCAATGGGGACTATTTACAAAGGCCGTGCAGACAAACCTCTGGGCAGACCTCCGTCTGGATTGCCATAAGGAGAAAAAGCTGACACACAAACTGAATAAACTTAACTAACGCCAAGGTGCAAACAACTGCTTATGACGAGTTTCTCTGCTTGCACCCCTTCTTTCCTTCTCCTATTAGTCCACATTGCGTGTTGGAGTTTTACGGTACTTGTCACCAAGCGAATCCTTCTCCTAAGTAATGTGGGGAGTGGTTCGTCACTGTCCCTTTTCTTTCCTTTTCTTCTTAGTCCACATCGCTCACCATCCTCTCCTCCTGCTCCTCTGCCTCTTCTTCCCCCGTACTGGCAACTTCACTGCACCCCTGGATAGATGACACAATGCTGAACTCCCCCACAAAGTTGGCACGCCACACGTTGACACAGTTCTTTGTAGTGGCGGTGCCAAGGCACGTGCCCAGCATGTTCCACTCAACCTGAGCGTAGTTGAGTATTAATTTAACGTGTGTGCATACCTGTGTTTTTGTGTGTACACGTGCGTATATGTGTGTGTGTGTGTGCGTGTGTGTGTGTGTGTGTGTGTGTGTGTGTGCGTGTGTGTGTGTGTGCGCGTGTGTTGGCCCGTGCACATAGGTGCATATATAACAAATCAGACTGAACCAGATGTGACCAAGCTCCCTCTTCTTCTTGCCTTAACAACTTGTGTTTGAATTACTCAGATATGAATGCTGCAGAATAACAACCCGCCCAAAAACAATGCAGCTCGGCGTGGAGTTTATAAAAGGCTCGTTTTTCTGACCCCATCAAAAACTTCAAACCTCAAAATTATCAAATCCCATCCTAAAGCCTCAAATTAAAAATGTCATGTTTGACCAGCAGGGGGGAAAGGGTGTGTTGAGGCAGAGGGGTTTTGACGGACGCTGGCTATTACATGCCCTAGTATCTATGTGTGCCCTACTATCTGTGTGTGCCCTACTATCTGTGTGTGATTATTACATGCCCTAGTATCTGTGTGTGCCCTACTATCTGTGTGTGCCGTAGTATCTGTGTGTGCCCTAGTATCTGTGTGTGCCCTAGTATCTGTGTGTGCCCTAGTATCTGTGTGTGCCCTAGTATTTGTGTGTGACTATTACATGCCCTAGTATCTGTGGGTGCCCACGTCATGACTGCCACAATGTGGCTCCTCCCCTGTACCTTCCAAACGTCCGCATCGTGAGCTAAGCTGGAATGCAGCTCAGCTTGCAAAGATCCAGCAGCACTCCCTCCTTGAAGGCTGAAAATGTCGACCGTGCTGCCGTGTGCTGCGGCCACCAAATCCTGGAGCGCACGAGCGTTATACACATAAGGCACTCGTTACGTCTTTCAGTACAATGGCTATAAAGTATGGTTGCCTGGGTTGCGTCCACCAAATCCTGGAGCGCACACGCGTACGAAAAGATGAGTTACTCGGTATGCCTCTCAGATAAACGCGTCTCAAGTGTGTCGCCTGTACAGGCGAGTACTACAGCCGATGTGTCTTTTGCAGCGCATCTGAGACAAGAAAAGACGCGCCTAAGAAATCACTGTCCAGATTTGTGTTGCTGTGGGATATCACACGTGCTACTGCTGTCATGCGCAGTGTTACGTGTGTACACGTCCCTTGAGAAAAGGTGTATACCTAACTGGAGGTTAGCCCAACAGTGACCGGTGTTACTGCTGTCATGCGCAGCAGCCATCTGATGCCCTTTTTCCAATTACGGAGTGCAAATACATTGACTATGCTTTCAAGCGCAGCAGCCATCAGATGCCCATTCTCCAATTACAAAGTGCAAATACATTGACGATGCTGTCGTGCGCAGCAGCCATCAGGTGCTCTTCTAACAAGTATAGAGTACATTGACTAAGCAGTCATGCGCTGCAGTCATGAAGGTAAATGCAAACAAAATCTCTTCTTGAAGGCCTTTTGAGCTGAAGCTGTATTTGGCCATCAAAGTACGTCGCCTTAATTCCATAATTAATATACCTAGACCTCTTTAAACTTCCTACCTAACCCATTGACACATTTCTTGCAACCCCATAGCTTATAGCTAGCTCCCACTCATTGCTCATAACTAGG
>Ga0307948_1003934_pt1 | contig 10969 bp, 16 predicted proteins | sample OrgLakmetagen280_FD_201824 | JGI IMG/M metagenome (GOLD analysis project Ga0307948, IMG submission 201824) | Saline water microbial communities from Organic Lake, Antarctica - #280 | ecosystem: Environmental > Aquatic > Non-marine Saline and Alkaline > Saline | place: Antarctica: Organic Lake...
CAACGCGGCAGCAAGGACAACAACAGCCCGAGGAAACACGACTTCAGCAGCAATAGCCCCAGGAGCACCAACACCACCAACATGAAGGCCGGCCGCAAGCCCTTACACACGACATTGCAATTATACTGCTGGAGTGCCTTCTTCAAACCTGGATTGCATCTTCACCCAGCCCCATCCAGCTCCAACGTCCCACAACACAGCCATTGAGCTGCTTTTAAACTATCCGAAGTGGCTGCCCCACATCTTCCCTCAGCAGCAGCCCCGTCAAGGCCAGCAACACCAACACGGCGAATTAAAGCCAACATCAAGTCCACTCAGCCTCAGCTCCCCCACCTTTACAGTGCGCACAGCGACAAATTTCCTCATGCAGCCAAGCCAAACAGCCAGGGTGGAATTCTGGCAACAGGGCGCAATCAGCTGTTACCCTAGCCACCCTCACTCAGCCGCAGGAAGACCCGCGCCCCACAGCCCTGGCCATAGCAAAGGTGCTCCCAGCACGAGTACGCCAGGTATGGAGACTTCTATAGGAGAATAACTGGAAGGAAGTTTGATGGCGCTTGCTCCAGCATGGTGTGGTGGGGCAGGGGGCCACGATTGGCCCATGATGAATGAAGAATGAACGAAGCGGGGGACAGATTTCCCGTGTGGTTGGCAACACGCAGCCGCCTCATCACGTGATACACAGGCACTGCAGCTACGGGAGCACGTGTTCTGGACTTGCACAGGAGCTTCAGCCATCAGGCGAGCCATACAACACAGCCTCCCAGTTTCCATGCAGCTGCTACCACAGCATGTGTGGCTGCTAGAGCAGCCATGCCAAACAGTGAAGAAGGAAGTGCGTGTGGTACGTTGTGTGCCTAGCTGCCCTGACTGCCACCCTGAAAGCTAAGGGCTTGATGTTTAGCACGCGGTGGAGGAGCTTAGCGGTGCTCGGTACCAAAGTGGCTTCTTTTCCTAAATTAATGTGGGGAGTGGTTTTCACTGCCTGCACATTCTTTTTCTTTTTTCTTTTTCACGCTAGCCAGGACAGGCTTAGAGCCTGAGAAGTAGAAACCAGGGCAGTTGATCTTCTCCTCGCAGCCTTAAAGGACTTTGCAGCCTGCCAAGATAGTGCCTCCAGTTTTTCTGACCTAGGCCAGGCTCCCCCCTTGTGTATGCTAGGATGCTAGGCCAAACGACTCCTTAGCTGTTTCACTGCAGCTCCCATATTAGCGTGTCCGTTGCCATGCTTTAGGTCTAGGTTGGCTTGCTTCCCCTTGCTCTCGGCTCTTAGCAAAACAACACGACTCATGTTGTCTTATCCATTAGCTCACTGTACTCCTTTCTTGTCTCCCTAGTATGGGCTCGCACTGCTGAGAGTGACGTGCTGGCGCAGCTGCGTTTTGTAGTGCAACTCTTTCTTCTTTTTGGGTTGTGTTGGAGTTGGTTTTGGCGCACCATTCATCACAATGACTTAGCTGCTTTTCTCCTGGCTAACTCTTAACTTCCCTAGTTTTTTATGTTGAGTGCCTCGCGGTGATGTAGCTAGATCGGCCCGTTGCGTCCTTACTCTTTACCAGCCCTGTCTTACTAAACCTTGTTCTTTTTACGTAGGCACCAAAGTACGCAGGCTTTCCCTCCTTCTTTCTTTCCCGTGCTTGACCTTCTCGTATACGTTTTGCCCTTCATCTCATCAACCTGGTTGTCCCCTCTACTTTGTTTTATCTCTCCCAGCCTGCCTCTCTTGCTTCCTTTTTATTTATCAACTTTCAGTTCGTTTTCATCCTCGTAATAGGGAGTTTGCTATCTCCCCTGGACCTAAGCAAACGCGCAAAAAGGCCCCCTCGGAGTTACTGGTAAGAAACGAAAAGAAAAGACTCCGCTGGTAGTGATGACACAGCCAGCATGATTAAGGGAGGGGGTTACTTAGGTGCCCGCACCAAGTATTCATTCAGTTTGTGTGTCAATTTTTTAATCTTATGGTTCAAGATTAAGGTCTGCCAGAGGTTTGTCTGTATAGTCTTTGTATGATAATCCCCATAGCTCCAACGAGGATCACGTGAAGCTTGGTTTCCATATATCCTTATCTGTTCAGGTTGGCCATTAGCCTGCTGTGCTGTGCTTTTGCTCTTTGGAGTTGGGGATCAGGCCTAGTGTCCTCACCGAATTTAAACTCAATCAGGTGAACCTCCTACTGGTTTGGATTCAATTTCTTGTCTTTAGCAAGCTATTGAAAGTTTGGGTTGCGAGTTGTTACGCGAGAGGAGCACACAGTGCTAGGTAGAAATAGGATGGCGTCAGGACGAGAAGAGGCTTTTCAAGCATGAGTTACTGGTCTACATGCCACAGCACGTGAACAAATTAAGCCTACATGCAATCAGACCCACAACCAAAATCATACAGATGAGACGAGACATTGTCTTCATCAATATCTGAAGAACTGATCAGCACGCCGCCTTGTTCAGACAGTTCGAGATGATCAAGGGAAGAACCAAGTTGCAGCCCAGCAATTGCTCACACTCACAAAGCACCAAAGAAGGCATTGGTCAACATGTCGTTGAGGCCCGCAGCTGCACCATTCAAAACGTCCATGTTGATCTCTTCCCGTGGGAGCACCAGCACTTGGCCATCCTCAGATCTCTGGAGTCAAAAGAATGGAAAAGCTTTGCAGACAGCTAAGACACCAGCATGGTTAGGAAGCACAGGAGTATTTAACAAAATCAAAAGACAAAGAAAAGAAAAGGGCCCACAAGCAAGTCCACCATGTCCGTGGTCTGTGAGGTCAGCTGTTTGGTGTGACAGCTGTGACAGCTGTGCAACCCAAACTGCAAGTCAGCCCCAACCGCAAGTCTCAGCCCCAACCGCAAGCTCTAGAGAGAAAGGGTGTTATCTGTTTGACACACACATCCAAAGGAAGACTGCACACCAATCAAGTGGTCGTGAAGCCTTAGGGTGTTATGTAGGGTTGGCCAAAATCATATATACGGTGTATGCACGGTAATTTTGGCAGGGAAATCACCAAATATACGGTCATATACGGTGTATATATACAATTCTGGCCAACCCTAGTGTTATGTGAAGAAAACGCGCGTCAGGTGGTACACATGTCAATGTTACTGGGGCGGAGGTGGCACCTGTTGATTCACCCTTTAAGGAACTATAAAGTAACTATAAAGTAAGGAACTATTAAGTAGGGAACTTTACAAGGGTCATGCACAAAAGAACGGAAGGGGTGAGCCCAGCCGCGGATCACCTAATGCCTTTCAAATTTACTCCAAATTCAGCAACCGTATTACTCAAGCCATGCACAAAAAAAGGTTTTAGCAACTACACGGTCATGCACAAAGAAGCATCTTAGCAACTGTACAAGGGTCATGCCAGGTCATGCACCCTTTGAGCAACTATACAAGGGTCAAGCCCAGTCATGCACAAAAATCCGAAATGGGTGTGGAGCACCTGTTGCCTGTTGCCTACTACGAATGGGCTTGAGCAGTATGGTTTCTGTACATAAAATACATATAAACACAACCACATTTGTAATATCAGCGTGCAGTCAGAAAGGGTATTAAACTAGCGCTCGCACTAGACCCAGCATAAGAAAGCGTATCTAGTACCTAGGGGCGACGCAGTCGGCTATCCATGTGTAGTGCAAGGTCTTGATCATAATCAGGCCTGTGCACTTACACCGTAATGTTGGATTTTGGACCGTAATTACGGTGCTGACCGTAATTACCCCGTACAGTACGGTCCAAATTACGGTCGGCCAAAACTACGGTGTCAGACCGTACAAGGACAGTGCCACCGTACAGTACGATTGCCCGTAATTAGGCCGTTTGGCTTTAAATTTGACCCAAAACAAAATTTTTTCTTTGTGTAAAACACAGATTATCAACCAGGAGTCAAGTATTGCGTCCGACTTTGAGTTTTTATGCAAGCCACTGCTGTCCTTCCCCCGAGCTGATGCACACCCAACCCAGCCTCAGGGTCGTTCAGGGAAGCATTGTGTGGCGTCAGCACATAAGAGGAGCATGCTGGAGGTGGAAATGGGAGGTGTTTGGGGCGGAGAGGCCTTTCTGAGGCCATTTTTGCACCGGCAGTGCCAGCTTGGCACCGTACTGTAAACCGTACAGTAAATTGCCGTAATTACGGTAAATTACGATCCTCCAAAATCATAATTACGCCATAATTAAAAAAATTACGGTACGTAAAGTAGAAAGCGTACCGTACCGTACACCGTACAGTGCACAGGCCTGATCATAATGGAGTCTTGTGCAATAAGGAATCATTGCAAAAACTACGAGGCTGCTCGCAACGTCAACTACAAAGAAGGTTGAAGATGTTTTGGATGTTCTTGGTACTGGTTGAGTGGGGCTCAGCCCTCATTTATTTCACTGTTCTGCCATGGCGGTTGCTTTGAAGATGAGAGGGAAGGGACCAACCTGCTGTTTGGTACAACCTGCCTTCAGGTTTACAATTGGTTTATACATTTTACTGGCCTTGCAAGCCCACCTGTGTTAAAATCATGCACGCGTAAGGTCTTGAACATGAACAGCATTAGCGGCAGTGAACATGAACAGCGTAAGATCTTGAACATGAACAGCAGTAGCAGCTTGAACATAAACTAGCAGCTTGAACATGAACAGCATTAGCAGCAGTGAACATGAACAGCGTAAGATCTTGAACATGAACAGCAGTAGCAGCTTGAACATAAACTAGCAGCTTGAACATGAACTAGCAGCTTGAACATGAGCAGCATAAACAGACAGCACATGGTATTATAATCAGTGTTGTGCAAGTACGGTCAGAAGGTACAGTACGAATAGGACGGTACGGACCGTATTTTTGAAAAAGACGGCGTATTAGCGTATTTTGCTGACCATACTTTACCGTCTAGACAATAAATTACGGTGCGGAGTACGGTACGGTGCCAAGTTGGCACTGCCAGTGCAAAAATGGCCTCAGAACGGCCTCTTCGCCCCAAAATCTCCCATTTTCACCCCCCGCATGCTCCTCTCATGTGTTGACGCCGCACAATGCTTCCCTGGACAACCCTGATGCTGGGTTGAGGCTGCATCAGCTCGAGGGAAGGGCCCAGCAGTGGCTTGCATGGAAACTCAAAGTCGAACGCAGTGCTTGATTTCTGGTTGATCATTTGTCATGAATAATTGTCGCAAAAAGAAAACAATTGTTTTGGGCCAAATTGGAGCCAAACGGCCAAATTACGGTCAAAATTGTACTGTACGGTGGCACTGTCCTTGTACGGTCTGACACCGTACTTTTCAAACATACCGTACTAGCACCGTCCTGTACGGTACAAATACGGTACGGACCGTCTAGACGATCAAAATCGCTCTAGTAAGGCGTACTTGCACAACACTGATTATAGTACCTAGAATGGAGACAGCATATTGCTGCAGCAGTATGGTATCATAGTACCTTGAATGGAAACAGCATATTGCTGCAGCAGTATGTTATCATAGTTTCTTGAATGGAAACAGCATACTGCAGCAGCAGTATTGTATTAGGATGCCATGAATAGAGACAGCAGAATTCCTAGGAGGCACTCATTTGCAGGAAGAGAAATGCAATCCTCATCTTAAAGTTTAAAGCCTTCGTACACGCAGTGCATAGTTTATTTGAATGCATGCACAAGATGTGAGTGCAACATCATAGTGGCAGGTGAACACGCACCTTGAACCCGCACAACTCCAAAAACTCGATTCCGCCTGAGACAGCGGCCACTCGCTGCTGGAAGGCAGCATTGGTAGTCTTCACACTCCTGCATGTGTGCACATGGGCGTGTGCGTGTGTGTGCATCAAAGTGTACATGTGCATGCGTGCATGCATGTGTGCATGGGCGCATGCGTGTGCGTGTGCGTCAAAGTGTACATGTGCATGCATGTGTGTGCGTCAAAGTATACATGTACATGCATGTGTGTACATGGGCGCATGCGTATGCGTGTGCGCCAAATTATACACGTACATGTATGTGTGTATGCGTCAGTGTATTCGTGTGTGTATTAGAGGCAGTTGCTTACTACTTGCAACCAGAGAAAGCGTTGCTAGTCTTCCTTGCCTCTACAAATCCCACAGGGTATGAGCACATGAAAGGTAGGATTGGCCAGATACGCACAGAGACAGTAGCAAACAGCTTCCATACAGTGAAATAGCCTGGAACACCTGGCTCTGACCTTTTATACACGTTCGACGGAGCAATCAAACTACATCGAACATTTTCCAGTAGGTTTGCTGGAAAACACACACATCAATGTGCATTCATGATCACTCTTACCCAAGCTCTACCAAAGACGTTGAGCATCGACCTTTTTCTTTTCTTTCTCCCATGCGGTGGAGGAGTTTCGCAGTCCCCGGTACCAAGGTGGCTCCTTTTCATAATTAATGTGGAAACTGATTTTCAGCGCCTGCATAGTTTTCTTTTCTTTTTTGCTGCTAATTGAGTTGCATTACCACCATAGCTGGTGGACAGGAATCAGCTCAGTCAGCTCTACTTGCACAACCACACGCCCAAGCACCCAAGCACCCAAACCCACAACCCACCCCCACCCCCACCCCACATAGCCGCATGCCCTCCCCCCCACCCATGCCCTCACCTCACTATATCCACAAACCACACCCACAAATGCAAAAGCACGCACCTGAACTTTTCTTCATCAGGGTTGCTGCCCACATTGGCAATGTACTTGAGCAGCGTGTTTCCAGCAGTGCGCCACTTGTCCTCCTCTGCGGCATGTGCCTGGAAATAAATAAATAATAAACATAGGGTTAATAAATAATAATATATAATAAATATGCAGTGCGCCATTTGTCCTCCTCTGCGGCATGTGCCTGAATAGGGCGATCGAGTATGGTGTGCGGCTCCGGTTATGGACAACCCCACTTTTATAAAAAATTCCTGTGATGAGAACATCGCAACGAGCATCATCCTTTCTTCAGCTACTGCTAAGTGTTTAACGAAATGTTTAACACATGAATTTAATACACGAATTCCAGTTTTTGCAGTGCAGCAAGTGTGAAATGCCGTTCTCACTCTTATTACCCTATTTCCTTGGTAATATATTCCTCGCCTACTGCATATCATTCACTTCTCACGAAAAGTAAACACCTTTTACATCGTACATCTTAACAGGTTGACAAATTGTCACACTATCCTGCCTAATAATGGGGTTGCCATAATAAGTTTGAGCTCATTGTTGTGGTGGACCACCTCTTCAAAATCGATCAAATGCTATGCAGGCACACGCGTCACCATACAGAGCACTCTGATGAGGTGAAAATATATCACGCGCACCTTACAGAGTCACCTTACAGAGTCACCTTACAGAGCACTGAAAAGGTCAAAAGCTGTTACGCGTCACCTTACAGAGCACACTGAAAAGGTGTCGACACACTTGATGCGCTCTAGCTTCCCCACCTCTCTCTCCCTAACCCCCTCCTCCCGCACAAACTCGACACACAGCCAAACAAGCACAGGAACAACAGTCCCTTTCTCCCCAGAACACTCGTCCTTCAAAGCCCAGCACACACAGAACACACCCACAGTCGTTGCCTTAACACACCTCCTTCACTACCAAGTACACTTACATGCACCTGACAAACCTTGTATACGGTCTAACACACACACGCACACTCTCACACTCAAAACACTCACACACAGATACTCGACATCCACTAAGGACACACCTCTTTCGCTACCAAGTTCACTTACATGCGCCATGCACCTAACAAACCTTTTCCACGGTCTAACACACACGCACACTCTCACACTCAAACACACACAGATACTCGACCTCCATTAAGGACACACCTCCTTCACTACCCAGTTCACTTACATGCACCATGCAAGTAACACACCTTTTTCACCGTCTAACACACACACACACACACTCTCACACTCAAACACGCACACACAGATACTTGACCTCCACTAAGAACACACCTTCTTCATGGCCACCAGTGTGCTGCGCAGTTTATCCAGCGTGGACACTGGCTTCACCATCCCAAACACCTTCTTCTTAGACTTTTCTCTCTCTTCCGCGTCCACTTTTGCTTGCTTCTCTGCCTCGATGGCCTGCAAAAGTGGGTGTAAGCAGATTAGACGAGCTCGACTCTCTTCGTGGAAACCTTCACACTTCACACACATCTTCACACTAGTTTCACTCTCCTCTGCCTTGGTGGCTTGCAAGATTAGAGGGCAGGGGAGGGCAGAACAAGAATAATTTGGTATCCATTTTCGTCAGATCTGAGCGGATGCGTTGCAAGAAAAGTGTGAATACGGGGAGGAATTGTGAAACCAACAGCTCCGCCTTGCTCTCCTTCGCTTGTGTTGAATCGCAGGCACATTTGAATCCACGCAGTTTAGGATGGATAACAAGGAAAAACACAACCAGAAACACCGGCACACGTAGAGGCGTACATTAAGTGCAGAAATACAGGCTACAACACACACCCTGCATGCCTTGCCTTCTGCCTTGTCACGCCCAATTGTTGGCAGCGACGAATTGTGTGACGAGCAGTTAGTTGATTGCCATTTAATTGTAGCCCACACTTGCATTTCATGCTTAAGCTGGTACCACGATTCGTCGTGACAGCCTTCCCAGCTTTCTGCGCCAGACCATACAGATGAACCCCTTCTCCTTAAACTACCTCCCTTCATACGCAATTTCGCAAACGCATAGATATGCACGCACACACGCACCTTCTCCTCCTCCGTCAGCTCCTCTGGCTTGCCCAGCTTCCTGCGCCGCTCCTTGCGATCGTCCTCAAGCTTCTGCTTCAGCTTGGCCCTGTCCCTCTCATCAGCCTCCTTCTCACGCCGCTTGGCCTGAGCACAATACAGCAACAAGTAGGGTGAACAGTGAAATGAAGGAGCGAGCACGTGTGTTTGATGTCCATCACAGTCCCTGCCATATTACGTCGCTTGGGTATCATCAGCCTCCTTCTCACGCCGCTTGGCCTGAGCAGAATACAGCAATAAGTAGGGTGAACAGTGAAATGCAGGAGCAAGCACGTGTGTCTGGTGTCCATCAGAGCCCTTTGCATGCTATCTTGCATGGGTAGCTTGCAATTGGATGAGGGGAAAGGAGAAACTGAGTTGAGCTAAAGGTGAAAAGCAGGAGCAAGCACGTGTGTCTGGAATCCATCAGAGTCCCTCCCATGTTATCTTGCATGGGTAGCTTGCAATTGGATGAGGGGAAAGGAGAAACTGAGTTGGGCTAAAAGTGCAATGCAAGAGCAGGCACGTGTGTCTGGTGTTCATCAGAGCCCTTTCCATCTTGCTAGGGTAGCTTGCAATTTAATGAAGGGAAAGGGGGAATGGAAGGGGACTAGGCCCTTTCCTGTGACTGCTCCTCCGACCCATCAAAAAGCGCCAACGCAAATGCACATATACACGCAATATGACTTACATAAGTAATACTCACCTCACATTACGTGGCCATCAAATGCACATATACACGCAATATGACGTACATAAGTCATATCACCTCACATTACGTGGCCATCTTGTTACATTAATATCAAACACTCCATGGTGTCCATGCCCACATCCTCGTGGTGTCCATGCCCACATCCTCGTGGTGTCCATGCCCACTCCATGGTGTCCATGCTGACATCCTCATGTCATCGCTTTCTCTCTAGACCAGGTAAACTTTCACGAGCTTCTCTGCCCCATCACAGCCTGTCAGACCTGAGACTCACACGACTACACTGCCCTCAACTCACTTAAATATCATTCCATGCATGCATGCATACACACACACGACACACACACTTACGCACACACACACACGCACACACGCACACACGTACACGCACACACACACACACACACACACACACACACTAGCCCAAGCCCTCTGCCCCATCCTTCTCTTACAGCCTGTCAAAGCTCCACACCATTACACCATTCTCAACTCGCCCACCTTAAAAGTAATTCCAAGCATCGCGTACATCGCCTCCTCACCTCCACGTTCTTTCGTAGCTGCCCTTCTTGCTCCTTACGCTGAGCGAGCTGCATTTCCTTCCCGGCACGGATACGCTCTCGTTCCCTGTGCCCTGAAAGTTCTCGCTCCTCCCGCTCCCGCTTGTCCTACAAAAGTGGAAGTAGCATGTGTGGGTCGCACGTGTGTAGGGTTGGCCAGAACCATACATTCATAGGTATATACGGTGTATATACGGCATTTTTGGCAGGGAAGCCACCATACATATGGTCATATACGGTGTGTATATACGGTTCTGGCCAGCCCTACACGTGTGGGATTAGCACGTGTGGGTCTGCTTGCATTTATTTACCAGACTTTTGTAGTTGACTGCAGAAACGGGAGCAAACAGATGTAAGAAAGTGTCTGTTTGCGTGCCTGTGTATCTGGCCGATTTAAAGCTGAATTTCCACTCAGTGCGCTGCAACCTCTCGGCCACCCCACTCACGCAGCTCCTACTCACAACATGCAATAAGTAGTGAGTAGGGTTGGCCAGAACCATATATTTACTGTGTATATACGGAATATTGGCAGCGAAGCCACCAAATATACGGTCATATACAGTGTGTATATATACGGTCCTGGCCAACCCTAACAGCTTGTGCTTGTGTGAGTGTGATCTGCACTGACTTTTTGTTACTGTCAGTAGTTTATGCATGCGCTTGCCCCTTGGGCACAAATACTCTTGTGCAATTAAGCCAGGCACGCCTCATGAGGAAATGCAAGAGCATCATGCTCTCTGCAATGCAGGCTGGAATTACACAAAAGAAGCAAACTGGGGCTCTGTGCAGCAAAGCCAAGCAAAACAAAGGAGTGAGCGGTCCTGTATCAATACCATCCTGCAACACCATCCTGTGTTTATTTCAGCACATGCAGCGCACCAAGTGCCTGGTGACAGAGGAAGGAAATGTGTTACCTTTTGAGCAAAGCCTCCCTCACACACACACACACACACACACACACACACACACACACACACACACACACACAGA
>Ga0307948_1003936_pt1 | contig 10968 bp, 4 predicted proteins | sample OrgLakmetagen280_FD_201824 | JGI IMG/M metagenome (GOLD analysis project Ga0307948, IMG submission 201824) | Saline water microbial communities from Organic Lake, Antarctica - #280 | ecosystem: Environmental > Aquatic > Non-marine Saline and Alkaline > Saline | place: Antarctica: Organic Lake...
GCAGGAGATGCAGATGCAACTTGAACAACTCAAAGATGATTTGAACCGTATAAACAGCAGGGTAACCTGGCTGGACCGGGGTGGTGAGTTTTAATAAATTTAAACAGGCACTTGTGCCGGAGCTCTTATCTCAAGAGGCCGCTTAAAGGAAAGCAGAAAGGGTACTTACACAGGCTGAAGATGAGTGCTAACAAGCGAATGGCACTGCTTTCTGGAATTGCAGCAATCTGTAGTGCTATCATGGCGACGCACGATTACAAAACATCATGCTTGACACGTTTATACCAAAGCCAGGAGCACACCCATTGGTGCCGCTCCACATTACACATGACCTTAAATACATGCGCTGCTAGCTCTCTAGTGCTAGCTTATTAGATCTGGGGTCATGGTTTTAAAGCGCCACAATACGGCATCCATGCTGATAATCCCACGCCTCACCACAGCAACAGCACATCATTGCCAACCAAGTTGCTTTCACTGTGTGTGTCAGGGATAATAGACTGCAGATGAAAACTGCCATCATAGCTGCTTCTGACATAACTAAGTGCTTTGAATGCCTTCCCTTATCTTGATGCTGTACTTTTCCCAGATATCTACCTAAAATTTGGACTATGGGCAATTTGATCAGGAATAGGGGTGCATCTGATCAAATCTTGCAAAGACACTGAATGGCCTGGTCTTCACCCGATCCTTGGCTTAAAAATGCAAAAGCACAGTACAGTGGCTCACGTATTATCGGGGTTGTTGTAGCTAATCACAAGGCTGTACTGCCAAACCCTTGTGCAGGCAGATTTTGGTCTTGATTACCACAAGCTTATTAAATTGAATGGGAAGCCATCAGGCATGCATTTGTGTTTGTGGTTTGCTTGCAACCCAAATGAACAGCATTCAAGGTGGCCAGGGTACAAAAATTCAAAGATCCACGTACAGGAGATCCTGCTTGGGTGTGGGCACCAACTTGGCCTTTTTCCAAAAAGTAAAGTGCAACTGCCGTTGACAATTTTTCTTTCATTCTCAAGACGTTCTGCCTCATTTTGTTCCATTGCCATAGCAGACAGAATATAACTCATAAACGCTGACACACTTGCATTTTGGCGTGCAGGATTGTTTACCCTCATCACCTTGTTCATAGGGGCAATGCTCCTGCACCTTTTTCCCACGATTGTCAAGGACGTCGTCGGGTTCGTCACTTTTGGCAACATCACTTAATTCAGCATTGAAATTCAGCGGCCGTAGTTGTGATTGCAATTATCACACCAAAGGTGGATAAGCAAGTGACCCAGATGTTGCAGAGGCGGAAGGAGCAAGAGCAAAGGCAGCAAAGAAGCGGCCATGCGTCCGAGGATGCACCGCACTCAGCAGACCCTCCTGCTCTGGCTGAAGTTGTTATGAACTGACAGCATGCGGGGCCCTCGGCTGTATAGAACCTACAGGAAAATTTTGTAGTCCGTGCTGTTAAGTACTGAGAATTGAGAATGTATGCAAGGCCAAGGAGCAGACAGAGACATGCATGACGAGTACATGCTATGAAACAGTGAAAAGTCCTTCAGAGGTGTTTGTATTTACTTGTGTATTAAATAGGCACCAGACTGCAATCTTTATAAAGGAACTTTTCATCCAACTTCTCCTTGGTTCTTCGCCTGTATAAATATATATGTAATATCACAACACACGCTGGAGTTGTTTACGCCGTGGTTACAATTTACTTGCCAGGTGCTGAATTGAGTTCATCTAGCTCTTGAAGGTGTAAAACTTCATCCTACTGAGACTCACCTAATGTGCTTTGTTCATTGCAGCATCGATATTTACTACCTGCTTGTCACACAATTTGTCACGTGCTTCCAGAAAAAAGAAAGCCACTTTCGTACTGAGAATTGTGAATCTCCTTTACGGCCAGACAAAAAAGTCCACTCAGAGAGGTAAACCTACAGAGTACTAGAAGGAGAAATGCAGTCACAAAGGTTCTAAAGTACCGAGCTCAAATAAGCAAAAGTGCCAGGCTCAGAAAACGTAGAGCTTAGATATAGACTACAATGGGAAACGACTTTCACTCAGGGCACTTCACTGCTAGCCTTCATTAAAATAAGCTAGTTTCAGAAAATATAATTTGCTTTGTTTTGAATAAGCAGAACTGGACACAAATATAGGGACGTGTGGGATGCATAGTTGTGCAGTGAAAGCAAGCAAGGGACTTCATATTGGTCAGCAATGCTGCAATGACCAACAGGGCTGAATAGGAACTGCTCTGACGTTGGGAGGTATCTTCTCGTAGATGATGGATGCTCATATATTTAATCTTTAGCTTCTACCCTCCATCTAGCAGCCCTAACTGGAAGGAGATGCAAAAATGCTCTAGTTTGTGATTATCGTGCCCTCCAAGGTTAGGTTACATCGCTATGTGTGCCTCCGGGAGCGCTTGAAAAAATATAAAATGAAATTAAATAGAGGTCTATGAAGGTAGGAAGCCCACGACCCCCCACGAAAAATTCCATTGTACAAATAAACATGTCGTGCATCTCTGAGCAAGCATCGGTTGCGGTAATTTCATACGCAACAATTCCGGTGTATATTCTTGAATCGATTTCTGAGCTTCATATATGAAAAGCAGGTCAAGAAACCTTTATGAATCCGGCAAGGGTCTTTGGAATTCCCGCCACGCCCACATTATTTATAATTCATTTTATTGCGAATATCTATTCAGGATGGCCACCCCGCTCTTGAGCGCAGTCCTCCCAACGCAGTCCTCCCAATTACCGGCTCCCGTTCCTCCCCCCACTCACTCCCCTGGGGCAATTGGGGATACTGAGCAGGTAATTGCACCTTCAACAGAGTTGGCATTGTAAATCCCTCCTAGTTTTGGCCTCGAATTAGGGTTTTCCCAGCCCAACAACTTCCCCCAACGCACATGCTGCACGATGCAGCAGATGAACATGCATGACCAGGATGGAACCACACCAGGAACCTGCAGCGGTGGGGCTCCATCGGTAGGGTGAGTAGTGGGATGCAAGGGCCTCTTTAGCTGGTCAATAATCTAGCGTAGCAGCAGCATAGCAGTGTCCCTCCCATTTGATTCTCCTCTTCTTTTGTGCTGTACATGTCTGAGTGTGTGATTCTGTGGTTGCTTGTAGCGTGGATCGTCAAAGTTACATATCCGACCTGTGCGGTAACTACAGCAGGGAAATTTCCCAGAGAGGGGCGACTGGGAAGTTTCCTCATTTCCCCCAAATGGGCCCCCAAATGGGCATGATTTTCAAATAATCCTGCGCCGAGACTGGCAACAGTCAAACTCAAATGTTAAATGTCAATTTACCACAGCTGACTTTCAGTGTAGCTAAATTCAGCGCCCATCAGGGAGCTTCAGGGGGTTTGGAATGTTGTGCATTGTACGTACGTACTTGTAAGGGAGGACTTTGTGCTCTCGGACAAGCACGCAACATGGGAAACCTTCGGTTTTCCCTCACCCCAACAGCAACTGACCCCAAAATTGTTCTTGTGCGGGACGCCCTCAGCTGGTTTCCCCCACCCCAAAATGTGCGGGAAAGGAAGCGTAAGTTTCTGCCTGGGCTGCGCCAGCTTTTGAGCATTCAGGAAGCAGTCACAGCAACGTCAATAATTAATGCGCGCGAACGACAAGCACAGAACAGACGCGCATGCATGCATTCATGTGCGCATGCACATGCGCCACTGGCAGTATTACACAAGCAAATATCGTGTTAAGCACTTGGAGCGCACTGACATGCACGCACCTGTGTGTCTGCTTGCACATGCACATTGCAGGCACAAACCAGGCTTAAGTAGACATATGCTAAATGCCGTGCACGTACACGCACAAATTTAAACACCATATATGTTTCCATGAGCACACACGCGCACACACACATACACACACATGAGTATCAAACAGCAGGGACCTGCCCTTCTTCTGCTGCCCTACTCCTTGCACTCCCTGCTGCTGCTCTTGGGATCCTCCTTGGGGCGCAGGGGAGGCCTCTGCTGCGTCTCCTCCCCCTCCCCGCACCCTGGAATCCTCTCTCCATCGGTTTCAAAATTTTCTCCGGGCAGTCCGGAAATAGAACTTTAAAAAATGCGGGCGTCCCGGAACCAGGCTCCTTAGGAACCTGGCTTTTCTCCGGTATGCCCAGAACCGGCCTTTCAAATTTTGCTTAATATGTGCGGCGCGGCGCCCGCACGGGATGAAGTCCCCTGGCGCCCATGTCTAATTTAATTTGACGTGAACCCTACTGTTGTGTTGTTGTAAACCCTATAATACTCAAAAGCAGGTTACCCACTACCAAATCACACAACTTTTTGTGTTATGGAGTCTTTGTAACAGTCGAGTACCATTGCAAAAGAAATGGAGTGAAATGGTGAAGTGGTTGGGGATGTAGGCCAACAGATGCTGTTTTCTCACAGAAAGCCACCTTGATAGGGAGATAACGGTCAGTGCAGGGTTTAAGCCAATTTGCACGCAAAGCGACCCACATGAATTTAAGCACATCCCCGTGAAGCTTATAATGCCAGCTTCGATTTATAGCAAAGAGTGACCCAATCGGCAGAGGGTCGGTGAATGGCTGCCTTCTGAGTGCTAATAAGGAACATTTTGGACATTTCCCCGGAAAGCCCCCTCTGGAAACTTCCAAATCTATTGTCATATGAAATAATAACCCTACTTGTATGTTCTTTTCTGTGGTATGCAACATTATGACACGCAGGTAGCAGTGCTTGCGTCTTGCCGCTGGACAACATACTAAACAGTGTGATTTCCTTCAGAAAAAAATCTTGCGCTCGATTTAACCTTCCCATTCTGTTTTTCACCCTTTTAAACTGTGTCTTAAGCAGCAAAGCAAAGGGCCATGCACATCAGCACAGGGATATTTTATAGAACTTGCATGCGTTTGCTCTCAGATACGCCGCATTTTGAAGTCACTCATGTTCAAATATAACGAGGGAAAGAAACATACGGACAGCACTGTATCTGTGGCACAAACCCTCCCAAGCTTAATTCTTGAAAATTTTTTTCTTCCTGTCACAGGACAACGGGTACTGTTATCTTTAACAGAGAGTTTGATATATCTTCAAACCCTTTGTTAAGGAAAGTGCTGGTTCAGATGCTGCAGCACGAGCAGCACATGCAGCAGCAGCACCAGCAGCACATGCAAAAGCAGCAACAGCACAAGCAGCACATGCAGCACAAGCAGAAACAGCACCAGCAGCACATGCAGTACATGCAGCAGCAGCACGAGCAGTACATGCAGAGGCAGAAACAGCACCAGCAGCACAAGCAGAAACAGCACGAGCAGCACATGCAGCACATGCAGCAGCAGCACGAGCAGCACATGCAGCAGATGGACAGCGAGGAAGCCTGGCTGGACTGGATATTGCCTGGTGAGTTTTGATCAATTTAAACAGGCACTAAGCCAGAGCTCCTATCTGAAGAGGCCGCTTAAAGGAAAACAGAAAGAGTAATTACACAGGCTGAAGATGAGTGGTAACCAGCAAGTGGCACTGCTTTCTGGACTTGCAGCAATCTGAAGTGCTATCATGATGACACACAATTACAAAACGTCACGCTTGACACGTCTATACCAAATCCAGAAGCACGCCCATTGGTGTCGCTCCTCATTACACATGACCTTATATACATGCGCTGCTAGCTCTCTGGTGCTAGCTTATTAGATCTGGGGGCATGGTTTTGAAACGCCACAATATGGCATCCATGCTGATAATCCCACGCCTCACCACAGCAACAGCACATCATTGCCAACCAAGTTGCTTTCACTGTGTGTGGCAGGGATAATAGACTGCAGATGAAAACTGCCATCATAGCTGCTTCTGACATAACTAAGTGCTTTGAATGCCTTCCCTTATCTTGATGCTGTACTCTTCCCAGATATTTACCTAAAATTTGGACTATGGGCAACTTGATCAGGAATAGGGGTGCATCTGGTTAAATCCTGCAAAGACACCAAATGGCCTGAATTGCACCCGATCCTTGACTTCAGAGTGCAAAATCACATTACAGTGGCTCACGTCCTATCAGGGTTGTTGTAGCTAATCACAAAGGCTGTACTGCCAAATCCTTGTACATGCAGATTTTGATCTTGATAACCACAAGCTTATTGAATGGGACTCCATTAGGCATGCATTTGAGTTTGATAAGTTGGCACCGCAACCCAAATTAAAGCCAATAAGGTGGTCAGGGTACAGAGACGCTTAAAGATCCACGTGCGGGAGATCCTGCTTGGATGTGGGCACTAACGTGGCCTCTTTTCAAGCAAGGATGGGCAATCGCTGTTGGCATTGTTTCTTTTGTTCTCAAGACGTTCTGCCATTGTGCATCTGTGCCGATGCAACCCTTGCCAGCTTTGCTCCCTGTTGCTGTACATCTGCAGACCTCTACCCAATTTGGTCTTGGATCCATCGCTGCTGGGAGGCGTGCACCAGCGACACGGAACAAAGGGACATCAACAGCAAGAAGTTTATTTAAACACTTGTACGTTTATTATGTTTACGCAACAGGTCGTGAGAGGAGTTGTACATTGCACAAAGATAATAATGAATATTTACTCCTGATGATGCTAAACACTCGCGCTTGCATACTTCACGCCCAGCTACATACCCCTTCTCATACGCCCAGATACATACCCCCTCAAACCCTATAGAGCAGCAAATCTACACTTACCAGTGGGCTACCGTAGATTTTTTTCTCTGTCATCTTTGTCATTTGTCATCATAGCGGACAGGATATGACTCATAAACTTTGATACACATACACTTGCATCCTCATGTGCAGGATTTTTTTCCTCATTGCCATGTACATAGGAGCCACGCTCATGGTCCTTTGCCCCTCCATGGTGAATAATAGTATAGGAGGCGCCTGTATGACACCACAGAGAGCAGCCTGACAGTTGGGCAAATTCCCATGCGATCTGCTGTGATTCTTGTTGCTGTCCCCATGCCCAAGCTGCCCAAGGTATCCGCCCAGAGGTGCCAGAGGCTTAAGCAGTGGTGGGAGGAGCTGGAGCAAAGGCAGTAAAGGGGCGGCAATGAGGTTCAATCTCACTCAGCACTCCCACCAATCCCAGGGAAGTCGCCTGCTCTGGCTGGAGTTGTTGTGGACTGGCAGCATGTGGGTCCCACGTGCCCCCTCTTTTCTCTGGATGTCATGTGACGAGGATATTCCTGCGAGAATAAACCAGTCCTCATTGATTGGAGGATTTAAAGATATTGTGTAAAATGGGTGCCTACTGAATGAGAGCAGGTCATCATATTTTAGGGGCCCCAGAAATCAGGCCCTCATCTGACTGTGGTCATCTGCACACCAGCTGAAAAAGGAATGAATGCAAGACAGGTAGTTTTTTCCAGGTATAGGTATGCATCCACTTTTTGACAAAACTTTTTGACAAATTTCACACTCAGATCAAGCGCGACAGGTCATTTGTGAATTGATCAGCATGTACAACATATTCTCTTCTTAATTGTTCCAGCGCTGGCAAACGCTTCCTCACACTGGATTTGGTGGGAAAGGGCAAATATGGCATGCAACAATCAGAATTACAACCTCTTCTGCGTAATAAAATGAGCCTTTTGATCAGCACATGAGATTCTGAAGGGGACATACCGTATGGGTGATCCTCTGCATGGGCGGGGTGTTGCCGAGCAGCTGTGTTCCAGACTGCTTTCATGTGTAATTTACAAGGAGCCAGGGGTAGAGGAATTTCTTGGCTAGTCCAGGGCTGAGGGCTGGCATAGAGTTTACAGAGTAAGCCATCAGTCAAAAAGTGCCACTGCTAGGCTGAACATAAAAAAATTGTAATAATTGTTGTTGTAGCACCAGACTTGTAAAACCCTCCAAAAAACCCTTGAAAAGGGAAAAATGGATGGCATAGGTAAGCGCATTAGCTGGGATTGTTCCCAGTTTAGGCGAGCACGGGCTAACAGGAGTTTTGAAAAAGGGCTAGTTATCAAAAATTTCCTCTTACTGCCTTGACTCCCTTTGCCACAGAAGACAGCGTGCACAACTTCAGGCCTGCACGATGACTTGCAGAGATTGCAGGGATCACGCACAAAACATAAACTTTGGTAAATTCCAAACATTTGCAAAATTGTACAGACAAGGGCAACGTCCATTGGTGCTGAACCATACTTTCCGAGGCCTTAAATTGGAATAGAGGCAGGATCGCCAAGCTTCTTCCTGTAGTACTCCTGTAGGCCTCAGGCACCGACTTGAAAACAAAGTAGAATATCCGCGTCTGGACCAGTGTCTGCCCCCACTGAAGTAGGTTTGTGTGAAAGAACAAAGAACAGACAGCATGTGCTGAAAAGAAAGATCAGGGTCGCACAGAGATGATCCATAATTATTTAATGTCCATTCTGTGGTATTTGGTAGTACTGGAACAGAGTGACACATAACAAATAGCTGCAAAATCTTTCACAATCAAATCTCGGCAAAAAGAAAAGGTGAAGGGCTGGATTCATGAGCTACAGCAGATTCCAAAATTGTGATTTGTTGAATACAGCATCCAAAGGTAAGGTAAGGAAGGTTACATCGCTATAAATGCCTCTGGGGGGCATCTAAGCGGAAGATACAGCATCCAAAGCAAGGGGAAGCTGAGTAAGAACGTTGTCGCTGCAAAGCACACTGCTCGGGTCTTCTTTTAATGAAAAGCTGGAAAACGCAAGGAATGTACCAGAGGTGGTCAACTGGGGCCCCTATCAGGGGTGTTTTAGAAATGTGACTTGAGTATGGGTCCCCCAGCTGGCACCTTCTAAGCTCAGTACCCAGATGTAGCCCTTGCTCTGCTGGGAACACTTGAGCTTGAAAGGTGCCAGCAGGGGGAGCTATGCCAAATTGCCCGCGGCGTGAACCCCACTTTTCACCACCAATCTGTCATATCTCACCACCAACTGACCCGATTTGTGTCATATTTTATATAAATAGTCTACATTCTAATAAAGAATACCATTGCAACAAAAATGGGGCAAAACAGAGCAGTAGTTGGCCAGGTACCCCATTTCGGACCATTTCCCTTGGAAATAATCAGCAAAAGGAGTGCCAAAAAAAGTGGAAAACCAAGTTCCACCAAATCCGGTTTTCAGCGTGTCAAACGATTCCTGATCATAAAAGAAGTACTCCTGTCGTGAGGTGGAAAGAGGCCCTGGGTAGAGTGTGGTGGCTTCATACGTAAACATTCAGTGCCAAAACTGGATTTCTGCCCAGACCACTAGGGTAGTCCATTTGACCTCAACCTTCATGAAACATCTAGTTATGTTATTTCATCATGGTGTGCATCAAAAAAGTCATATTTCCAGACATTTACTCAGTTGACCCCCTCTGGGAATGTACTAGCTACGTCCGAAGTCGGAATGTTATAAAGTCTTACTGGATGCCTTCTTAGGCTTCTTGAGTGCTTACCAGAAAACCAGGCTTTTGGCTTACTGAACAAGTCGAAAAGGTAAGCCAAAGAAGTCAGGACGGCAGTAATCCAAGGATGTAAGGGGTATTCTTAAGAAAGGTGCCTGGTAATGTTCCCTCCTTCCTTAGGAAGCCAAGCAGGTAACCCAGGATTAGTAAGGGTGATTATGTGCCTTGGCTTCTCAAGTAAGCACAAAACAAGCCTGTTGAAGAATTGCTTAGTAAGCCTAAGGAGCTAGCTCTGGGATAAGCCGGGTGGGAATTAGATCAATAAGCGCTCAGTGTGTTACAATAAGCCAGGCCAATAGTGATTTTTTCCGGACTCAACATGATAGATTACCGGACTAAGCATAATAAACGGGACCGAGGGGGTTAGGGGACCAAAGCCCGAAGGGGTTAAACAATGCCGCTCTTCAAAAGAAAAACTACACAGGCAGCAAAAATCACTCCCCACATTAATTAAGGAAAAGGAGCCACTCTGGTACCGAGTATCGTGAAGCTCCTCCACCGCAAAAAGGAAATGAAAAATCAATGGGGATCAAGAGGGTTGCAGGTTTGGCCTGACACCGGCTCCTGATGAGAGATAACTGGGCACGTCTAGTATGGACAAGTTTAGCAGCAAAGCTCACAGAGTGCACATGGAGCTTGGAGGCAAGCTTCTTAACTCTTTGAGAATCAAGACCCAGTTCCTTAAAAAAAGGGAATGCACCCATTCTTTAACAATTTTTTTTCATGTTATCCCTTTCAAGCCTCCCTTCCCAGAAAAGTGAAAAAACTGGACATTTAAATCAAAAGCGGAAACATTCAGGACTTGGACTTCAGTTAGGCCCGGCCATAAGAGGTCACCCTATGTGGGGGACCAAAAGGCCCAAATAGGGGGACTTTTAGCACAGTCCATCACAATTGCTGAGACTTCACCTGCCTATCCACAGTAGTACTGACGTAATAACCAGCCCCTCACCTCGCAGTTGGTGTTGGCCGGGTAAAACAAGGAAATGTGCTCCCTTTCAGATACCTCGCATTATATTAGAATTATAGTGATATTAAAGTTGAAATTACATGATACCATGACCTTGCCAGTTGACAAGAGGAAGATATCCAAAGCAATAGAGGGCGTTTGCAAAAGGCACTTAAGTGTGTGAAAATAAACTCAAGGGTGCATGGACTGCTGCTCCTCAGTGGTCAGAAGACCCATAAGTGGCACATCGTACACCTGGGTGCCCCATGGCGCTTGGTGCCTTGCAGTCTATGCAGTCAGCTTAATCAAGCAACTCCTGGACAATCACACCCTGGGTCACACCGTTGACGACCTTGCCAGTAAGCTTTCCATGCCTGCCTGCCATTAGAAGCCAGCATGCCATTAGAAGCGATATGCAAGCATGCAAGCCTGCCACAACACCACACACACACACACACACAAACACACACACACACACACACACACAAACACACACTGAATGATGCTTGAAGGTGCTCCCGACTTTGAGGAGCTAGCTTCTTTCGTTGTACAGGCAGGCCAGGCTTTGCCTGACGTTTCTGTGGAGCAGATATGT
>Ga0307948_1003939_pt1 | contig 10966 bp, 8 predicted proteins | sample OrgLakmetagen280_FD_201824 | JGI IMG/M metagenome (GOLD analysis project Ga0307948, IMG submission 201824) | Saline water microbial communities from Organic Lake, Antarctica - #280 | ecosystem: Environmental > Aquatic > Non-marine Saline and Alkaline > Saline | place: Antarctica: Organic Lake...
AGAGTTGCGGCTACGCCTCTGCTGCCATAATTGGGAGAGTACTGGAAATCTGTGAAGGCAAGCCAATTGTTATATTGGACAGCTCGTAACGATGAGTAATCTTTGTGGGCGAGTACTACACTTAGCTGTGCAACTTACTCTGAAAACAGAAGGCGTCCTCGCAAATTGCACACAATATTATGAGGTGTAAGTTTGAGGTGTATAATTATGAGTGCAGAACTGACTTTTTACAAACTTAGCTCGCTACCAAGGACACCTCCTTCTCAATATGGGGACTGATTTGAACTCAATCACTGCGTGTGTTTTTCTTTTTCCCCCACAAACTTGATCATTTAAACTTTAAAACTTGATACTGCTGTCATAGGGATACTAGGCTGGCATAGGGATACTAGGCTGTTACAGGAAACTAGGGCTGGACAGCAAAGCGTGCAAGTGGCAACAAAGAGCGAGGCGTGTGCTCTCACCTCAATATCGTATCAGTGTTGCTATTCAAAACTGTTAGTGTTAGGCTTATCACTTATCATGCCTGTTATCTGTTTGGTCTCATGCGTGCTTCCAGTTGCTTAGTACTCAGGAAATACAACATTACTCGGGCAGTGGAAAGTTATTCTCCACATAAATTAAGAAAAAAGAGCCACTCATGAACCGAGTACCATAAGTCCCCCGCCTGACAGACAGGAGGGAGGTGTCATATAAAGTGCTCAGGGCTTTTAAAGTTAACTTTACAAACTGAGCTTGCCTTAATGGCATTGTGGCTTTAAACTTCATACGTGTGTCTCTTTGAAACGGCAAACGTGCCGCTAAAGATGGTTGAGCCGGAGAGACACGATCAAACACAAGGAATTAAACATAAGGTAAGGTAAGGTAAGGTTACATCGCTATATATGCCTCTGGTGGGCATCTGAGCGGAAGCTTGGAAAAAAGCCTGTAACCAAACCAAAAAAACTCTAGAAAGATCAAGGGAACAGCGCTAGGCACTTAGCTACAAAAGAGGCAACACCAAAAATATCAGGTTGGTTGATAGAGATTCTTAATAAACGAGCTGGGCCATCCTCAAGAAATTGAGGTGGGAATATAAGCAAGCTGTTGCTGTGTGCGAAGTCTGACCAGATGTTCATGTGGACAGTCCAACAAAATGTGTTCCTCATCCTGAATAGCGTGCCAGTTACATCTGTCACAGATCCTGAGCTCATAAGGCCTTCTATTCCTGTCATGATGCATTCTTTGGACCAGACATTTGTGGCCAGAAAGGCTAAGGCAAGAAAGTGCGCGGCTGCATCAAACGTAAGCAAGCAGTACTACCCGGACTGCTCAAGTACTAAACACTTTTGAAGTGCTGCAAGATGCAAATCTTTTAAGAGTCACATAAGCAGGGTGTCCACCAATGCAAGAAATACAGTGGGTACAGGGGATAGAAATCATATGAGAATTGGAGAGGTACTCATTTGATGGCCCGCCCCCGGACGTGTACAACAAGAAAGTGGCTACTTATCAGTTTGCCATCCCTTCTTCTTGGAGTATCTTCTTTTGATCTGATTTGATCTGACCCAACGTATTTTACGCAATCTTAACTTTTCCGTTGGCGTGTGCATACTGTGATGTACACATGTGGAGGCAGCAATGTGGCTTTAAAGGCATTCCCCGAGTTCGTTTTGGAAAGAAAAACTACGCAGGGGTGATAACATAACAAGCATGGATTAAGGAAACGGAGACCTTGCCGTCGGACAGAGAAGTACTCAAGCTACCAGGCGGAATTGAACCCGCGACCCCAAAGAGTCTGGCCTGATCACGGGCCACTAGGCTTTCAGGGCATCTACCCTGTGGCCAGATTCCTTTTGAAGTTGAATATATTCAGAACTACAGATCAAATCACAGCGAAGTACAAGACTCAGCACATCATTTCTTTCGTTTCAAATCTGCTTCTCTACTCCAGCTTTGCTTAACACACTGGCATATAACACATGCTTTGTCACTAACACACACACACACACACATACACACACACATACACACACACACACACACACACACACACACACACACACACACACACACACACACACACACGTCGGCTGCCGCGCCTCTCCTCCTTTAGGCCGGAAAGTTAAGTTACTGAGGAGCTGAGGAGCTAAAGGATATAGGAAAAATTACGCAGGGAAGTGAAACACAGAAGAGGAAGAAAAAAACTAGCAAAGAGCCAACTGAATATTGCAATGCTATCTTACATAGATTGGCTTATTGAACAAAACTAGTCAAAACCTCTACTAAAAATCTAGCCAACCAGCCAAATGTCACACGGCTTGTCACTACCACCAATTGGATACGACAACCACCAATTGGATACGATAACATTTTCTTTTACACCCATTTTTTTAATTTTGGTTAAGGGGAGATAGCAACTGCGAGGGTGACAAAGAACTAAAAGTTAGGAAGCAAAAGAGGAAGGCTGGAAGAAATAGAAGAAAGTAGGGGGGGGATCCAGGTTGATGGCGAGAAGGGCAAACGTGTACATGAGCGAGAGAAGGTCAAGCATGGGAAAGAAAAAAAGCTTGTGTATTTGGGTGCCTACGTAGCAACAAGGTTTAGGGATACAGGGCTAGAAAGCTGTACAAAAGCAATGGGCTGAGGAACATTATGAAAAGATCTTTAGAGCTGAGGAAGAACTCACGGGTAATACAGGTTCCCTGCTTGATTTTTTCTCCTTAAGGATTGAGTGGGAGGATTCCAAGCATACTTCATACAAATGTCCAAAACAAAGGGGAGCGTTTCGCATGCTGCCCCAATTTACAAGCATTACCAACAATTATAACAAAAGCGCTAACTCTTCATGACAAATCCTGGATTGCAGAATCTCTATGTTAATTGAAGGGACGAGTTCTGTTGGAGCACATTCTGACTGATTTAGCTGCAGTAAAATCTAACCACTGCTGGTTGCTCTTGCGGTAGTTGCAGAGCCAGCAAAGGTGATTTTCACGCCTTTTTTTAATTGTGTCAACCTGTCCTGACACATGCTTCTCTCCTGCCTCGAAAACTGTCTTGAAGAGGACGGCCTTTTCCAGAGCTCGAGTATCCCTCAATACATTTGGTGGCAATTATCCTTCCTCTCTTCCGATTTCATCATCTACGACGGATGGATAACATCTACGACGGATGGATTACATTGGCTGAATTGCAAACGCGGAGAATTTTCACCCCCTTCCATGCTTGACAGCAAGTGGGGCTTGGCTGCCTCTCCTACTCGTGTGTAGCCCTCGTTGAACCTCGAAGAACCAAGTTCCTTTCCTTGCCACGGGGAGTTAATGGATTAAGGATGAATGGTATGAACTAAAATAATAATGAAAAAACAATAAATTGGCGTTGGCCACTGTCGCCCTTCAATGTAAACCAAGTCTGAAAAGGCCGTGTTTTTTTCCGGTCAAAATAATGCTAAAAACACATACCTTAACATCGTGTTAAGCTCATTTTACTATGTAGACAAAAACACAGTCTGCATGCAAATTTTCCAGACTGCTTAGGCTCGGGGTACAACTGTAGACAAAAACATGGCCTCTAAGAATGCCTACAGCCAAGTCCACAACTTTGGGGGTGATTCGGACACTGAAGAGCCTGCTGCACAGTTAGGCAAGTGTCTGCAGGCTACCCTGAACAGTTTTTCACTCATTGCACACAAGCACCCTCCCTCACACGGCTGCTGCTGCACGGACAGGAGCTCAGCCGTTCTTGCCAATCATCCAATCCCTTTCTCACATTACATCTGCAGGGGCTCAAGGCGCAACAAGTCTACAAGGTGAGAGGGAAAAGTGTTAAATGATTAAACCATTATCATAAATCCGTTGCCTTGCAGCCTGCCTAACAAGTTGCTGCGGCAATGGAGTAAACAGCATAAATGTAGGTCTTACATCGGAAGCATGCACACATCCATGTGATCCTTAGGGCAATACAAAAGAGCGTAAGAAAAGGCAAGTGAGTACTTAGGATAGACGCGCACATGAATAAGCATACAAGTGAATTGAAGCTCTTAGGAGTAGCCCTGCAAGGACGAGCTTGCACTACATCATTGCGCAACAACACGAACAGGCAGAGAATACTAAAAGCAAGTTGATGCGCAAAACAAGAAACAAGTAAAACAAACAAACAAACAAACAAACAAGAACAAGTGGATGTGCAGCGCAAGGGAGAAAGAATCAGCTTCCGCGACCGCAGCACGGGGTGAAGTTGCAGATGCAAGCACTAGTTGCAAAGCAGGCACAGCATGCAGCACAAGCAAATGAAGTCTGAATAATGCCCATTCATTTGTAACTTTATCAAGAAGGGAACTACACGCACTTCTTTCAAGCTGTACTCACTCGCCTACCCCCTAAAATTTATTCTGCATGCGACAGTTGACGCAGTGTATAATGCATTTTTTGATTCAGTGCCATTTGACACTCCTTGTTGGCGCAGGCACGACGCAAGAAACAGAGGAGCAGGCTGGGGAAACTGTGCTCGATTTTGAAAAAGAAGACGGCAGCGTCGTGCAGGAGCGAGAGTTGCACATTTATGCACTGCCCCTGTATTGGGTGCGTTGCCTTGAGTTGATGAGGCCAGTTGCCTTGAGTTGATGAGGCCAATTGCCTCGAGTTGATGAGGCCAGTTGCCTTGAGTTGATGAGGCCAGTTGCCTTGAGTTGATGAGGCCAGTGTTCGCGAGCTCACCTCATACAGAACACTTTCAATATGCCAACCACTGTGTAAAAAGCATGTGGTAGAAATAAGGGGCTTTGGCAGGGTATTTGCCTTATCAGTGTGTACGTGACAAATACCAGCTTGGTCCGTGTGAAAACCTCACAAAGCCCTGCCTTAACACGACTGCAACAAACTGCTGGAAAAATCCACATTACTTCTTGTGAACGTACTCGTAGAACCCAGACGAAGCCCCTGAAAACAACCTCGTTTTTTTGCCGGTCTCACGCTTTAATGAAGATGGCCGGTTACGAGACGGATGGCAAGGGAAATTCAAGGTGAGCGCAGCGCTTATGTGCACGCCACGAGTTTTGCATCAACAAAAATTACACTAGGCATTAGCGTGAGATGTGTAATTGTGCCCCCTCAAATACGTAAGCAACCTCGCCTGACGCACTGTTATGGTATGTGCACCCCTGAAATGGTATGCGCACACTGAAATGGTATGTGCACACTGAAGTGCACACTGTGCACTGGTATGTGCACACTTCAGACTAGAGCACATGCCTGAGCCATTGTAGGCCAATCCTCAATTTCATGTGCTTACTCTTGGCCAGCTGTTGTGAGCCTCTGCTCAGAACCTTCAGTGCAGACACTGTGCTCTTTTACGAATTGGCGCGTACGAACAATGGAATGAAGAGCTCGTGCACGCGCACACCCTCATAACAGCATCACATGATTTAGCCAGCATGGTGCAGCACATGATACACCTGAGTAGCTTGACCAAGCTTCACACACAAACTGCGCCAGCCGTAGCCATGTAAACCAAACGCCCTCCCGCAGGACCATGTTTCTTTGTTGTAGATCAAGGATTGCTTCATACTAATCCTGTGTGCAGGTGCGCCCAGTAGTCCTTCTTCCTCTCTTCCTCCTATACGCTTCAGGATTTGGACCAAGTTTCTAATTCTAGTAAATCTAGGACCCAGGTCGATTGACCAAACCTCAATCATCATTGACCAAACCTCAATTGACCAGCATCACACACACGAACCTCAATCGTCATTGACCAAACCTCAATTGACCAAACCTCAGTTGACCAACCTGGGTCGATTAACCAAACCTCAATCATCATTGACCAAACCTCAATTGACCAACATCACACACACAAACCTCAATCGTCATTGACCAAACCTCAATCGACCAAGCCTCAATTGACCAAACTTCACACACAAAAAGTTGCCAGACGTACCCATGTAAATCAAACGCCCTCCTGCAGGACCGTGTCGACGAAATACAAGGGGCAGCAGCTGAACGATGGGCCAAGCTAAAGGACAAGGAGGAAGGCACGTTCGGGAATCGGGTTTACAAGGTGAGAGTCGGGTCATTAGGTCTCTCGGTAACATTGACCAAAACTGTTGGAAAAAGATAGGGAACCAGGTGTACAAGGTGAGAGTCGGGTCATTAGGTCTTCCGGCAACATTACCATTTCGGCAACATTGACCAAAATGTTTTGGTTGAAGAGAGGGAATCGAGTGTACAGGTGAGAGTTGGGTCATTTTGGAAACATTGACCAAAACTTTTGACAAAACAGAGGGGACCAAGTGTACAAGGTGAGAGTTGAGTCATTAGGTTTCTGGCAACATTGACCAAAACTTTTGACAAATGTCGTAGCAAATCACTGTCACTGCAAAGTATAAGACTCAGCACGACAATCTATCTTCAAACACGCACACTAGTCGGCTGCCGCGCCTCTCCTCCCCAGGGCTGGGAAGTTTACTCAACCATCTGGCTGAGCATTGTGTAGTTTACTGAGCTAATTGAATACCGCAATATCAAAACCAGAAAATGCTATCTTCAATAAACCGGCTTCGCCAGCTTATTGCACAAGACAAGGCGAAAACAACCTCAACTGAAAACCAACTAACCAAATCACACGAATCGTCACTGCCAACAATTGGGCGTGACACAAAAGAGAGGGAAACGGTTGTACAGGTGAGAGTTGAGTCATTAGGTTTCTGGCAACATTGACCAAAGCTTTTGGCAAAAGAGAGGGAACTGGGTGTACAGGTGAGAGTTGAGTCATTAGGTTTTTCGGCAACATTGACCAAACCTTTTGACAAATGAGAGGGAATCGGGTGTACAGGTGAGAGTTGAGTCATTAAGTTTTTCGGCAACATTGACCAAAACTTTTGGCAAAAGAGAGGGAACCAGGTGTACAAGGTGAGAGTCGGGTCTTTAGGTCTTTCGGCAACATTGACCATTTCGGCAACAGTGACCAAAACTTCTTGGTTGAAGAGAGGGAATCGGGTGTACAGGTGAGAGTTGGGTCATTTTGGAAACATTGACCAGAACTTTTGACAAAACAGAGGGGACCAAGTGTACAAGGTGAGAGTTCAGTCATTAGGTTTCTGGCAACATTGACCAAAACTTTTGGCAAAAGAGAGGGAACCAGGTGTACTTGGTGAGAGTTGAATCGTTAGGTTTTTCGGCAACATTGACCAAAACTTTTGACAAAAGAGAGGGAACCGGGTGTACAGGTGAGAGTTGAGTCATTAGGTTTTTCGGCAACATTGACCAAACCTTTTGACAAAAGAGAGGGAACCGGGTGTACAGGTGAGAGTTGAGTCAGTAGGTTTTTCGGCAACATTGACCAAAACTTTTGGCAAAACAGAGGGAACCAGGCGTACAAGGTGATGGTCAGGCCATTTAAGTCACTGGGCAGCATTGACCAAAGAGGGAGAAGGTGATCTTGAGGAGGGTGGTGTTACTGGGCAGCATTGACCAAAGAGGAAGAAGGTGATCTTGAGGTGGGTGGTGTTGCACCTTCCTGCAGAGGGCACTTTTATTGTAGGCATGAAACGTGCGTTGCTCCTTTGTTTAAACGTGACAGTGTCTGTCACTAGCTGTCAAAGGTGGAACCTTTGGGTGTGGGTTGGCATGGTGCTCAGCCTAAATGAAATGTTTGAATTAATGATAAAGGGGATTGAGATGAACAGTAACAGTAGGTTGACCTGCAAACATCAGGAGAGACTATGTACTGATTTGTGCCAATCAAATGCCCAGCTGGTACACATTAGAAACTGAAACGAAACACCTTTTGGGCGAAGGACACGTGTGGGAGCATGACACGTAAGGTTATCCGAATTGAGACCGACTTTTTGGCCTTATACACACAGATTTTACATATTTTTGAGTCAAACTGATATTACATGGTGGAGAATTTATGTGTTGCTTAATACACCTGCGCTGTATGTGCCGCAATCCTTCTGCGTTCATGAAGCACAATCTGCACTGATGCTGGGTCATCGCAGGCAGGGCAAGGCAGTTAATAATTTCAAACCCATCCCACACTCCTGCCCCACATTGCAGGCAGGGCAGCGAGCAATTGTTGGTTTGACACTCCTGCCCCACATCGCAGGCAGGGCAAGGCAAGCAATGAACGATCTCAAACCCATTCCACACTCCTGCCCCACATTGCAGGCAGGGCAAGGCAAGCAATTAACAATTTCAAACCCATTCCACACTCCTGCCCCACATCGCAGGCAGGGCAAGGCAAGCAATGAACGATTTCAAACCCATTCCACACTCCTGCCCCACATTGCAGGCAGGGCAAGGCAAGCAATGAACGATTTCAAACCCATTCCACACTCCTGCCCCACATTGCAGGCAGGGCAAGGCAAGCATTTAACGATTTCCAACCCATTCCACACTCCTGCCCCACATTGCAGGCAGGGCAAGGCAAGCAATGAACGATTTCAAACCCATTCCACACTCCTGCCCCACATTGCAGGCAGGGCAGCGAGCAATCAATGACATGAGTATAGAGGAGCGGCTCACAAGAAACATTCCCAAGAACGTGTCAAAGGTAGGGTGAAGTTTGAACACACAATGCACACCTGGATGCCATATTACTTGGGTTGGCCAGAACCATGCATGTACGCCGTATACTTAGGGTTGGCCAGAATTGTATGTACACACCGTATATGACCGTTTATTTGGTCATTTCCCTGCAAGAAATACCGGATATGCACCGCATATATATTATATATATATGGTTCTGGCCAACCCTACGTATGCCATACGGTACACTGTGTGTGTACAGTTTTTTGGCAGGGAAGTCACCAAATATAGCGGTGTATTTAAACAATTCTGGCCAACCCTACATATCACAGGCACGGGCGTTCCTCGTATGGGCTATAATGTGGGCGTTGCCCTCCATTTAGCCATAAGCACAGCAGCGCAATCCTTGTCTGCAGCTGCCGCAAAAGATTGCCAAATCAAGGCGTGATTGGCTGCTCTTTTCTGTGTGTGTCTGAGTGTCTGTTTGTGTCTGTGGGCCTATGTGTGTATGTGTGTGTGTGCGAGTGAAAGTGCCGCTTATTTAGCACAACACAGACATTAAACGCTAAACAGTTTAGCTGGTCTTCCACGGATTTTGTGAGCATGCTTCACCCGCATCATCTGCCGGTATACTCCTTATATTATTACAGTCCTTCTTCCCCTCTTTCCCTTCCCTAAACACTTCCAAACGGGTAAGCGTTAAGGGGACCTCCTCCCACAGGACAAACAAATGGGACAAACAAATGGGACAAACAAATCAGGTATCAGCTTCCTGATGTGTCAAGCAGCGTCCCAAGCTGAAAGGAATGTCACGCCCTTTGTGTAGTGTACGCTCTGCACAACAGAGGCAGCTGAAGAAGTTGGGGCTGCTCTCACACATTTTTTGTACCTTCTGCCCGACAGAGACAAAAAGCCAAGGATGCAAGCTGCACAATGTCACGCTTGTGTCCCTCGTAAAAAGCTTCAGTTCTTGCTTGATCTAGCAATCATTGAGGTCGACTCTGACACAGGTTTTGTCGGTTCTCGTGTTCGACACGGTTGTCGGTTGACCCTGACAGGTTTTGTCGGTTGACCCTGACAGGTTTTGTCGGTTGACCCTGACAGGTTTTGTCGGTTGACCCTGACAGGTTTTGTCGGTTGACCCTGACAGGTTTTGTCGGTTGACCCTGACACAGGTTTTGTCGGTTCTCGTGTTCGACGCGGCTTGGTTGGGCATCACTCGAATTCCTAAACCTGCAGCTCGTATACCAACCCTGCCATTCCCATAACCTGTGCCTTGCTCCATGCACCGCAGGTCATTATTTACCATCCGAGCCTCATCGGCCCTGACCGAATCATGGAGCGAATGACTGCCATGACCGATACGGTAGGGCGAAAATATATCAGTGCCAATGCTGGTCAATTACACAAGTACAAAAATATACATGTAAATGAGAAATCCGTGTACTCGTCAAAAACATGGCTGCTGTTGAGCACAAGCAGACCGAGACAGCAGAGGCTTGATTATGTTTAAAACGTGAAGGCTTTGCCAGAGTTGTACATGACACTGAGACATGCAGTGCGAGCCTGTAATGTATTTCTTGCATTTAATTTCACATGCCATGTGCTTTTGATACTAGTCGATTCCAAATATGTCAAATGAATGGTGAGATGGTGCTGCTCGATCACAACCATGGGTACGACTTGTTATATCATGTGCAATGCCTGAGCACCTATTCACAAACAGGCAATATAAACAGTCCACCTATTACAATTGGGAGACGTGGTGCTCTGTGGTGTCCAACGCTACCGTGCCTTTTTTATACGTACACACACATCCGCATGCCTATCCATTTTTACCTCATGCATGTCTGCTCCTGCATTTCACATTATAATCTTACCTTCTCTTTTGCCCATCAGATAATAGTGAAAGTCCAACGCACAAAACCTTCAAGCAGGACACAGAGAAACTGTTCACCAACCATGTTTGGACGGCTTAACTCCTTCACTCTAGTCCCAATGACAACCATAAATCTTGTCCTTCTTCTGTACGCACACTTTACGTACATTTTACGTATACACACACTTTTACGTACACACACATATTCGCATGCCTATATCCACATATGTTTGATGGCTTGGTTAATTCTCTAGTCCCATGGCAACAATGTCCTTCTTTTCCACACACCTTGATTGCGCGCATATCCGCAGCACGGAGTAACCTCTGTGGCAAAGGCTGCAATGTCTTCGGTCATGCTGCCCATCGCCTTTGGGATCGACGCCCTCATTGTGCCTGGGCCCTTTTTTACCATGTTTACAGCCTACCAGGTGTGATTTTGTGTGTGTGTGTCTTTGTGTGTGTACGTGTGTGTGTGCGTGCGTGCGTGCGTGCGTGCGTGTGTGTGTGTGTGTGTGTGTGTGTGTGTGTGTGTGTGTGTGTGTGGTATTTGTGTGTGTGTGTGTGCATGTGTGTCATGTGTGTGTGT
>Ga0307948_1003940_pt1 | contig 10963 bp, 16 predicted proteins | sample OrgLakmetagen280_FD_201824 | JGI IMG/M metagenome (GOLD analysis project Ga0307948, IMG submission 201824) | Saline water microbial communities from Organic Lake, Antarctica - #280 | ecosystem: Environmental > Aquatic > Non-marine Saline and Alkaline > Saline | place: Antarctica: Organic Lake...
AGCAACGCACCTGGCACCAGCTTGACCTCGAACTTGACGTTCTGTAGCACATGGTATGGCGCACAGACTGAGTGTGTGTTACTCCCAATCTCCTCCTTGTCAAACACAGGCAAGCAACGCACCTGGCACCAGCTTGACCTTGAACTTGTAGTTCTGAAGCACTTGGTATGGCGCACACACGGGCAGTGCAAACAGCAATGTGTCCTCAGGGCGTGGGCAGCCAGTCAGAGAATCCAAGACCTGAAAGTGTATGCACGTGCATGGGCGTGTTGCGTATGCTTGTGTGCTCGTGTGTTATGTATGCACTTGTGTGCATGTGTGTGTTGTGTACACACGTGTGTGTTGTGGAAGCACGTGTATGCATGGCATGTGTTTGCGAATGCGCATTTGCCTGAAACAAGTTGTTAGAGGGAAATCATGCATATCTCCCCCCCTAACACTGCCCATGTATACAAACCAGGTCCACCTCAATTCCCCCGACAGCATCTTTTTGGCAAACAGTGTTTCAACATGCCATATGCGATACATGCCATATGCATAACATGCCATATGCGATACATGCCATATGCATAACATGTGATATGTAACATGTGATACATGTCATATGCGGTACATGCCATATGTGATACATGCCATATGTGATACATGCCATATGTGACACATGCCATATGCGATACATGCCATATGGCACATACCATGTGCAATACATGCCATATGTGATACATGCCATATGCGATACATGCATATCACAACATGTGATATGTAACATGTGATACATGTCATATGCGGTACATGTCATATGCGATACATGCCATATGTGATACATGCCATGTGCAATACATGCCATATGCGATACATGCCATATGCCAAACATGTGATATGTAACATGTGATATGTAACATGTGATATGTAACATGTGATATGTAACATGTGATGTGTAACATGTGATACATGCCATATGGCACATACCATATGGCACACGTTATACATGCCATACGGCTAGGGTTGGCCAGAACCAATTATATATGGTGTATATGCACAATATTTTTGGCAGGAAAATCACCAAATACAGGGTCATATACGGTGCACGTATACGGTTCTGGTCAACCCTACATACGGCATCTACATGCCATTTGTGATACATGCCATAAATGTGAAATATGTAGGGTTGGCCAGAACCATACAATTATAGGTATATACAGTGTACACACGATGTTTTAGCGTGAAAGTCACCATATATACGGTCATATACGGTGCAAGTATACGGTTCTGGCCAACCCTAGAAATATGCACGCATGCTACACACGCACAGGGTCCCCCTATATGCGGATTAACCTCAACCTCTTACTGCTAATGATGCACGTGGGCAATGGCACACACAAGCGTACTGCATTGCGATGTGAAAATGCTTGACAGAACCTTGCACACACACAAGTACATACATACATGCACTCACCGTGAGCTTCTCTTTACCCTCGTATCCCCCTACAACTTCTTAATGGCAAACAGCGTTTCTACATCATCTAGCACACACACATGTACATACACACACAAATCGTACACATACACACACACTCACCGTGAGCTTCTCTTTGTCTTCGTCTGCCAGCATACAAGTACATACACACACACTCCCTTTTGTCACAAGCACACACACACACTCACCGTGAGCTTCTCTTTGTCCTCGTCTGCCAGCATCGCAATGTTCTCTTCCGCAAGCAGGGCCTTCACTTCCTCCCTTTCAGCCTCATCCAACGGCGCTTCTGGTAGCCCCTCCCCCTCATCCTCTCCCTCCATCCCTCTTTTTCCCTCTTCACCTTTATCTCTATCCGTCTTTTCTGCCAAGTGGCACCCATTGACCCCCGCCCCTAAATCAACCCCTCTACTACAACCCCCTCTTTCTTTGTCACCAGCACCATCACCCAAACCCCCTGACGCTGCACCCTCGTGCTGCTGCTGCTGCTGCTGCTGCCTAGCACCCCCCTCTTGCCCCTCACTGCCCCTACTGCTGCTACCACAGCTTTCATCACCGCCCTCCTCCTGCTGCTGCTGCTGCTGCTGCTCATTGTATTGCTGCTCATTACATTGCTGCTGCTGCTGCTGCTGCTGCTGCTGCTCACTGTCTTGCGACCCCTGCTGCTGCAGCTGCTGCTGCTGCTGCTGCCGCCCCCTAACCAGTCTCTCTTCTGCACCATGCTCCTGCCCCTTTGGAACAGAGCGCCACAGAGACGTTGGAGCGGCAGAGGGCTGACGTGGCTGGCCGTCCTCGTGTTGCTGCCACTGGCTGGAGGTGGCTTTCAAGATGGCATCCTGCATGACCGACTTGTCGATGCCTGCCACTTCAGTCTGCGGTGTGTGTATGTGTGTTTGTGCGTGTGTATGTGCGAGTATGTGCGTGTGCATGTGTGTGTGTGTGTGCCACTGTGTGTGTATTTGTGCAAATGTGTGTGTTACATTGTGTGTGTTTGTGCATATGTGTGTATATGCGTGTGTGTGTGTGTGTGCATGTGTGTGTGCATGTATACGTGTGTGTGTGCATATGTATGCGTGTGTCTGTGTGCACATGTGTGTTACTTGTGTTTACGCGCGCACATGCTCATATGTTCACGCGCGCATGCACATAATTGATCTATGACACGTACAAGACCATGAAAGAGGTGTTATATGTATGAGTGCATCAGGCTAGTACACAGGGTACCCAGATCATTCGGGTAGACCCGGAACAGCTTGAAAATTTGTCAGGGTCTCCCAGAACTGCATATAAAATTATTCAGGGTGTTATAAAATTCCTCGGACCGGGGGCTTTCGCCCCTGCAATTTCCGGGAGACCCGGACCGGCTTTGGGATGCCCCTCCGGAGGGGGATGTACAGCCTCCGGGACAAAAAGCCCAAAATTTTGTTAATTATTCCGGTTCCTGGACGGGATGTACAACCCTGGTGTGTATGTGTGTGTGTGTGTACGCGTGTGTGTATGTAAGTGTGAATGTGTGTGTCTGTGTGTGTGTGTGCGTGCGCGCGCATGTGATGCAAAAGTAAATTTGAGCCACACCTGAGTCAACTGCCGAGAGGCCTCTTTCTTGCCCTTGCGCTCCTTCCGTCGATCCGTCCTGCTCTTCTTATCGCCAGCGCTGGCAAGCATGGACACCGCAAGCTGGCGCTCCTCCTCATCCTAATCATGTGTGTGTGTTTGTGAGTATGCTTGTCTCTGTGTGTGTGTGCCTGTTTGTACGTGAGTGTTTGCTCTTCTTATCGCCAGCGTTGGCAAGCATGGACACCGCAAGCTGGCGCTCCTCCTCATCCTAATCATGCGAGTGTGTGTGTTTGTGAGTATGCTTGTCTGTGTATGTGTGTGTGTGCCTGTGTGTACGTGAGTGTCTGCCCTTCTTGTCGCCAGCGCTGCCAAGCATGGACACCGCAAGCTGGCGCTCTTCTGCGTCTTGGATATGTATGCTTGCGTGCAAGTGTGTGCATGCGTGCATGTGCGTGTGTATGTGTGTGTGTTATGCACATGCTCTTCTGATGGCAAGACCACGTGTGTCGCCATGACCTTAACCTACCATAAACTAGAGCTAGACCTAGACCTAGACCTAGACCATGGACTAGACCTAGACCTAGACCTAGACCATGAACTAGAGCTAGACCTAGACCATGGACTAGAACTAGACCTAGACCTAGACCTAGACCTAGACCTAGACCTAGACCTAGACCTAGACCTAGACCTAGACCTAGACCTAGACCATGGACTAGACCTAGACCTACCATGAACTAGAGCTCACTGCTCTTGGTCAAATGATATTCAATTTGTGCATTCTTCACTCAGTAACACAGCTGTGCACCTCTTTGCCCAAAGCATGATATCGCACATCAAATATTAAATTTGTGCATTCTTCACTCAGTAATACAGCTGTGCACCTCTTTGCCCAAAGCATGACATTGCACACACAAAAACACACACACACGATCACATGCATGTGCGCATACACACACGCACACACATACGTACACACACGCGCGATCACGCATGCGCACATACACACATGCACACAGGAACACACACACTACGATTACACGCATGTGCACATGCGCACATACACACACATGCACGCACAATCGCACGCATGCGCACATGCACACACACACGAACGCACGATCGCACGCATGCGCGCATGCACACACACGCACACAACCGCACGATCACACGCATGCGCGCATACATACACAAGCACACATACACATACATACCTGGTCCGCGTATTTTTCCTTTATGCGTGCCAGCTTTGCCTTCTTGCCCCTGGCTGCTGCCTCTTGCTGCTGCAGCTGCTGCTGCTGCAGCGCAGCTAGCTTCTTAGCCTGCGCAATAGTGTTGTAGCCCTCAATATTGTTGCGTAAGTGCCACGATCTATTATGCACAATTCTGTCTAAAATTTTATTTTTATATGGCAAAACAGGAGTTAAAATGACAGGAGTGCCACGCATGTTTTGAGTGCTGTGTGTGTTTGTGCCGTGCAAGTTTGTGAGTGCCGCACGTGTGTGTGAGTGTGTGTTTGTGCCGTGCAGGTTTATGAGTGCCGCACGTGTGTGTGAGTGCTGTGTGTGTTTGTGCCGTGCAGGTTTATGAGTGCCGCACGTGTGTGTGAGTGTGTATTTTTGTGCCGTACAGGTATGAGAGTGCCGCACGCGCGTGTGTGTGTGTGTGTGTGTGTGTGTGTGTGTGTGTGAGTGTTGCAAATGTGGGAATACCATGGATGTGTGTGATTGCCACAAATGTGTGTACCACATATGAGTGTGACCATGCATGGTACAAATGTGAGTGTCTGCTTATATTGTGTCATAGACGTCATAGAGACACAACATGCATGGTACAAATGTGAGTGTCTGCTTATAATGTGTGTCATAGAGACACAACAAATGTGAGTGTCTGCTTAAAATGTGTGTCATAGAGACACAACAAATGTGAGTGTCTGCTTATATTGTGTCATAGACGTCATAGAGACACAACATGCATGGTACAAATGTGAGTGTCTGCTTATAATGTGTGTCATAGAGACACAACAAATGTGAGTGTCTGCTTATATTGTGTGTCATAGAGACACAACATGCATGGTACAAATGTGAGTGTCTGCTTATATTGTGTGTCATAGAGACACAAACTTTGTGCCTTTGTGACAAAGCAACAAGCGAGTGGCCCTCCGAGCCGGGATGCACAAACACAGCACCGGGACAACAACAGCCTCGTCAAACAAAAGCTGACATTCAAGACAGAAGTAGAGATGTGCGGCTACGAGAAGTTTTGAACACTACAACATGTACACGCACACATCCCTGGTCCGTAGAGGAGCTTACAAAAGTTCCTAGGCAAATTTGTTGAGGGTAATAGCGTTCGTGTGAAATCAACAAGCTTAATAAGCAACGGACTCCATACCTGTGTCGCTCCCCCCTGTTGCTGCTTGGGCTGCCCCTCTTTTTTGCCCTGCTGCTGCAGCAGCTGCTGCTGCTTGGGCTGTTGCTTGAACGCTTCGATCTTTGCAGCCACGTCCTGTGCCTTTTGCGCTTTCTGCACGCACATACACACATCGACAATCACATCCACAACACACCCTTCGTCGTGAAATGGTTCGACAGCTGCTGCCTGAGGTCATTAACTGCACAGCCACAACTTGTGACTAAACGCTCTCTAAGAAAATACTCAGTGCTACACACACACACACACACACACACACACACATACACACACAAATGCATGCTCACACACACATACACACACAAATGCATGCTCACACACACATACACACACAAATGCATGCACACACACATGCATGCATGCACTTAATCCTCCCACAAGATTTCTCTCCAACCAACACACACACATACGTGAACACACACACTCACCTGCTTCTCTTTTTTCTGCATCTCCCGCTCCTTCTGACTCATGTGCCGCTTGCCTTGCTGTGCGTGCTCTGGACCACCAGCACCAACATCACCCCCAACACACACACACACACACACACATACACACATACGTGAACACACACATACACTCACCTGTTTCTCTTTTTTCTGCATCTCCCGCTCCTTCTGACTCATGTGCCGCTTGCCCTGCTGTGCGTGCTCTGCACCAGGGGCAGCACCACCACCAGCAGCAGCAGCAGCAGCAGCCTCTGCTTGCATAGCCTCCGCCTCCTCTTCCTCGTCGGGGCCCTCGTCTAGTTGCAAATTGTAGCGCTCATATTGGCCGCTGACGTCTTGCGGTGTGCCAGCTATGGGCACCTCATTCCCTGCAGCAGCGATGGCCTGCGTTCAGCATGAAAGAACGTTTTATGTGGAGGAAACGGTATGAAATGCTTTGCCGCGTGATTTTGACACTGCATTGTCGCATCCTTGTTTGCTACAAATACAGTGTCATTGTTTGAAGAAGACTGGCGTCTTGCGGTGTGCCAGCGACAGGGACCTCAATCCCTGCAGCAGCGATGGCCTGCACACATATAGTTACAATGTATGACCAGTCAGCAGCTGATCAGCCAAACAACCCGGCTGAAAGTCCCCCCCATTGTAAGCATTGTAAGCATTGTAAGCATTGTGAGCATTGTGAGCATTGTGAGCATTGAAACCATTGAAAGCATTGTGAGCATTGTGAGCATTGTAAGCATTGTAAGCATTGACAGCATTGACAGCATTGTAAGCATTGCTACAGAGTATGGTGCAATGAATTGTGGTTAGTGTAAGCAGCCCAAACTGCAACGATAACGCTACCAACAACGACACCGGACGATTTCTTAAGTGCGCACCAGTTGTTCGTCCAAAACCCATAACCAGTCACCAGTTCTGCACAAAACTGGGAGCACAATTTTGTTGCAACCACAACGACTGTGCAAAAAACGCCTGACATAGTCAGCAGGACGCGTGGAACACGCGTTGAAATAACCCTACCAATACCACGAGATTCATGCCTGTACACTTGAGCACATGCCTACACATTTGAGCGCGTGCCTGCACAGGCTAGGGCACTTGAGCACATGCCTGCACAGGCTGGGGCGCTTGAGCACATGCCTGCACACTTGAGCACATGCCTACACATTTGAGCACGTGCCTGCACAGGTTAGGGCACTTGAGCACGTGCATGCACGCTTGAGCGCATGCCTGCACATTTGAGCACGTGCCTGCGCACTTGAGCATGTGCATGCACACTTGAGCACGTGCATGCACAGGTTAGGGCACTTGAGCACGTGCATGCACGCTTGAGCGCATGCCTGCGCACTTGAGCATGTGCCTGCACACTTGAGCACGTGCATACACAGACTAAAGAACTTGAGCACATGCCTGCATGCTTGAGCACGTGCCAGCACAGTACTGCAGCCCATGGCCATTTAAAGCGTTACAATGTTACAATCCCCATTGTGACACACAAACTATTCCTTGTGCATCTCACGATGCAAACAAAATAGAACGTCTGAGTTCAGGGTGACTCTTGTAGTGCAGCAAAAGAATATGCTACTGTATCACTCTTGCTTAGAACATTGCTCAACCTGAATAATGATTTAAAAAGGCGCCTATTCAAAATTTGCTAGCTGTATCACTTTTGCGTAGAACATTGCCAAACCCAAAAGCACGACTTAAAAGGCGCCTATTCATAAATCGCTAGTTGTATCACTTTTGCTCAGAGCATTGCCAAACCCCAAAGCACAACTTAAAAGGCGCCTATTCATAAATCGCTAGTTGTAGCACTTTAGCGTAGAACATTGCCAAACCCAAAAGTACGACTTAAAAGGCGCCATTCAAAGACTCACCAGTGAATCACCTTGCTTAGAACAATTGTTCAACCTGAATAATGATTTGAAAGGCACCTATTCAAAACTCACTGGTGCACTCAGCTCTTCAGCCACGAATGCCCTCAACCCCCCACACAGTTTCAAGTGCTGTGCTCTGTGCCAGTTTGCAGGGCAAACTTTATATCACACTTAGCACGACGCAAAAACAGTCTAAATTCAAAACTCACCTGCGCACTCACCCCTGCAGGTAACTGCCACAGGTGCCTCCCATTAAAACACAGCCACTCAAGCCACCCACCCTCACAGGTGACTCCCAATTTAGAACAGCCACTCAAGCCACCCACCCTCACAGGCGACTCCCATTTAAAAAAAGCCACTCAAAAAACCCAGACTCACAGGTGACTCCATTTTTTAAAAAGCCACTCACCCTCACAGGTGACTCCCATTTTGAAACAGCCACTCAAGCCACCTACCCTCACAGGTGTCTCCCATTTTTAAAACAGCCACTCAAGCCCCACCTGTGCACTCAACCCCACAGTGCCACGAGCACTTGCTCCTCCTGATAATGATGTGGCGGTTGGTGCGGCTGCTAGAGGGCGTGCACGTGTATGTGTGACTGGGTGTGTGCGCGAGGAGAAGCCTCCCTCCATGAAGGCGTCCAGGGCACTGCTGCCTGGGTCCTGTGTGTGTGTGTGTGTGTGTGTGTGTGTGCGTGTTTGTGTGTATGTGTGTGTGTTTGTGTGTGTGTGTGTGCTTCTGCGTGTGTATGTGTGTGTGGGGGGGGTAGGTGGGTGTGCATGTGTGAATGCCCTTGTGTTTGTACATGTGCTGTTGTATGATAATATCCTACGGTCATAATGTATGGTCATAATATTAACCTACACAATAAGAACACGTGCGTATTAGTACACACATGCACACACACGCGCACTACACACACAATGCACACACAATATCCACCTGCTGCTTGGCTTCACCCTCATCCTCTTCATCATCTCCTGGCAGATCCAGGTCCAAGTCATCGACGTCCACTGCAGGCACACAGCACGCATGAGTGCACTCAATATGGATTTCAAAACATGTAATAAATAATAAAAACAGCTGAAAAAGGCTGCTATCCAGCACATGAACTCCTGTTCTTGCAGTGCAGCAGAAGTGATATGCTTAGGCTTGGCCAAAACCATACAATTTATAGGTGTTACGGTGTATAATACGGTATTTTTGGTAGGGAAATTGCCATATGTAATATGTACGGTCATATTCGGTGTGTATATACGGTTCTGGCCAACCCTAGATATGCTACTTGATCACTCCCGCTGTTTTATCTGAACTTTGCTGTTGTTTCATGATAGAAGCTTGTCACATGCCTTGTACCGTTGTTGGCTGTCATTTGCTTTGCTTTGGCTCTTGCCTAGCAAGGGGGGTTGTGCTGCAACTCTTTGTACAGACCTACCATCGGCTACTTTAGCGTTTTGGCACTTCTATGACCAACACTTACTCAACTCATTTCATCAAGTCATCTGGCTTGAATTTTGCGAGCAACATTCCATTATCGTGTTTTGCTGTTGTTTCTCTGTTTGTTCACTCCCTTGGCAATCTATATCCCTCACCCACTGCATATCACAATGCATCCAAAAGGACACAGCTGGCAGTATCCATTCAGCAAGGGATATCAAAAAGCAAAAAAACGTGGTGCCTCCATTCAAGCCACAAGACACACTCTCTCTCTCTCTCTCTCTCTCTCTCTCTCTCTTTCTCTCTCTATTTTTCTTCTCAGACACACACATACACACACGTACAATCTCCACTACCACTCTCTCTCTCTCTCTCTCTTTCTCTCTCTCTCTCTCTCTCTCTCTCTCTCTCTCTCCCTCTCTCTCTCTCTCTCACTCATATGTTCTCTCTCAGACGCGCATATACACACACGCACAATCTCAGCACAATTTCCGGCAGTGTAGAGGCCTTTCTGACCACCATTACCACCCCCAAAAGCAATAGAGGTTGTGTCTGGATTCAGACAATCATTGTCTCACACGCACACACGCACGCACGTACATACACACACGCACCATCTCCGGCAGTGTCAAGGCTCCCCTGACCACCACCACCACCCCCAACGACAATAGAGGTTGTGTCTGGATTCAGAATCATTTCGTCTCACACGTACATACACACACGCACCATCTCCGGCAGTGTCGAGGCCCCCTTGACCACCACCACCTCCAAAAGCAATAGAGGTGGTATCTCCATCCAGCCCCCCCCTCACCGCCCGCTCCCCAATGTGGTTGCCAATGCATGAGTCCTCCAGCTTTATACATGGAATGGATTAAGTTGAATAAGAGATGAACTGTAAAAGGCGAATTTGCGAAGAGGAGCATGTGCTCTGTAACTTGTGCAATCCGCCGCTGCATTCGTGAAGCTTCATGCATGGCAAGGATAAGAGGCGTACGAATTGCGAGAAAGGTGAGCTTGTAAAGGAACGTGCTCCCAAAGGTGGTTGCCGATGCTTGAGTTCTCTAGCTTTTTTATTCACAAGGGAAAATATTGACTTGAGTAAAACGTAGATGGTAAATAGAGGTCGAAATGGAAAAAAAAAGTACTTCCATCAATGTGGTTGTTGGTGCACGAGTTGTGCAGTTGCACACAAGACAGAGAACAAAACATATCTGGCTGGGACAATGAAGCAACCATACACCAAATATTGTAAAAGAATTACGGCTTTCGATGCAAGTGTCGGTGCACGAGTCCTGCAGTTGCACACAAGACAGAGAATAAAACATATCTGGCTGGGACAATGAAGCAACCATACACCAATTATTGTAAAAGAATTACGACTTTAGATGCAAGTGTTGGTGCACGAGTCTTGCAATTGCACACAAGGCAGAGAATAAAACATATCTGGCTGGGACAATGAAGCAACCACAAACCAAGAAATGAGAACGAGCATCACGAGCAAATGCGATGCATGGCACACCTTGAACATGAAGCCAAAGCCAAAGATGAGGGGCTGGGGGGGCAAGAAGTTCTTTCGTCCTCTGACCATGAATGATCCGGTGGGCAGGTACTCGCCGGTGGGTGCGGTCTTAGACACCTGTTGTATGTGTGTTTGTGTGTTTGTGAGAGAGAGAGAGAGAGAGAGAGAGAGAGAGAGAGAGAGTGGGGGAGAGAGAGAGAGAGAGGGAGAGAGAGAGAGAGAG
>Ga0307948_1003941_pt1 | contig 10961 bp, 7 predicted proteins | sample OrgLakmetagen280_FD_201824 | JGI IMG/M metagenome (GOLD analysis project Ga0307948, IMG submission 201824) | Saline water microbial communities from Organic Lake, Antarctica - #280 | ecosystem: Environmental > Aquatic > Non-marine Saline and Alkaline > Saline | place: Antarctica: Organic Lake...
AGCAGTGCGGGTACTAGTGCACATGTGCTAGTGCACAGATGCAGTCACGAAAAGTTGAGGGGCACACATAGTGAAATACAGAAATACAGAGCAGTGCGCGTACTAGTGCACATGTGCCGTAGCCTGAGAGCAGTGCGCGTACTAGTGCACATGTGCCATAGCCTGAAAACAGTGTGCGTACTAGTGCACATGTGCTAGTGCACAGATGCAGTCACGAAAAGTTGAGGGGCACACAAAGTGAAATACAGAAATACAGAGCAGTGCGCGTACTAGTGCACATGTGCCGTAGCCTGAGAGCAGTGCGCGTACTAGTGCACATGTGCCGTAGCCTGAAAGCAGTGCGTGTACTAGTGCACATGTGCCGTAGCCTGAAAGCAGTGCGTGTACTAGTGCACATGTGCTAGTGCACAGATGCAGTCACGAAAAGTTGAGGGGCACACAAAGTGAAATACAGAAATACAGAGCAGTGTGCGTACTAGTACACATGTGCCGTAGCCTGAAAGCAGTGCGGGTACTAGTGCACATGTGCTAGTGCACAGATGCAGTCACGAAAAGTTGAGGGGCACACATAGTGAAATACAGAAATACAGAGCAGTGCGCGTACTAGTGCACATGTGCCGTAGCCTGAAAGCAGTGCGCGTACTAGTGCACAGATGCAGTCACGAAAAGTTGAGGGGCACACGTAGTGAAATACAGAAATACAGAGCAGTGCGCGTACTAGTGCACATGTGCCGTAGCCTGAAAGCAGTGCGTGTACTAGTGCACATGTGCTAGTGCACAGATGCAGTCACGAAAAGTTGAGGGGCACACATAGTGAAATACAGAAATACAGCAGAACACACGCACGGGTGCATACACGCACACACACACATACGCACACACGCATTCACACACGCACACACACATATATATACACACAAAATACACACTCACCACACACACACTCACACTCTCACACACAAACGTACCACACACAAACGCACCACCCACCTGCACTTCTTCTCTACCCTCCACCGCCTCCTCAACGCTCTGCTCCATCCTCTGCTGCTCCGAAACCATGCCTTGCATCTGCGCACGCAGCTCTGCCACCACGTCACCCTCCTCTCGACCCTGCTTGCACTGTGCATCCAACGCAGCTTGCACGTCTTGGAGCTGCGCGCGCAGCTCCACCACCACATTACCCTGCTCTTGGCTCTGCTTGCACTGTGCATTTAGTGCAGCTTGCACGTCTTGGAGCTGTGTGCGCAGTGCGGCCACCATGTCGTCCCCTTGCTCCTGATGTTGCTGCTGCAGCTCAACATGTGCCTGGCTCAGTTGGTTGCGTAGGCAAGCCTGGGTCTCAGCAGCCTCTCTCAATTGGTGCTGCAGTTCTACGTGCTGCTCCTTGGCCGCCTGTGTGTAGTAGCAATTGGTATACACATCACTACGTGTGCAGTGTGTGATTGAGTATGGAGCGCATCCTGCTTCCAAATGCGATATTTGCAGGAGTGCAAGCTTATTCTGGCCCCCATGAGAGCAAAGCAAACACTTGTGAGGGCTATGATATAATATGATACAAGGCGATATAAACAAGAACTCTGAATCTTGCCACAAGCAATGTCCATAAACGCTTGCATCATTTTAGTTTTGTTGCTGCCGCTTCAAATACACTGAAATAAAGATCCACAGCTCGCTGCTCCTGCCTAAGGAAAGTAAGTAAATCCTGAATAAAGGATTACCAACAACAAACAGCCTCCTGCTGGACACGCTCCTCCTGCTGCCTCCATTTCTACCCACACAAACAATAATTGGCTGCTGCTGTTCCCATAGCCGAAAGGCTTCATAATTACAACTCGTGTCTTGAGTAACAGCACAGCCACTCACACCTACTATTACCTCCATTTCTACCCACACAAACAAAAAATGGCTGCTGCTGTTCCCATAGCCAAAAGGCTTCATAATTACGACTCGTATCCTGAGTAACAGCACAGCGACTCGCACCTACTACTACCTCGATTCTTACCCACGAACTTTCTGCTGAAGCCTGCCAGAAACCCCTAAACCGAGAGTTATAGCACATCTTCCACTCCTGTGCCTTCAGTCAACAACACAGCGACTTACTCCTGCCGTCGCTTCCATCTCCACCCGCCAGCTGGCACGTTCGAGGTCTAGCTGAACCTCATGCTGCTCCGCGGCTTGGACCAGCTGTGCGTAAGAATCAGGAGAGAGAAGTGGGGGCAGTCGAAAGTAGAGGGGGCGTGGAGTTGTCTGCAAAGCGTGAGAGATCGGAAAAGGAAACAAGAAGAAAGGGTGAAATACTGTATTGAAGCAACGGGCATGACGTATGACTAGGGTTGGCCAGAACGTACATATATATACACCGTTAACACCGTATGTTTGGTAATTTCCCTGCCAAAAATAACGCATATACACCCACATAGCCAACTGTATGTATCGTGTATTGTGAAAAACGGGCACAAGTGAGAATAAAAGGGGCGCGTTGTGCTTGCTTTATCTTTGGATACGGGTGAGGGGCTGACAACAGGCACCGGCTGCACTGCTCAAAGGACCTTTGTGACTGTGGCCAGCAGTACATAAAGGACGTTGCGAAAAAATGTAAACGCGCGCTCCGAAGCAGAGACTAGGGTGTGTGGAGTGGCTTTTTAGATGGAAGATAGGATGTTAAATTTGGGCTCGTTTTTAGCTGAAGAGCTGCTTACATCACACGTGTGCTTTTAATGCATAGGCATACTTCACACATACTTCACATTTTTGAGGTACATCAGAGGTCCTACACACCAGTGGTAAGCAAACGCGTTGGCTTGTCAATGGTGTGTAATTCTTCCGATATGTACCTCAACACGCACATACTTCACAAACTCGACCCAAAACAAACGAGACCCACCTGCTCCTGAAGCATGTCACGAACGCCTGTGAGCTCCTCAACTTGAGCTCGCAGCTCAGCAGCCTGTAGGGTGTAAATGTTGTGCGCACTTCATTGGATGTGTTTTTTGGTCATGGTTAGGATTGGCCAGAACTGTATATATACACCACCGTACATGACTGTATATTTGGCGATTGTCCTGTCAAAAATACCGTACATACACCCTATAGGTATGGTTCTGGCTAACCCTAGTCATGATACATGTAGAAAAGTGGCCGTGTGTACTGTCAAGATGTCCTTTGGATTACGTGCGACTGACTCTGTACTCGTTGCTGCTTGCTGCTCTTGCGTCCGCAAAGTTGCCATGAAACACACAAACATAACAAGAAACTATTATTGCTGAGGCACACCTTCAGCACGTTCAAGCAGAAGATCGCGCACGCGCTTCAAATCCAACACACACACCACACACACACACACACACACACCACACACACACACACACACAACGCAAACTCATTCACACACCACCTGCAGCGGGTGCTCGGGCTGCTGGGCGTGCTGCTGCTGAGGCGTCTGTGGCTGATGGGGCCGTGGAGGCAGAGGGTACGGCAGGGCCTGCCCCTGTTTGGGTGTCTGCGGCTGTGTGTGTGGCTTGGGAGGCAGCCCTGATGCTGGTAGCGAAGGTGCGTCCTCTTCTAATTCAGCTGCTACTGTTTCAGCTGCTGCTGGTTCAGCTGCGGCTGGTTCAGCTGCATCCATCACTGCTGCGGCTGAGGGAGCTGCAGTCGAGGGGTGCTGGTGATGAGCATCTGGTTCTCTTTGCTGTTGGGTGAGAGCCAGGGCTGCTGCTGCTTCATAAGTCTTGAGGGTGTCCGATTCTAAGAGGGTAGCATCCGCTACAACTGCTTCAGAAGCCTCCTGGTCTTGTGCTGGGTGTGCATCCACGAGCTCCTGCACGTAAAATGGAGCAGCAACAACCTTTCGGGTGACACCAGTCAGGCACACATGGCTGTCAGAAATGGCAATCTGAAGTGTGCGCCTGAAGTGTGCGTGTTTTTCCTCCATGCTCATGGTTTGTACAGTTCAGAACTCCAGTACCTGCTCGTCCCTCAGAGGCACTACCGTTGCATTCCCATTCACCGCTGCTGTTGAGGCAGCCAAGATGCTGGCTGCGTCTGGGTTGGTTTGGGGCTGGAGCGCTGCTGCTGCAGCTGCTTTGGGGTTGGGCGAGGCGTGATGGCTCCGCAGGGCAGCACGCTTGGCCTTGAAGGCAGAGAGCTGCGCATGTTGAGGGGATTTCGTGCGAGGAGATTGCAGCCCAGAGGAACAGCGTCATTTTCTGTTTGCATGAGCAGACTTTCCTCCACCTTGTCTCTTGTGTAACATGGGGTCAAAACGAGGGGATCCTAGGCAGGACTGTTGCGGTAGCTGTCAATTGACCCCTTTCCTCACCGTTTGTTTGCCCAGCTCTTGAAGAGCCTGCCTGTTGTGGGGTGCAGAGCTCTGGGAAGTCATGATGCTCACGGAGGAACCTGTTCAAGCCTCATTTTCCTAGGTAGTGGAAATCGTATGCGATCAGATGTGTAATTTACACAAGTGATATTATATTTTAAACGGCTCATAGAAAAAAGGGTCGTCGCTCTGGATCCCAACGTTTCTTTTTTCGATCACGCTACGCTCACCACAAAATTAATCTTTACTAAAATTTACTAAACCCACGGTGCCTCGTGACAAGCCAGGCACCGGACTTGACACCCCAGGAGGAATCTTATGAATGCTGTTATGGAAGTGCAGCAACGCCTAAGAGGCTGTAGCATGGCTGTATTAAGGCAGCAGCACAGTTCACAGAGGTAGCCAGCATGCTGGAGCAGACAGCCCACGTGGTCCACCAGATGCAACAGATGGTGTGCTCGCTTGAGGAAGAGTTTGACTGAATGCGCTGTCTCACGGGTAATACTGTTGAGAAAGAAAACTACGCAGGCGGCATGCAAAACACTCCCTACATCAAATAAGGAGGAGGACTTTTTGATCGCTTGTGTAGCTTTGTTGTAGCACTAATTGCTGTTGCATTCTTGTCATGGCAAGGGTGAGGACGGAATTGATCCTCCCCAAACAATGCTCTACTCTGGAACTCTCCTGTTCTATTCCCATGTGTTATGTTCTGTGCCAACGAGCTTTGAAAGCATTGCCTTAATGATGGCGTGTACCTAGTTATCCCATGTTAAGAGCGGGAAGTGCAAAGTCAATAAAGGTATGCAGACCATGGTCCTTTTGGCATTTCAGCGTGTTTCGCAAGCATACGCGCAATGCTCAAGGGAAGAAAGCAGTTGAGAGCACGCAGAGTTTCAGGGCGCTGTGGCAGCAAACAAGAAGGTCGCTCTTACAAACATAAATCTTTCATGCCAATGACACACAGGCGCAGCAACTGCAGCGCCAACAGTCAAATGCAGCCCCTGCTGACAGCTTTTTGGCCAACAGTAGCTTATCACTCTTGCTTAAAATGTTCCAAACTGAGTGCTAATTCAAATACACACGGATCCCTGCACACATGGATCACCTCCACTGCCTGTTATCACGCAGAGTTACGAGACCACATCAGCACTTTCCGCACGGTTATCGTGGAACAAGTGCAAGAGCTCACTGGCTGCCACAGCTGGGACGTACTCTCCTTACGGTTGCAGCGGGAAGGAAAGGACCCAAGCAAGCATGGACAAAATACCACTGACGCTGTAAAGCAGGCTCTGGAAGGTAAGCTGTTCGTCACTGAGCTCTGCAGTCCGAACAATAGAGATGTAAGCAATCCCATGCATGGTTTTGTAGATGCCCCAAAGGCGCTTTGCTCATATGGTTGACTTATTTCAGACGTGCCATTTGGATAATAAGCAGGTGCAATTCATTCTAAGAGTACCCTCACTTCCCCTGTCCACTTTTGCTCCTTTGGCGAAGGAGCTACTCGTCCTTGTGTGGCTGTGGATAAATTGAAGTGAGGTGTACTTACGTGCCTTCCATGCCCATTGCTTGCAAATTTATAGGGTTCAGCACACTTTATACATAGGTGTCAGCGCATACCGTGTATAATGCGGCCAGATCAAGGGTAACGGAATTAGCCTTAAACCAATATTGCATAATGTATAGGGTCCAGCGTTACCTCTTATGGACAACTTATAAGCCTTGCATTTATACCCTTTCCACAAAATTATACGCGAGCGCCGACCCCTAAAGACTTACTGTGCAAATAGAGCCAGCTGCCTGCATATGCCATATGCCCACCGTTTACTCCCCTACAATCTGATCACTGACCATCCAGGTGCAATATTCTGATGGGATTGTATCTGTTTATGCTGCTTGCACCAACTATATCTTGCTGATTGAAGGCAGGTTTGTGCTATACCAGCTAATGTCCATGGGCTCTTTGCCAAGCAGGCAGCCCGCTCATGTTTTTGCGTCTTTGCTAGACCATCCTAGCAGATACTTGTATTCTTCATATACCCTTCACAAACTTAAGTGGCTAATCTTGCATTTTCTCTGAACTTGCTGGTGTACAGATTTGGGCTTCTCGTGGAATGATTGGCATCTCTTGCGACTGGTGTCAGATTCCGGCGTCTCAGCCTTCCACCAGGGACGCAGGGGCATTGTCCCGGCTTTTGCTGCTCTGGAGAGAGTCTCAAGTGAACAGCTGCCGGCTGAAGCTTGCAAGGATGCCTTAAGGAGAGTATTGGATTATCTGAAGAAGGAAGATTTGAGTTCCTAAGGTTGTTCCCATGTTTTTGTGCAGTCTGTAGCGCACAGCACGGTTGAACAATTCAGACCAATTAATGCTGGAAGGTAGCTCTCTTCGTAGGCGTACAGGACCTATGTTCATAATTGACTGGGGTGGCCTGATTGTAGAATGGCGAGCTTTTCCTTAAAGCCCCTGTTTGGTAAACTGAAAGAGAGTGCGCCGTTTGCTTGCTTGGTGTGGACTTGTTCTCCTCTTGTGGACTCGTCCCTGACTTTCTCCTGAGTGCCCATTCCTTCTTTCTGTGTGATTTCTTGAGCTGCATTCAAGTTTCCCTGTTCCCTGATGTGCTTGTGCTGCTCCTCACACACGAGTTTTTATGTATGACATCATTTGCCTTCCACATTCTTGGTTACCTCCGATGGGTCAGTGTGCTAGAAGAAAAGAAAAAAACAACATACACAGGAAGTGAGAACCTCCTGCATCAAATAAAGGAAGAGGGACCACTAAGGAAAAAGAAGCCCCCCCACCAAAATATTGCTTGACCCCGCGCTTCTTCTTTACTTGCCAAAACACAGATGATAATTCCCTCCTTATCTGATGCGGTCAGTTGATCCTGGCAGACTCGTTGACTGATTTTATACAGTGCTGCGATGTCGGAAAAAATCGTGCTCTTTTTCTCAAGTTTTTGTTTCAATTTACAAGGTGGCCCACGGCCTGATACTCTGGCTAATGAGGAAACAAGCTCACCCAGTATCATAAATTTAAACCAACTCTGGCAAAAACATATAAAGTCTAATAGAGTCCAGGTTCAGAAAAGCATTGATATCAAAATCAGTGATGTTGTGGTAGCAAGCCTAAAATGGGACATAGTCGGCAAATTGAGAGGTTTGATCAAATCATGAGCTTACACGTGCAGAGGCTTGAACTTGTCTGCAAAAAAGTCCTTGTGCCAGGCAGACCATTAATAGCCGCGCTCGTAGACAAAATTGAAAGAAGGGGACAGGCTTGTTGGATTGGTCCACAATACTAGCGTCGTTCATGTACACGGTCGCCGTGTCCACGTCCATGTTTCTGGCTACCTCCATTGCGACTTCCCAGTACTTGGTCACCTGCCATCAGCTCGGGCACATAGTCGACCATGGCCATGATCTTGCCTCGGGTTTCGTCGTCGACCGACTGGTCAACGTCTCTCAACACGCACTCTTTGCGTTGTCGAGAACGACAGAGGTCATGCTGTTCGTTAACCATTTCTTTGCTTGTTCCATCGTGGGTTGACGTCTATTATAGCCGCTATACCTACTATAGTTCTCATAGTTTTGGCTACAGTTTTTCATTCAGCCTCAAAGTTTTAGGGATTAGGGCCATAGTTTTAGGGTTAGGGTTAGGATTAGGATTAGGATTAGGGGGTTAGGGGATCAAAACTATGAGGTTGGATTTGATACTATAGGAACTGTAACACAAAACTATGCAAACTTTGATTATAGCGGCTATTTCTCGCTGACGTATGTGTTTCGATACAGATCTAACTAGTGCACAGATATTATTTATTTATCCGGCAGGCTTTCTTTTTTCGTTGAGCGTCCCCACCTTGTCTTGTGATGTATACTACTTATAATATTAAGAACTGCCTTCTGGAGTCGAACTAGCGTTGCCATTCTACTATAGTGCGCTGGCACTTCGTAACGCTGGTAACGAAGCAGTGTTACGTGCGGTATATGTATCCAGTAATACAGGTAATTGACAAAATCGATATCCCTTCTCCACGCAACACCAGGCGCCTGGCCGGCCCACCCAGGGCACCTTCTGGGCTGAAACTCGACAGAGGCTCCTAAATAAACAGGTTTATTGTGAAAGAAAAGTTTGGGGGCCCTGGGGGTGCAGTGTGTAAAATTTCAGATTTTAGATCTAAAAGAGTACATATAATGTTTGGCAGCTGCAGCAGGGAGCTGCCTATGATTCCTCAGCCAGTCCCCCAGACTACTTCCTGCTGGTGCAGTTTCCATCAGCACAATTTCCTGGCCGTGGCTGCCATGGCAGGGGACCTTGGTTGTGGTCCGGCTGCAAAGTTCACGGTTGACCATGCAAGCATAATTCTCTAAACTTGAACAGAAAAAGAAAAAATTACGCAGGCAGTGAAAACCACTCCCCATAATAATTAAGGAAAAGGAGCGACTTTGGTACTACCAAGTACCGTAAAGCTCCTCCACCGCGAAAAGGAAAGGAAAAATCAATGGGGATCAGGAGGGTTGCAGGCTTGGCCTGAAACCGGCTCCTGATGAGAGTTGATAACAGTACTGGAAAGGGCACGTCTGGTATGGACAAGTTTAGCAGCAAAGTTCACAGAAAGCACATGGAGCTTGGAGCAAGCTTCCTAACTCTTTGAGAATTGAGACCCAGTTCTTTGAAAGGCTTCAGAGTGTGGGTGTTGTAGATGGTGCCGCCCACACCCAAAAGGATGATGTGGAGAGTAACGGAGGCTCGATGGTTCTTGCGTATGTGACCAATGTCCTGGTGAAGATGAACATGTTCAGAACGAGGTGCATGCTCTTTAATATTGCCAAGACCATCGAGTTTGTGAGCTGAGGAAACATTTTTCCTCTGTTTACACTTTTTTTGAGGACATTTCAGCAGCCCAACCCATTTTGCTGCAACAGGTCAACAACCAACTTGTTCATGAATTCCTTTCTCAGCAGAACAATAGACTTCTTCTTTTTCTTTCTGAGCTTATGGATTTATTCGTGGCTGGCCGAGACCAGTCAGCAGCCGATCAGCTAAACAACCTGGCTGAAGGTCACCCCCTATTGTAACCAATGTAACCAGTGTACTAGTTTCGATTAAATGCATATATATATCGCGTTTGTTTGCTTGTATGTCTCTTGGTTTCATAGCCAGGGGTTATGGATTGGCAGGGCCATCTGCTAGGTTATCACGGGTAGCTCGTCTTGCATTATTGCCAGACCTAGTTTGATACGTGTTTGTTGGGTTTCGTTTGGGGCGTGGTTGCTGGGTCGAGCAAACGTAAGGTTATTTTGCAAGGAGGGCTACGGTGGAGAGACACACAGCAACGTGAGACAGTTTGTATAGCAGCGTTTTGTTAAAGGCATACTCGAGAAGTAAGATTATAAATTGTGTTCCTATATGTATCGTCAAGGTTTGGCCAGTAACAAGGAGACACCGGCAGTATTGCACCATGATTTGAACTATTTACAGCCTCGTTCAAGTGCCTGCTGGACAGCTCAATTGCTGAGCGCTTTTCAGGGACTGCGTGGGTGTGAGTTGTATGTACTAGCTGTTCAAACTGGGCGTGCTATTCCCATGCAAGAGTTTACTGCAGATTTGAAGCATAGGATGAGAGGTGTTTGGAGAGACACTGAGTTGGTGGACCCCAACACGCACAACAACAAACTGGCCACCTATCATTCTTGGTTTGCCATCCCTTTTTCTAGAAATGAGCGTATGCCGATTAATGTACCACGGTATCTTTATCTTGATCTGTCCAAACATGTTATGCGCAATATAAGTAGATTCCGCTTGCGTGCGCATACTTTGAAAGTTGAGGCAGCAGCGTGGCTTGAAGATGGTTCTTGCGAATGTGACCAATGTCCTGGTGAAGATGAACATGTTCTGAACGAGGTGCATGCTCTTTTAATTTGCCAAGACCATCGAGTTTGTGAGCTGAGGAAACACTTTTCCTTCCTGTTTACACCTTTTTTTGAGGATTTTTCAGCAACCCAACCCTTTTTGCTGCAACAGGTCAACAACCAACTTGTTCATGATTTCCTTTCTCAGCAGAACAATAGACTTTTTCCTTTTCTTTCTGAGCTTATGGATTTATTTGTGGCTGGCCGAGACCAGTCAGCAGCCGATCAGCCAAACAACCTGGCTGAAGGTCACCCCCCATTGTAACCATTGTAACCATTGAACTATTTCAGTGACCATCGCAGCGTAGCAATGTGCAGGAGGCGTGCGAACTAAGGATACAACTGGCAGCAAAATCGGGGACATGTTTGAAAGAGGAGGAGACCTGCCAAAAACTGCTGCCATGTCTGATGCCATCACGCTATTAGCTCCTGCAACAATAGGACATTTGAAACGGCACGAGCACTGATACAAATACAATGGCTATAATCATGTCATGAAATACTGATTTGGATACAATTCCTCTCTGTCCATTAGGAGAAAGTTGAAATTACTCCAATTATTCACCTCTTCTAAATATTTAGTTCACACATGAAATAAGCATGCCTTTTTGTTGGACTGTCCGCATGAACATCTAGTCAGACTTCGCACACAGCAACAGCTTACCTTCCCACCTCAATTTGAGGATGACCCAGCTCGTTTGAGGACCTTTTTGAATCAACCTGATATTTTTGG
>Ga0307948_1003942_pt1 | contig 10961 bp, 10 predicted proteins | sample OrgLakmetagen280_FD_201824 | JGI IMG/M metagenome (GOLD analysis project Ga0307948, IMG submission 201824) | Saline water microbial communities from Organic Lake, Antarctica - #280 | ecosystem: Environmental > Aquatic > Non-marine Saline and Alkaline > Saline | place: Antarctica: Organic Lake...
CCCTCCTGTTGCTGCTGCTTCTGCTCCTGCTACTCCTGCTGCTGCTCCTCCTCCTCCTCCTTCTCCCCCTTCTGCTGCTGCTGCTGTTCCTTCTCCCCCTCCTGTAGCTCCACTGCTACATGGGGGGCTCTTTCCATGGGGGTCTCGGAAAGAAGCCCATGGTTGCTGTTGTTGCTTTTGCGGCTGTTGCTGCTGCTGCTGCTGCTGCTGGTGCTGCTGCTGGTGCTGCTGCTGGTGCTGCTTGCGCTCCTGTTGCAGCAGCTGAATCCGATTTTGCTTGAGCACTGCATCTTCATGCTGCCGCTCTCTAAACTGCTGCTGCTGCTGCTGCTGCCGCTGCTGCTTTTTAGCAGCTTTTTGGCGCTGCATGCCCTCTAAAAAATTTTCTATATGTCCGTCTTGCAAGGCCTGAAAGCAAGGGAAAGCAGCACGATATTGTAGTTGCTTACGTCTTACATTTCTTGCAAGTATAGGAGATGACAGCATCACAGTTAGAACCTACTCCTTTTACTATATGCAAGCAAGCATAGGCCTGCGAGCTATAACGCCTCAGGCAACCCACTTAGATGCGTTAGGCTGACAGGCCAGATGAACAGATCGTGACCCGAAAAGCTTCAGAAACCCAAGAGGCATGATTTAAGCTAGCAAAAGCCAAGCAGGAAAACCAGTTTTTAGGCAGTGCATAGGCCGTAGACACTCTGCAGTGCATAGGCCGTAGACACTCTGCAGTGCATAGGCCCTAGACACTCTGTTCCGTGCATAGGCCCTAGACACTCTGCAGTGCATAGGCCGTAGACACTCTGCAGTGCACAGGCCCGGGACACTCTGCAGTGCACAGGCCCTAGACACTCTGCAGTGCATAGGCCCTAGACACTCTGCAGTGCATAGGCCCTAGACACTCTGCAGTGCATTGGCCGTAGACACTCTGCAGTGCATAGGCCCTAGACACTCTGTTCCGTGCATAGGCCGTAGACACTCTGCAGTGCATAGGCCGTAGACACTCTGCAGTGCATAGGCCGTAGACACTCTGCAGTGCATAGCCCTACACACTCTGCAGTGCATAGGCCCTAGACACTCTGCAGTGCATAGGCCCTAGACACTCTGCAGTGCATAGGCCCTAGACACTCTGCAGTGCATAGGCCGTAGACACTCTGCAGTGCATAGGCCCTAGACACTCTGCAGTGCATAGGCCGTAGACACTCTGCAGTGCATAGGCCGTAGACACTCTGCAGTGCATCGGCCGTAGACACTCTGCAGTGCACAGGCCCTAGACACTCTGCAGTGCATAGGCCCTACACACTCTGTTCCGTAGGGTCCCAAAAGTTGCAAAACTGCACCTGACATGATTTAAGCTTGCAAAAGCCAAGCAGGGAAACCAGTTGTTAGGCAGTGCATAGGCACTAGACACTCTGTTCTGTAGGGTCCCAAAAGGTGCAAAACTGCACCAAGGGATCCAGCATCGGTCCTGCCTTTCTTCATACAAGTATCAAGCGCAAGTAACGATGTACCTTGTATGAATTGGGCCAACAAGGTGCCAACAATGTGCTCTGGGCCAACAAGGTGCCAGCAATGGGCCAACAATGGGCCAACAATGTGCTCTGGGCCAACAATGTGCCAACAATGTGCTCTGGGCCAACAATGGGCCAACAATGTGTCAACAATGTGCCAACAATGTGCCAACAATGCGCCAACAATGGGCCAACAATGGGCCAACAATGGGCCAACAATGGGCCAACAATGTGCTCTGGGCCGACAATGTGCTCTGGGCCAACAATGGGCCAACAATGTGCTCTGGGCCAACAGTACCATTCTCCGTTCTAGAAGATGATTGCCCATTCCAAGCAGTTGTAGGCCTTCGGCACTCCGCACTCGTAAGAGAGCAATGTATGTAGGGTTGGCCAGAACCATATACATACGGTGTACCGGTATATACGGTATTTTTGGCAGGGAGATCAACAGACATACGGTTACATACGGTAAATCTATAAGGTTCTGGCCAACCTTAAATACACGACTACCTTGTAGAAGGCCTTAACAATCGGTTCGGTCCTAAAAGAGGGTTGGCTCATCCCAAGCAATTGTAAGCCTTTGGTACTCCGCATTCTTAAGAGAGCAATATAAGCCTACCTTGTAGAAGGCCTTAACAATCGGGTCGGTCCTGATAGAAGATTGGCTCATTCCGAGCACCTGGAGCCCCTTGACACTCCGTACCCTCGAAAGAGCTACGTATGCCTGCCCAGCGGCAAACATGTCGGTCAATGCGACCTGCAGTTATATTTAAACATGTCATTCAATGAGACCTGCAGTCAAATCCAAACATGTCGGTCAATGAGACCTGCAGTCAAGTTCAAACATGTCGGTCAATGAGACCTGCAGTCAAAATTAAACATGTCGGTCAATGAAACCTGCAGTCAAATCCAAACATGTCAGTCAATGAAACATGTTTGCCTGCCCAGCGGCACACATGTCGGTCAATGAGACCTGCAGTTAAATCCGTAAGCAGTGCACACGTAAACGCAGCACCAGCACGTGTGTTGCGTGTTGGCATGCTTCCTTTGCATGTCAAGCTTTATCTATCAACTCCCCCAAAAGCCTCTCAAAGGAGCCCTCCCTTCTTCTGCCCAACAAGGGTATTCAAAACTGTGCAGGTACCTTCATGCAGTAACTGTGCGTACCAAACTGTACGTACCTTCATGCGTATTCATTAACTGTGCGTACCAAACTGTGCGTACCTTCATGCGTTTTCATTAACTGTGCGTACCAAACTGTACGTACCTTCATGCGTATTCATTAACTGTGCGTACAAAACTGTGCGTACCTTCATGCAGTATTCAAAACTGTGCGTACCTTCATGTAGTCTAAACTCAGACCCTGGCTCTTGTGTACGGTTATCGCAAAAGCGATCTTGAGCGGAACCTATAGCAAGCACGTTTACAAGTTGCAGCGCATCACCAGGGATGTGTGTGTTTGTGTGTGTGTGTGCGTGTGTGTGTGTGTCGCACAACAGAGCAAGCACGAAAGCTCGTAATTTTTAGGACAGGGCCTTGTTCGCTTGTTTGCTTGGGAGCAATTGAACAATGACTCGAAAAAGCTTTTGGACGCACTCAAGACCGGGGACACAAGCGCTGGCAAAAAATAAATTATAAGGTAGCCTGCGCTCTTCCTACAGTTTGCAACTTCTGCTGAGAAGATTGCGATCTGCCCTCTTCTGAGCGGGTAAGCACTCCACAGAGCATGCATCAGGCAAGCATCAGATCGAATCAAGCATCATCAAATCAAAACAAGCGTCAGATAAGCACTCCACAGGGCATGCATCAGGTAAGCACTCCACAGGGGCATTCATCAGGTAAATATAAGCAAGCTGCTCTTTCTCTAATCATAATGCTTCTACAATCATTCCACATCGTATAAAATAAGAGGACGAGCCAGCGAAAGTGGTCATTTTTGTTTGTAAGCACACATAAAAGACAGGCATGCCTAAACTTGCATACACACATACACTCATGCATAGATAACAAGTCACACTGCACCTCATCACATATACGCACGTAATTCACAGACCAACAGCTTTGAGATTTTTAATTAACGTTGAGAAGCGTGCAAATAACCCCCAAGGGTGAATGGGTTCTGGGAAATTGATATGCACAAACAGACACGGCATCGAACCCAGAGAAAAGTGTTTCATGCATTATTGAGACCTTACTGGACATCATGGGCGTGTGCAGACATTCTGAAGGTGGGTCATGGGCAAAACGTTGTGCATAAAAAACTGCAGCGCAACAAAAAGAATACCATGCTTTAACATACTCACTAGCTGGGAAAATATCACTTCTTCCAAAAAAAATACACCCCCCCGTTCTCTCAAGCCTCTTTACACAATTCTTAAATACCACGTAAAATAATTTCGTAACAGCCACCCCCTCAAAAAACAAATGCCCATTTATTGTGTTACTTAGGAGCGGTGTTATCTTTTTCGATGGTAAATAGACATTGTAATACATTTTTACACCCACTTCCACTGCACCTGAGTACGAATTGCCTCTCCTGCGCCTGGTAAGACGGAGGAGAATTCGACGGGACCGATTATTCGCTCAGCATTGTTCAAAAATCGTACAATCGGTAACTCCGTGCCCTGCCACCTGAAATTAGAGGGAAACACACACAGCAAACAGGGTGGGCCAAAACGTTACTAGAATAATGGGGGGGGGACTGCATCCGAATTCCGTAGTTCACCGTTTAAAACACAAAGTACACGTCGTATATGCACCAAATATTTGAAGTTACCATACTGCTCCTTTAGTATTACGAGTCCATATTATTGCGAGGTGCCCAAATAATTAGCATAGGTTATTTGCACGACAGGAAGCCTCAGAAAGCATAAATTTTTGACGGCATGTCTACTTTCCGGCAAAAATAAGATATCTGGAATCCTGACGTTGAGAGCTATCAAATGGTTTTTATATGGGTCGAATCGGGAAGGGGGGGGTTCCCCCAAGGGGTTTTTATGTTTTTTTGGGGGGTCTCCAGATTTCTTTCTGGGTCACTGCCACAATTTTAAATGCATCATTGGAACCCTCAGCCCAAGCCCAGTCGATTACCACCCTTTTAAAGCAAACTGGGTAAAAGGGGGGTCTGTGGACATGTCCAAAGTCAGAGGAACACGCGCTCGGGTGCAGGCCGCGGGTTATGTCAAGCCATTGAAGCAGCAATCTACCCCAAACTTACAGGGTTGTGCCAGCATGAGATAGTCAGTGGAATTCTGTAGAAATGGAAGCAATGTGGGGCTGTGCAAGCAGTTGCCTGGTAGGTCATGTGTGCATGGGCGTCCGTATCTCTTTTTTGCCCCATAATTCTGCAACACTTAACTTTCAGGTCTTGATGAGTATGCAGGTGGATGCAGAATCCAAAATGGAGCAGGTTGGTACCCATTCTGTCTGGGTTAGAGCACTGGAAGGGGGGTTTGGGGGTGGGTGGTCCCTCAGGGGGGCCCACCCCAAAAAGTGAACACGCCTTCTGGAAAAAAAACAGCCTCCTGTGCGCGAGATCAAATTAATACAGCAGTCGTGAATTTTGGGCATCCTGTGTGCTCTGCTCTCTGTTGTAACGATGATCTCTGTGGTAACGATGATCTCAATTGTGTGCTCTACTCTCTGTGGTAACGATGATCTCAATTGTGTGCTCTGAACTCTGTGGTAACGATGATCTCAATTGTGTGCTCTGCTCTCTGTGGTAACGATGATCTCAATTGTGTGCTCTGCTCTCTGTTGTAACGATGATCTCAATGAGGGGGCTTGCAATCCCTTTTGTCACCCAGAGTTTCACCCAGAGTTGAAACGGGATAATTCCAGAGGGGGGACACTGGGCAAAAGCCAAAACATGCTGCTTTTTGCATGAAAGGTGCTACTGCTCACACGTCACTTCATCAAATTGGACCCAACCTAGCTTCAAACTGATGCTGACTTCATAAGCTACCCGAGCATGTGCTCAAATTTAGACAAGACACCCTGCATACAGAATGACAGGACTAAACGCACACGTCGTGCACCTGTACCCTAGATGGGCACTTTCCAGGGGGAATGGCACAATAGTTTGCATATCTCGCCAAACCTTGGCCTTTTTGCCCCATTTCTCTTGCAATGGTCTTTATTTATTACAAGGACTTCAAAACACTAAAAATTACTCGGTTTGGTGAGCTGGCTGTTCAGAAACAGCTATGGCTGCTCATAAAGTAGGGTTCACGCCGCGGCCGATTAGGTATGTTTCCCCTAACTTGCTGGTTTCAAGCTTAACTGCTTTGAAATCTGCATATCAGAGCTAAGCTTGGAATCTGCAAGTTGGGGGGCTCATACCCTAGGAGCATGCAAAAAGTATACCCATTTTGGGCCTCAGTGTCCCCCCTCTGGGATAATTCCCTGGGGACCAGCGAATAGGTAGGCTTGGCCAACCCTATACAGACAGGGTGCAAAAAGCAGGGATTTGGGCTCAAGACCTCTGGAAGAGCTATACAATGACCCAATTATAATAAAAATCCTGGGCGGTGCCAATGTATCTGTAAATGTAATACGGTCATGATGCACGTACCTATCGAAAAAATAAGATAAATATTGATTGCAGACAAGGAGAGTAAAATTAAGTCATAATCCATCTGACCCTCATAAATTGGTTTGTGACTAAATTTTGGCGGTGAGGGTTTCTTAGGCGCTGGCACCTAAATGAGCAGGGTTGGCCAGAACCATTTACATTATACATATGGTGTACAGGTATACGGTATTTTTGGCAGGAATTTCACCGATAATACAGTCATATACAGTGCATATACACAGGTTTGGCCAGAACCATACATTTATAGGTATATACGGTGTATATGTGGTATTTTTGGCAGGGAAATCACCATACATACGGCCATATACGGTGTGTATATACGGTTCTGGCCAACCTTACACATACACGGTGCTGGCACCTAAGAGCTCCTTGCCTAGATCACGCGAAATGTGTTATCACTACCAGCTTCCTATCTTATTCTATTCTGTCTTTGAATCATACGCTTTTGTCCCAAGTTTATCAAAACATTTGCCAATCCGAACGGATCGATGTTTTTGTGTGTGTGTGTGTGTGTGTGTGTGTGTGCGGGGGGGGGGGGGGGGGGGGGGGGGGTGTGGGGGTGGGGGGGTGGGGGTGGGGGGGGGGGTGTGTGGGGGGGGGGGGGGGGGTGTGTGTGTGTGTGTGTGTGTGTGTGTGTGTGTGTGTGTGTGTGTGTGTGTGTGTGTGTTTGTTGATGGCAATCCCCCTGCCAAAAATGGGGTCAAAGAATGTCCAATAGCGGACCTCCATTCCATGCACACAGGCACATGGCTGGAGCAAGTGCCGATCATAAAATTAAGACACTGGCAAAGCCTTTCTAATTACTCATAGCTACCACAAAGACATCAAACTGCACGCGTCCATTCCATGAAGGTTTGCCTCCTGCCGTCTCCTACATTACTCTTTTCCGCACTCAAACCATTTCCTGAGCTAGTGCACACACCTTTCAAAAATGTCCAAGGCCCTCTGCCTTACTTCGGCCGAGTGCTCACTAACACTTTCCTCTAAATCCTCCCATGCTGCCTCCCGGCTAGCCCATTTCACCACCTGTGGGTAGGAACTGGTTGAAGCGTTTTCGAAACCCTGACTAGAATGACATCAGCTCTAGAAAAATAAGTCCATCTCTTTTCAAACCATGTACGTGGTGCATAGAAACCGCATCTGTCTTATATCACTGCCCTTAATTGACTATTTGGGGGGGAAAGGTGGTCAATTGCTGCAAAACGATTGTTACGATATGTATTCTTTTTGAGGGGGCAGTTGGCGTAAAGCAATGCAAACATTATTAATCAATTTTGTATCATTTTTTCTGTTCTTAAGGGCAAGAAGCAATTTTATATCAAAAATTTCTGTTCTTAAGGGCAAGATCAGGCCAGCAACAACACTTGTTTGGCTCAGTGCAAGAATCCGACTCCCTAGCTCTGATAAAATTGGGAAAAGAGGCCCGATAGAACAGGTGTGTGTGTGTGTGTGTTTGGATGAATCAATAGTGAATATGTTTTCAAATCAAACTCTAGGTGGGGTTGCACTGTTTTCTTGGATTTTTCCAGGAGGGAACGTTTAATACAGGGTACCCATCGTGATAGATCACATGACAATGCCCAACGACTCTAATTTGCTCAGTTGGCTAACTTTTCTCCCTATTAATCAATATTCCACGGATTCCATCCATACCCACCCCCACCCCCACCCTTATCCATAACCACCAAGCTCACAGCCACCCGCCCTCGCCCCTGTCCATGGCCCCACCCCATTCCCTACTCACCACGCCACGGCTTCCGTTCACCAGGTGGTACCCGTTCCGCCCCTCTACATCGAGGTTTTTTACGAGCATCACCTGCGCTCCCTCCTGCAGTGCTCAGAAGCAGTTTGACAGGTCTGGTCACAGAGCGGCAAGGTGTCACAGGTCACAGGTCACAAGCCACAAGTCATAGGTCACAGGTCACAGGCCACAGGTCACAGGTCACAGGTCACAGGTCATAGGTCACAGGTCACAGGTCACAGGTCATAGGTCACATGTCACAGGTCACAGGCCACAGGTCACAGGTCACAGGTCACAGGTCACAGGTCACAGGTCACAGGTCACAGGTCATAGGTCACAGGTCATAGGCCACAGGTCACAGGTCACAGGTCATAGGCCACAGGTCACAGGTCACAGGTCACAGGTCACAGGTCACAGGTCACAGGTCACAGGTCACAGGCCACAGGTCACAGAGCGGCAAGGTGTCACCGATGCGATGCATCTTGAATTCAATCCAAAAGGAAGACGCTCTAACATTGTGATGGAGCAGCAAGCCAACCTGTACAACTCCTACTAGGTATGGTATGACAAAGCTGTCAATTGTCGTGGCCATAAATGTGAGTTATGTACAATACACCAATTCCATCTACAGAGTAGCACATTAAGTTTCCTCTTTTTTTATACCCGTTGTTATTTTTGTTTAATTCTGGTATGGTGTAAGAAAAGCGAATGATCCCATTAAACATGCGAAATTTTATCACTGCATGCTGTCGTCATTCAAGATTTCAACATTCATCCATTTAAAAATCAACACTGCATGCTGTTGTCATTTAAGATTTCAACAGTCATTCAATTAAGATTTCAACACTGCATTCTGTTGTCATTTCATTCATTCATTCATTTCATTCATTTAAGACACTGTTTTCTGCATGCTGTTGTCATTTTAAGTCGGACAGGCCAACTCCTGGTAGCAGGGCTTGCTGCAGGCAAGCAAAATTAGTGCAGCTTGGAATGTCCTGTATGTAAGGCTGGGAGCGCCCCACCCAACACATTCCACATGGCAGACGCTTTCTCAACTTTTGTCGCACCAGTGAAAATGGATGGGTGTGAAGGTGAAGACACCCACACAAACGCACATCTAAAGCACACCAACTTTGCAGTTTGATCTACCCAGTAGCTTAGTTTGAAACCACGCAGGCAGTGGAGTTCACTCCCAACCTTAAACAGGAAAAAGGAGCCACTGCAAACACGCACACATGCACATATGCACGCATGCACACACACGCACGCGTACACACACATGCACATTGGTACCAGGTTCTATAAGAATCCCTCACAACAACAAAAAACATCTAAGGAGGATCAGACGGCTGCAGGCTTGGCCTGAAACACTGGATCCTGATGAGAGTTGGTAATATTAGTGCTGGAAAGGTGGAAAGGGCCTTCAGACCTGGTGGTGCAAAATAAACGCTCAAGTCAAACCTTACCTTCATCTCAATGTCTTGCGATGCCAAGCACCCATTCCCTTGAAACAGGTCACAGCTCCACAGCCTCTGCTCGGCAAATTGCCGGTCTGCCGCTTCCAGTTTGCCGTCCACATGGACCTTCAATCAAGAACATTGGCACTCGAACGTAGTGAATAGAATAAACAAGATGTTGGCTAAGATCCAGCCATTACGATGAGTCAATTTGTCATGTAACCAACGCCTTCCACATCTAAATTGATTAAACAAGGTGTTGGCTAAGATCCAGCCATTACGGTGAGTCAATCTGTCATGTAACCAACGCCTTCCACATCTAAATTGATTAAACAAGGTGTTGGCTAAGATCCAGCCATTACGGTGAGTCAATCTGTCATGTAACCAATGCCTTCCACATCTATATAACAAAACTCACCTCGTCCACTGCTTGCAAACTTCTGCTTTGTCCAAGCAGCTTCCCAAGCTCCACGTTATTCTCAGAATTCACGCGCTTGTTGTCAGAAAAAAGCACCGTGGGCTTGATGCCGTGCTGTATGCATGTGTGGGGTCACACGTGGTGAACAAGCACATGTGTGTGTGTGTGTGTGTGTGTGTGCGTGTGCGTGTGTGCAAGTATGCATGCCATCGTGTATATGTGTGTGTATGGCTGTGTGTGAACGTGTGTGTGCGTGCGTGTGTGTGTGTGCGTGCGTGTGTGTGCGTGCGTGTGTGTGTGCGTGTGTGTGTGTGCATGTGTGCGCGTGTGTGTGCGTGTGTGTATGCTTGTGCGTGTGTGTGCGTGTGAGGGGGAGGGCAATGTCAAACGGCATAAGTTTCTGAACTGACAATGCTGGTTTGTAATGACCCACCTGGATCCCAAGCGGTCGTTCGCATTTCTTTAAAAACTGCATTGTCCCCTGTGTGTGCATTACAATCATTTCCTTGATAACTGTAGTGTCCCCTGTGTGTACATTACAATCATTTCCTCGAAAACTGCAGTGTCCCCTGTGTGTGCATTACAATCAAGCCTTTTTAAAACAGGCAACTCCAGCTGGCATTACACAGAACGCAATACAGATCTAATTAAGTAGCCCCTCTGCTCAATTCCATGCGTCACCATAGCCCACACATGTACACACTTTATTATCCACTCCGTAGCGGACATTATCCAAGACACGCTTGAAATCTGGATCCTCCTGCCGAAAGACCTGTGTGTGTCAGTGTGTGCGTAGGTTTGTATGTTTATCTGTGTGTGTATGTGCATGCGTGCATGTTTGTGTCTGCGTGTGTGCGTGAAAAGGCTGTGGCTTGCTTACCTCTGTTAAGAGGACGTGGCTCAGGTTGAGATCTTTCCAAGCATCGCTTGTGAAAGCGATGCCCGCATTAAAATAATGGTCGATCGTGGTAGGATTTGTCTTGGTGTCGCTAACTATGGAAATAACAGCAAATCACAACATTGAACTTCAAGTTAGACAAGCAGGCGTTTAAATTCTTGGTTTTGAGACACAGAAAGGCCAAAACAGCAAGAAGGACAGCATGTTGGAAGCTAAGGAGCGAGTTTGGCCATTTCCTGTTTTTTGCAGTGCTTGTGTGCCTGTTTCTGTTGCAGTGCTTGTGTGCCTGTTTTTGTTGCAGTGCTTGTGTGCCTGTTTCTGTTGCAGTGCTTGTGTGCCTGTTTT
>Ga0307948_1003944_pt1 | contig 10960 bp, 14 predicted proteins | sample OrgLakmetagen280_FD_201824 | JGI IMG/M metagenome (GOLD analysis project Ga0307948, IMG submission 201824) | Saline water microbial communities from Organic Lake, Antarctica - #280 | ecosystem: Environmental > Aquatic > Non-marine Saline and Alkaline > Saline | place: Antarctica: Organic Lake...
ACACTCCACAAAAACACTACTATGCAAGCCCTTACAGAGAAATACACATTTTGCCGCAACGGTGCCACAATCACAGAAAGCGCCGCAAGCCCTACAGCCTGCCTCCACTCACCGTCAGGGGGGGGAGGCTCCCCCGCAGCAACATGAGCAGCATACAAGCCAGGCATCTCAATGTCGACCAAGGGGAGGTCACGGAGCACCGGGGCCTCATCTTCCAAGCGCAGGGAGGACGACATCTGTGAGGGTGTGTGCGAGTGTGTGTGATTTTGTGTGTGCGTGTGCTCATGCATGTGTATGCGTGTTTGTGGTGTGTGTGGGCGTGCTCATGTGTGTGTGCCTGTGTGTGCGCGTGTGTTCATGTATGTGGGCAAGCTGCACGCGTGCTAGGCAAAGCCATGATGCAGCCAAACCCCATTTCTGCCTATTACTGCACCCACAAGTGTAGCTACTGCTTTTTTGATCGCTCCACCCAGATGAATGAGGCTAGTTCAACGTCCACTAGCATATCAGAATCGTTGTCAGAAGCTCTTAGGGGAGCACCAACAGCAAACAGGCATTGCTTACACCACCACGTACATCCTCACACCAAAACAAGAGCACCTGCTTTACCACCCGCTTTGCTAAAGTGTAACGACAAGCGACAAAACGTGTGTGTGTGTGTGTGTGTGTGTGTGTGTGTGTGTGTGTGTGTGTGTTTGTGCATGAAAGCAAATGTTCAGCACACGAATGACATGCTGTACCCACGCCAACAAACACACACACAAATATGCACACAGACATACACATAAACATAAGCACACACACATGCACGTACACGAGCACACACGTGCATGCACGCACCTTGTCTTCCACCTCGCTCAGTAGCTTGCCCCTGCAACCCTTCAGGAGCTCCATGAGTTTGTCCAAGGTGGGAGGGAAGCTAGGGTTTTCGGGGTTCATGTCGCGGGTGAACTCCTCACGCAGGGTGCTGCCGGCGGCAAAACGACCTCTGCCGCCAGAGGAGCTGGTGTCTTGGAAGCAGGCCTGTGTGTGTGTTGTTTGTTGATGCTTGTGTGTGTTGTTGTTTTGTGTGTGTGTTGTTGTTTTGTGCGTGTGCGTGTTTGTGTGCATGTGTGTGCACGCACATGCGCGCTTGTGCAGCAGCGATGCAAAGCTCCGAATGGGTGGTAGGACACAGGAGGCACTTTCACGGCGCATGAGAACAAAATCCTCTCAGGCACCAGCAAAACACATAACGAATGCTCCCCTAGCCTTCCCAGGCAGTAGGACACACACACACTGGCAAAAGGCACAGGCACACACACGCACACAGGCGCACACAAATACGGGCGCAGACAAGGCAGAAGTGCACACACATTTGCAAAAAGCACAGGCACACACAAATACAGGCGCGGACAGGCATAAGTAGATCCACATACACATACATATGCACACAAACACACGTGCATGTCTCACCCTGCACACCCCCGTGAGCTCCTTCTTCAGCAGGGACGGCACTTCATGCTGGCCAGCATACGGCAGCTTGTAGCATCTGCAGCAGCAACAGCAGCAGCAGCAGCATTACAATCATCTATCAGCAATGCGCACACACACATAAACATGCACCCACACACGCACAGCGGTACCCCCATCAATGCTGGCCAGCATACGGCAGCTTGTAGCATCTGCAGCAGCAACAGCAGCAGCAGCAGCAGCAGCAGCAGCAGCAGCAGCAGTACAATCACCTATCAGCAATGCGCACACACGCACACATAAATACGCACCCACACACGCACAGCAGTACCCCCATCAATGCTGGCTACTGGTACTAGTCCTGGTACACATTTACCAACCATCTACAGCTGCAAGTATGCACACATCACATGATGACTTGTGTGACAGTGCAACATTCCGCGTTGAATAAGGAACATTAAGAGCACCTCATTTGGGCAAATTACGCTCCCCTGCCGCACATCTGGACCAAAGCAATCCCCACCCATCAACGCACACGCACGCGTGCACACATACACACAGACATTGCTGTCGTTGCTAGAATTTCCATGCGGATGAGTGCACGTGTTGTGTGTGTATGTGTTTGTGAGTGTTTGTGCATCCCAGCCAACCACTGCATGTAAACAAATTCATTGCCACTGTTGCTGGAGCTTGCCCTGTATGTGTACACGCACACCAACTCACACCCACACACACACCCACATTTGCACACACACACACATACCCACACACACCTGTGCAAAAGCGCGTTAACCACCGCAAGCAGCCGCTCTTCCTGGCGTGGTGAAAAGCGAGTGCTGACCTCCGTGGCGAGGGCATCTAATGTGGAGGTGAGGTGCGGGTACTTTTCACGCACTGCATCGCTCACCTGTACGTGTGTGTGTGTGTGTATGTGTGTGTGTGTGTGTGTGTACACATTTATGGGTGGATTTGTGTGTGTATTTGTGCGTGTGTGTGTGCGTGTGTGTGTGTGTGTGTGTGTGTGAGAGAGAGGAAAGCATGCAGGCATGAAGTATGGGGAATACTTTCTGATGCCTACTGGTACAAATCTATGGATCCAAGACAAGAAAGTGCCACAATAGCAACGCACTAGATGCCAGAGTGATAAAACGTCAGAGCCCCCCACGCACTTCCTACAAGCGTTACCACACACACATACACACACACACATATACACACTGGAAGAGGACTGCATAAACACAGCTCCTCACACCACCACTCACCTGTCGGCCATGTTCAAATGCACCCCCTTCTATGCTGCGCACTTCCTCCAGGTGATGGAGCACCGCCCTGTGCTGCCGCAACTGGTCAGCTGCATGGGTGGCTTGCTGCTGTGCAGCCAGCACTGCTGGGGTGGGAGCTGCGTGCGTGCGTGTATGTGTGTTTGTGTGTGAGCTGCGTGGTTAACATGCTGCTGTTCAGCCAGCACTGCTGGGGTGGGAGCTGCGTGCGTGTGTGTATGTATGTTTGTGTGTGAGCTGCGTGGTTGACATGCTGCTGTTCAGCCAGCACTGCTGGGGTAAGAGCTGCGTGCATGTGTGTATGTGTGTGTGTGTGAGCTGCATGGACGGCATGCTGCTGTTCAGCCAGTACTGCTAAGTGGGAGCGGCATGTGCGTGCTTGCGTGCGTGTATGTATTTGTTTATGAGCGTGCATGTGTGTGTGCGTGTGTGTGTGTGCGTGTGTGTGTGTATGTGTGTGTGCGTGTGTGTGTGCGTGTCGGTATCCCTTCAAAAACCACTCTACCACTCACCTGCTTCCCCCTGTGCCACAGCTGCTTCCTGAGCCTGAGCCAGCTCAGCTTGTGCTTTCTGCACAGTCGTCTGTAGCATCATGACCTGCAACATAAGTGGTGTGGTGGTGTGCATGTATGTACGTGTGACTCCTGTGCGTGCGTGCGCACGTGCATGCTTACTGCCTTTTACACAGCCGTCTGTAGCGTTTTCACTTTTGCAAATAGGAGTGTGTTGCGTGCACACGTGTGCTTATGTCAGTGATCCTTTAGGAATGCACACTAGTTCAGCTTTAGAGCAGAAACGTATCACAGTTAGACCTGCAGGAAAATCACACACACACCCACACCCAAGCAAATCCACACGTTTGGCGTGTCACACACACACACACGCACGCACGTAGCAAACACACACACATACACACTTACACCCAAGCAAATCCACACACGTTTGGCGTGTCACACACACACACGCACGCACGTAGCAAACACACACATACACACCCACACCCAAGCAAATCCACACACGTTTGGCGTGTCACACACACACACACACACGCACGTAGCAAACACACACATACACACCCACACCCAAGCAAATCCACACACGTTTGGCGTGTCACACACACACACACGCACACACGTAGCAAACACACACATACACACCCACACCCAAGCAAATCCACACACGTTTGGCGTGTCACACACACACACACACGCACACACGTAGCAAACACACACATACACACACCCACCCACAGGCAAATCCACCCACATTTGACGTGTCTCACACACACCTTTGTATGCTGCGCCTTCATTTCTGTGTTTCCACGAGAGATAGCCTCTCGTAGGTTGAAGCTGAAGGTCCGCAGCGACAAGTACACCGCCTGGGGCAGAGCCAGGCCCAGACTCACAAGGATGCGCTTGATCAAGTCGGACTCTGTACGCACGCACGTGAGATGAGTGTGCGTTAGAGTATGAGAGTGCGTGTTCGTGCGCATATGTGTGGGAGCAGGATCATGCATACGTTGGCATGGAGATGCAGAAACGCTGCTCAAGGCAGAGAGTTCAAGCACACAAGGATGCGCTTGATCAAGTCAGACTCTGTGCGCGTAGGGCATACCCTGCTGCGGCGCATGCGTGAGTACGTGTGTGTAACACATTGGAGTATGTGTAACACATTGGAGTATGTGTGTGTAACACATTGGAGGGGTTCCCTTTGAGAGTAATGACTTCTGGCGAAGATCTCTCGCGAGTTTGATAATTGTTCAATCACAGCCTGACGTCCACTTAAACATTATTGGGCCATCTGGAGCTGCATGCACAGAGTTTGGCTCCCTAGGAATTCTCGCCTCACCCCCCCCCACACACCTACACTCACATACACAGCAAACCCCTTGAACACACACACACACCTGGTCGTGCGAGTGCCATCTGCAACTGTGGCAGCCAAGGGAGCCACACCCAAGGGGCCAGCTCAAACGCACCGCTGCGCTCCATTGCTTGCCCCACCTGTGCGTGTGCGTGCATGCATATGTGTTGCGTATGTATAGTATGTATGTGTATGAAGATGCGTGTGTATGTGTGTATGTGTGTATGTGTGTGTGTATGTGCGTGCAAGCTCACTAGCAAAGGCACCTGTGTGCATGCGCATACGCAAGCATGAAACATTCTTAGCTTGCCTTTATTTTTTATCCCCAATACTGTAAGCGTGCCCAGCAGAGCAACACTGCGCTTCTGTGACCGTCCCTATGAACTCGGCATGTTGCCGCTACAAACTGTTGTCTTATTTCTATGCATTATCTTATTTCTATGCCCACATATTCTCCAGGGCCCCTCTATGCCATCAACCCAGCCCACCACGGAAGTCCAGGGCCCCTCTGTGCCATCACCCCACCCACCCTACTCCAGAGCCCCTCAATGCCGACACTCCAGCCCACCCACCACATTCGTCCAGGGCCCCAGCGGCACTCCCTGTGCTGCCAGCTGTGGCTGCATCTCTGGGGACACCGCAACGTTGTTGTCAAAGGACAGCAGGTACAGGAGGCGTGGAATCAAGCCTCGTGCAGGGGCGTGGCCCAGCTTGATGGCCTGCACGTGTGCACGTGTGCGTGTGTGTGTGCATGTGTGTATGTGCATGTGTGTGTTTGCATGTGTGTGTGCGTTTGCATGTGTGCGTGTGTGTGTGCACGTGTGTGTTTGCATGTGTGTGTGTTTACATGTGTGTTTGTGTGTGTGTGCGTGTGTGTGTGTGTGTGTGAGAGAGAGAGAGAGAGAGTGAGAGTATGTACGAGCGTGCGTGTGAGTGTGTGCACGTGCACGTGTGTACGTGTGTACGTGTGCTTGTGTGTGTAATTGTGAGCGTGCGGGTGCATTGCATTAATACCGTGCATATTGCAAGGGCGTATGCTAGGCCATAGGAACAAAAGCGCGGCTGATCATCAAGAACATTGAGGGTAATAGTGGGCTTTCATGATGTGGCACTCTCCCTGCTGGCCTTCCTCTATTTTTGAGTGCCATGTGGTAATACACACCGTACAAACTCCCCCTTTAGACCTGCAGTATGCTGTGCACTGCGTTCTGTGCGTACTCCAGCAGCTCAACTGAACCCTGAGGAGGCATGCCCACTCAAGCACAACAAACCACGAAAAAAACACACACTTCTGCACCTGCACCTGCAGTATGCTGTGCACTGCAAACTTCAGCAACTTAACTGAAGCCTGAGGGGGCATGCTCACTCATACACAGCGGAGAAAACACACACACTCCCGCACCTGCAGTATACTGTGCACTGCGTACTCCAGCAGCTCGGCAGAGGGCACGCCTGTAGACACGCTGCGGTCCCACAGGTCGTCACACAGGCGCCCCCATCCTAACCATGCCTCCGCTGATTGCTTCCACAGACACAGCGACTGTGTGTGTGTGTGTGTGTGTGTGCAAGTGTGTGTGTGTGTGTGCGTGTGTGTGTACGTGTGTGTACATGTGTGTGAGAGAGAGAGAGATTGATAGAGAGGGTGAGTGTTTGTTTGTCTGCTCCTATAACTGTATTTTAATAAAGGGAGCGCTGTATATAATGTGTGCAGTTTTGTGAGCATGCCTCGGGTTCTCAACACGCAACACATGCACGTAGCAGACAGGGCCAGCTGGCACGGCGAGTGCGAGCAGCAACGACGTCTTGACAATTTCACACTGAATTCAACCCTGTCTGTATCTCTGTGCCCAGGTGCAAGCTTCAAGTGCTCAGATAGCAGCTGTCAGGTACAGATACTCAAACATGCACAAACAAACGCACCTGGAAGAAGGACTGGTGCGCGGCTTTGGTGTCCTTCATTTGGGCCAGCAGGCTGCCCTTGAGGCGGAAGATCTCACTCTGGTGCTGGGCCTACGTAAATGGGCGTGTGTGCATGTGTGTGTACGTGTGTGTGCATGTGTGTGTGTGCGCGCGTGTGTGTGCATGTGCATGTGTGACAAAATGACAGACCTTGCATACATTTGTAGCAGCGTGTGCGGGCAGGTTGCTATGAGACTAAAGGGGAAAATGTCCTTTGTGCTAAGCACACCCACTTTAAGCACCCACACCAAAAACAAGAATAGATACCAACACGTTCAGCACCAACACCATGAGAACATAAACTTCAGGTCGGAGGTGGACAGCAGGATCAAACTAGCATCAAAACGTTTGCAGAGTCGCTTGCACATGCATTTGCATCATACATCTCTCCATCCCCATGCCCATGGCCACACTGCCCCAAAAGCAGCCCAGTCGGTGAGCAGCAGGCTCGGAGCGACCAGCGCTCCTTTGCACTGCTTGCATACACATCGCAAACACAAAACATACCCTCCCTTAACCCCTTTCACACCCTACCCTCCTGCGCTCACCCCAAAGTAGTCTAATTTGTGTGTTTTTGCGTGTGCGTGTGTGTGTGTGTTTGTGTGTGTGTGTGTGTGTTTACACCCTACCCTCCTGCGCTCACCCCAAAGTAGTCTAAATTGGTGGTCGACAGAAGGTTCAGTCCGGCCATGAGTTCTGTGGGCCGCTCCAAGTAGGCACGGGCCTGCTCACGTATCTTGACGAACGCCTCCTGCACCTCCATGGCAGAGTAGCCATACCTGTTGCGTGTATGTGCGTGTGTGCGTGAGCGTGTGTGTGTGTGTTTGTGTTTGAGCACATGCATGTGTGGACGCATGATTGTGTGTGTTGTGCATGTGTGTGTGTGCGTGTGTGTGTATGTGTGTGTGTGTGTGTGTGTGTGTGTGTGTGTGTGTGTGTGTGTGTGTGTGTGTGTGTTTGAGCACGTGCATGTGTGGACGCATGCTTGTGTGTGTGATTGCACGTGCGAGAGTGGAAGCCTCCTAAGACTAAACGCTCAGTTGCCACGAAAAAACACGTGGAGCTACGCAAGGAACCACTCCCCCCTCATAAATCAAGAAAAAGTAACAGCCACTATGGTTCCGAGTGCTGTAGGCTTCTCCACACCACAGGAAGCAGATTTGATGGGGACAGCAAGGGGACAAAAGACAGGCCTGCGACTTGGTCTCAACCGTGGTTGCACGAATAAGAAAAGGCATTGGGTAACATAAGGGAGACAATCTGCAGATGCAACCAGCTGCGCCCGTTTAGCCATCCTTTCATGTACATGTTTGTTGAAGGGTCCAGGTGGTGCTAGGCCCTCGTGTTTGACGTAGGACAGCTGACACAAAAAAAGGGCAGATTGATGACAGTGCTTAAACACCCAAAGAGACGACCCTGCAAACACACCTCCTCGCAAGGATACAGCTTATCTACATAACCTAACCCCCCCCCTCCTTTTTATACAGGACGGTGTCCTCCTTCTTTACACCACCCCCTAACCTAACACCCCCCCCCTTTGAATACAGCACGGTGTCCCCCTTCCTACCTCCTTCCATTGTGCTCTCCTCAATTCACTCCTGCTCATTGCCTCCTCTCATCAAACTCCACTCAATCTGCTCACAAACACTTGCTTCCTGAAACCTCTCCTTGCCTGTCCCTGAGAGAACCACCGACTCGACCCCACACAAAGTATAACACACAAAGACACAGATCAAGATGCCCCCTCGGTCCTCCTCCCATCATTCTTTACCCACGCACATGGTGTTCAGAATATGGAGGCAGGTGTCTGACTGCCCGTGAGCGGTGGCCACAGCGCCCAGCTTGTTCACAGACCATGCCTTGTCTCGGAAGCCCAACTGTGTACGCGTGTACATGTGTACGTGCGTGTGTCTATATGTGTACGTGTGTATGCGTGTGCATGCGCGTGTGTGTATGTGTGTGTGTGTCTGTGTGTGTGTGGTTCGTTTTGTGCACACTGTACGTGCATTTACATGTACGTGAGCCTATATGTGTGTGTATCTGGTCATCTGCCTTTCACAACTTGATGGTCTAACATTTGAGTTTGCAGACCGTGAATCACGCACAACACGAAAACCAGGGACACGTACAAAAGTGAAAGCATTGAAGGACTGCTTTAAGCCATGGAGTAGCCGTGCATGTAAGCACACACTCACACTTACTCTTGCACAGATATGCAACCCGGAAGTCAGCACAGACATACATACACGCAACACACACACCTGGTGCAATTGGGGATTGCTCTCTGCCAAGGGGCCAAAGGCGCTGATGATGGTGTTGTAGATGTGGTTTCGCCATAGCAGCAGGTCCTGCCAATGAAGCAGGCTCTCCCACTCGTTGGGAATGCGCAGCCTGTGAGTGTTTATGTGTGTTGTGCGTGTGTGGATGTGTGTGTATGTCTGTCTGTCTGTCTATCTGTCTGTCTGTCTGTCTGTCTGTCTGTCTGTCTGTCTGTCTGTCTGTCTGTCTGTGTCAACGTGTACGTGTGTGTGCGTGTGTACGCTTTGTGTGTTAACAGATCCTAGCATACTCCAGTGCACGCAACAAAAGGATTGTAGTGCCCATAACAGCAGGATCATGCCACCAGGCCCCAAGCCGAACTTTTAACTAGCTGCTGGACCAGCGACCCGAAAAGCCTCTCCAACATCTCTATTAGTACTTCTGCTCAGGACCTTTGTGAGTGTACTTTCACACCTGCCCACAACGGTCCAGGATCAAATACACATGCTATCTGTTCGGTGCTGGAGGCTGTCGATGAAACTGGCGTGCAAAAGGAATTGGAAGCATTGACTGCACAAAGAACCAAGCACCCATATCACTTGATGCAAACAACAATGCAATGATGAGGGCAGGCAACTCCCAGCAGCGAAGCAGCCACACGTTCACGTGCCAGTCACATCCACGACATTTTTGATGGCGTCCATGCTGTTTGATGCCAACACAGTTAACTAGGACAATCACTGTGGTACCAGCACACAGGCAGCCTCACCTCCATGTGTCTGTGATGGCCATCGCTTTTTAGGCGGCGACCACGCTTCCAATGCCAACACAGTTAACTAGGACAAGCACTGTGGTACCAGAACACAGGCAGCCTCACCTCCATGTGTCTGTGATGTCCATGCCCTCTTTGGCGGCGTCCATACCATTTGATGCAGACAGAAACAGAGTAGAACAAGCACTGTGGTCTCACTACACAGGCAGCCTCACCTCCATGTGTCTGTGATGTCCATGACCTCCTTGTAAGGGTAGTCAGGTCGTGCGCCTCCCGCAGCAAGGTCAGAGATCACACGCACATCTTCTCGCAGCTCAACCTGACAAAAAAGGTGCGTGCTCATTCGCGTGTGCCTGTGTGTCTGTATGTCTAAATGTGTCTGTATGTCTAAATGTGTGTGTGTGTGTGTGTGTGCTACATGTCACATGTAGCATGTGACATTCGCTGGCATATGTATATAGATGCACGTATGCAAACACAAATCATTGTAAGTTTGTATGTCGGCATCACCATATGTCGCATCCCAGTTTCATATGTCACCTCCTAAATCCCCACCTCACACCCCCCAACGCTAGTACTCAGCCCACACCTCACACCCCCCAAACACTAGTACTCACTAGCTGCTGGAAAGTCTGCAGCAGGTGCGCCTTTGTGTGTGTGTGTGTGTGTGTGTGTGTGTGTGTGTGTGTGTGTGTGTGTGTGTGTGTGTGTGTGTGTGTGTGTGTGTGTGTGTGTTTGTGTGTGTCAAGCCTTTGCACAACCCGGCAACAAAGACAAGACCCCCTACACTGCACAACCCCCCCGCCTCCCCCCCACACACAGGTACCCCACCCTACACACCCACCAGCTGCTGGAAAGTTTGCAGCAGGTGTGCCTGAGGCGCACTCCCCACTTCGGGTAGCTGCCACCAACGCAGCAGAGCAGCAATGGTGGCTTGGCTGGTGCGTGTGTCGCTGCCCAAGACGTCACTGTCTTGCAGGGCCATGTAGCTCTTAATCATGAGCATCTTGGGGGACTCCTCAAGCTGTGTGCATGCAGGCAAAAAGTGTATGGCGTAGGTTGGCTGGTGCGTGTGCGTGCGCGTCGCTGCCCATGACGTCACTGTCTTGCAGGGCCATGTAGCTCTTGATCATGAGCATCTTGGGGGACTCTTCAAGCTGCGTGCATGCAGGCAAAAAGTGTATGGCGTAGGTTGGCTGGTGCGTGTGCGTGTGTCGCTGCCCATGACGTCACTGTCTTGCAGGGCCATGTAGCTTTTGATCATGAGCATCTTGGGGGACTCCTCAAGCTGCGTGCATGCAGGCAAAAAGTGTATGGTGTAGGTTGGCTGGTGCGTGTGCGTGTGTCGCTGCCCATGACGTCACTGTCTTGCAGG